>Ga0116226_10000296_pt1 | contig 41406 bp, 32 predicted proteins | sample S1TSphfallax_FD_89692 | JGI IMG/M metagenome (GOLD analysis project Ga0116226, IMG submission 89692) | Host-associated microbial communities from peat moss isolated from Minnesota, USA - S1T2_Fa - Sphagnum fallax MG | ecosystem: Host-associated > Plants > Peat moss > Unclassified | place: USA... | reverse complement strand
TTGCCAGTATCGCTCCCATCGGGCAGCTCCTATGAGGTCACCGTGCAAAACCAACCAGCTGGACAAGATTGTCAGGCGAGCAATGCCAGCGGAACGATCACGTTCAGTAATGTCACCAACGTCGCGGTGGGTTGCGTGTCGGGTCAGTGGACATGGACCGCCGGTGCCTCAACCCCCGGCACTCTTCCCGTGTATGGCACGCTCGGGCTGCCGTCGGCGGCAAATACGCCGGGAAGTCGTGTTGGCGCCTACACGTGGACGGACGCGGCCGGAAACCTCTGGCTCTTTGGTGGCCAAGGCCGCGCCTCTGCGAGCTTGTACGATGCGTTCAGCGATCTGTGGAAATATGCTCCCACCACGAATCAGTGGACCTGGGTATCAGGGGCCCAGGGTTCGGGAGCTTCGGGCGTCTACGGCACGCAAGGGCATGCGGCGCCGACAAACTACCCCGGGGCCCGCGAATTTGGCTACGCGTGGACCGATGCCGGGGGGAATTTTTGGCTCTTTGGCGGCCTGGGGTACGACGCCGTCGGTACCGAGGGCTATTTGAATGACCTGTGGGTCTACAGCCCGACGACAGGACTTTGGACCTGGGTGAGCGGATCGACGACTTGGGGTGCGGGATCCGTCTATGGCACCAAGGGTACTGCCGCTGCCAGCAATATTCCCGGGGCGCGCGAGAATGGAGTCTCTTGGATCGATGCCCAGGGGAATTTATGGCTCTTCGGCGGGGAGGGGTTCACGGGGATCGCCAATTCCCAGTGCGGACCTTATGGCTGTTCCGCCACGTTTGGCGATTTGTGGAGCTACAGTCCGAGCACGGGTCTGTGGACCTTCGCGGCAGGTTCGTCGACGGCCGATGCCGCTGGCATTTACGGAACTCAGGGAGTGTCCGCAGCGGGTAACTCTCCGGGGGCTCGCATCGGCGCCTCCACGTGGACTGACAACACCGGCAACCTGTGGCTTTTTGGTGGCGAAGGCTATGACAGTCTCGGCGCGTCTGACCCTCTGAATGACCTATGGCGGTACAACCCGACTGCCGGAACTTGGACTTGGGTGAGCGGCTCGAACCTGTCGAACTCCGAGGGCCAGCTAGGAGTGCTTGGAGTGGCTGGGGCAGGCAATACGCCCGGTGCGTGGCTTCAACCTAGCACCTGGAAGGACACTGCCGGGAACTTGTGGCTCTACGCGGGCGGCCTCTGGCAATTCAACCCAAGCACCCAGCTGTGGACCCGGGAGGGCGGAGAACCATCGGCCGTCTACGGCACACAAGGCGTGGGCGCGGCAACCAATTACCCGGGTGTACTAGCCGCCGGCAGCGCCTGGACCGATGCCGCGGGTCACTTCTGGTTGTTCGGCGGTTATGGCGATCCGCAGGTTGGGGCCACCATGGACCAGGACCAACTGAACGACATGTGGGAATTCACGCCTTGAATCGGTCCAGACCCTCAGGGGGGTAGAAAAATTCGATCTACCGAGTTGCAAAATGCCTTCGCCGCTTCGGTCCGGGTTTCATCATCGAGACGTGAAGATTGATCCATTCAGGAACGGCAACGACCGGCATGCGCGTTTGATCGCTGACGTTCCACTGACGAGAAGGCACCGCGAGGTCCGGTGCGGCACCCAGCGCCGCGCCTAAATTCGAAAATAATTGAGATTTTCGAAAATATCGCCTATCGTAGTAATCATGAATCAGAGTTCCGTCGAGGGCATTCACAATTCCCTGCGATCCGACATCGTGCGGGGCGTGTTTGCGCCGGATTCGCCGTTGCGCATGGAAGCTCTGAAGGCGCGTTTCGACAGCGGTTTTTCACCGATCCGGGAGGCGCTGTCACGTCTGCTCGGTGAGGGTCTCGTGATCCTCGAACCCAACCGCGGCTTTCGAGTCTCCGGATTGTCGCGTGAGGATCTCTACGATATCGCGATTGCACGTATCGCCGTTGAGACCACCGCGTTGCGCATGGCCATCCTCAAAGGTGATGACCGGTGGGAGGCCGGTGTGGTGGGCGCCATGCATCGGTACCGCAAGCTCTCGGCCACCGCCTTTGCCGACGAGGCGCATCTCGTGTCGTGGGAAGAGTCGCACGACGCGCTGCATGCGGCACTGATCGGCGCATGCGGCTCGATGCGATTGCTGGCGCTCCAGTCCCGTTATCAGGAACAACATCTGCGCTATCGCCGCTTGATCGTCATCCCCGAAGTATCGGGAGACGCCCATATCAGCGAGCACGAGCGCTTGGTCGAACTGGCGTTGGCGCGTGACGCCAACGCGGCGGTTGATGCAATTGAGCATCACATGATGATTACCGTGGACGCGCTGGTCACGGCTAAGTACTGGGAAAGAAGCACGCAGCAATAATTATCGCTGCTCTATCGGGAGTTGACTAATGAGCATTTTGAGAAACGCAGCCAGTGCTGCGGCGGGAGTCTTTTGCCTTTTTTCCGGGCCCCTTCAGGCCCAAACGGTGAGTGGCGGCGCACCCGTGCCGGCGCCGGAAGAAAATACCGGTCTCGCCGAGATCATCGTAACCGCGCAACATCGCAGCGAGAACTTGCAGAACGTACCGGTGGCGGTCACCGCCTTGTCGGGGGATTTTCTATCCGAGAACCACATCAGAACGCTCCAGGATCTCGCCGCCACGGTGCCGGGCTTCGTGACCACGAACAGTGTCAACTATGGTTCCGCGCCGCTGTCGATACGAGGCGTCGGCGGCGCCAATGGCGGTGGCAATGTGTTGTCGGACGAACCGGTGGCGGTCTATGTCGATGACGCGGTGGTCGGACGGCTACGCTTCTCGACCGCCGATCTGGTCGACGTGGGATCGGTCGAAGTGCTGCGCGGACCGCAAGGGACGCTGTATGGGCGCAACTCGACGGCGGGCGCCGTACTGATCCATTCGGCGGAGCCGACCGCGGATTTTTCCGCGAATGCATCGGTCAGCACGGCCCAGTACGACGAGGAGAGGGTGCAGGCGGCCGTATCGGGGCCGCTCACGTCGAACGGTGAAGTGTTGGGGCGGCTGGCGGGCGGATTCTCCGATTCTGGCGGTTGGGGTAACAACCTCGCGGGTGGGCCTGATCTGAACAGAGGCCGTAACTGGGAGGTGAGGGCCTTTCTGCGCTACGAGCCCACCTCGGACTTGCGGATCGATCTGATCGCCGACTCGAGCTACCAGTTGAGTTTCCCCGGTGTGATCGCCATTTCGCCGGTGTCGAATTACGCGAGCGCGAGCAATCCCGGTGGCTCCAATGTCGTGATGCCCTACGTCACCCGACCGGGACTCGCACAACTCTTGAACGAAGACGATTTCTCTCAGAACGTGCCCACCTTCACCGAAATCACCGGCCAGAACCTGACGGCGCGTGTGGTGTGGAATCTGGAGCATGAGGATCTCACGTCGGTATCGAACTACCGTACGTGGAACATGCATGGACAACAGGACTCCGACGGCAATGCGGTGGTGCCGCTGACGCCGTTTTTCGTGAGTCCCGCGGTCACCAACATCGGCGACAACGACGGTCGCTTCGTCGACAGCCAGTACAGCGAGGAGATCCGGCTGAATTCCACCAGCACGGATGCGCTGCAATGGACGGTGGGCGCGTATTACTATCATGAGAACAATGCGGTCGATCCGATCGACATCTACAACCGTCTGTCGGGACCCGGCGGCGACGGGACCCAGGCGACATTCACGGCGTATCAGAGCACCAACGCTTTCGCCGGATTCTTCGACGGAAATTACCGCTTCACGGATGCCCTCAAGCTCACTCTCGGCGGTCGCTACAGCGATGAGCACAAGAGCATTACCGATTCGGAGGAGGTCACGACGATCGATGCGTTCACGCCGCCCGGTCCCGTGACGTTCCCGGCGGGTCTGCCGCTGCTGCCCTTCAACGTGCTGACTGGCGCCCGTACCGACCACAATTTCTCTCCCCGTGCCGTACTCGATTACCAGATCACGCCCAAGACCCTGGTCTATGCGAGCTTCAGCGAGGGCTTCCTGTCCGGCGGGTTCAATGCGTTTCGCGGTACGAATTTCGAATTCGCCCCGGAACATATCAAGGCCTACGAATTGGGGGTGAAAACCGATGTGGGCAGGATGCTGCGCGTCGATGCCGACCTGTTCCACTACGACTACACCGACCTGCAGGTACGTACGCCGGTAGCCACCGGCGGCGTCGATATTCAATCCGCAGCGAAGGCCCGGGTCCAGGGGGCGGAGCTCGAGACCACCTTCACGCCGCTCACGGGCTTGACCTTGAGCGGCAACGCCACCTATCTCGATGCCCGCTTCGTCCAAGGCGAAATCTCGACCATCGAAGCGCCAAGCTGGGTGTTTGGGGCCAATCCACCCGTCGTGGAACAGAACATCTCGGGCAACCGTCTGACGCGTGCGCCCGAGTTGCAGTTCGCGCTCACCAGTCGCTACGAGTGGAGCGTGGGAGAGGATACTGCTGCCGTCCAGGCAGGTATGCGCCATCAGGGCAGTGAGTACTTCCTCGAGACGCAGCAGCAGGAATCGACGTTCCGCGGCGGCGCCTGGTCGGAATACGATGCCCGGTTGAGCCTGGCGGGACCCGCCGAGCATTGGCGAGTGTCATTGTTCGGGAAGAATCTTTTCGACAATCGACATTTCACCCAGATCACTGCGTTCTTCGGTCTGCCGAACGGTGCGGTGAATGATCCGCGTACCATCGGCGTCGAATTTGCCGTCAAGTATTGATTTCACGGAGTCCCGACGCGCATGAAGTTGTTGAGTTTCGCCATCGCCGATGCGGTTCACCTGGGTGCGCTGCGGGCAGATCGTTCGATCCTCGATCTGACGCTCGCGGGGGCGGACAACCAGGCGTTCTCCAGCATGCAGAGTCTCATCGAAGGGGGTCCGGCGGCGCTGGCCCTGGCGCGCGATCTGCTCGAGCACTCGCGCGTAGGCATCGACCCTGAGACGGTGCGGTGGCTTGCGCCGCTGCCTGTGCCCTTGCAGATTCGGGACTTCCTGGTCTTCGAGGAGCACATGCGGATGGCAGGCTGGAATGGCGCGAAGTTGCGGGCGCTTCGAGGGGCGCCTCCGGCACCGGCGTCGCCGCCGCCGGTGCCGTCAATCTGGTATGAACAACCGCTCTACTACAAGTGCAATCGCTTCGCGGTGGCCGGCACGGGGAGCCGCGTGATTTGGCCCGTCTACTCCAATGTCATCGACTATGAACTCGAGCTCGCCTGCATCATCGGGCGTTCCGGTCGAGACATCGCGGCGGCCGATGCGAGCGGGCATATATTCGGCTATACGATCTTCAACGATTTGACCGCGCGCGACGCGCAATTCAAAGAAATGCAAGGCCCATTGGGACCGGCGAAGGGTAAGGACTTCGACGGTGCCAACGTCATGGGTCCCGTGATCGTCACCGCCGATTCCATCGATCCGACGAATCTTAGGATGCGTGCAAGGGTCAACGGCGAGCTTCGCTGCGACAACCGCAGCAGTACCATGCACTGGTCGTTTGGCCAGATCATCGAACACGTCAGCCGTTCTGAGACTCTCTACGCGGGCGAAATCCTGGGCTCCGGCACGGTGGGTGGCGGCTGTGGCCTCGAGATCGGACGATTCTTGAAGCATGGTGATGAGGTCGAACTCGAGATCGACGAAATCGGCACTTTGACCACCACCATTCACGCACCGCATGTCACCGAGGAGTTGAGGTTATGAAACGACCGACCTTCATCGACATTTCCATGCCGATCAGCATGGACGTGATCACCGATCCGCTGCCGCTGGCTCCCAAGATCCACTACTCGGATCATGACGCGGGTGTGGCTCAGATGCTGCCGTTTTTTCCGGGACTGGCCGTTGAGGATCTGCCGGAAGGCAAAGCCTGGGCAGTGGAAGAACTGACGCTGTCCACGCACAGTGGCAGTCATATGGATGCCCCGTGGCATTTCCATCCGACCACCCATCATGGCGCCACGCGTGCACCGACCATCGATGAGGCGCCACTCGATTTGTTCTTGAGGCCCGGCGTGAAGCTCGATTTTCGCCATTTCGCCGACGGCTATGTGGCGACGGCCGCCGACATTGCCGCTGAACTCGAGCGTATTCGCCATGAGCTTAAACCCTACGACATCGTTCTCGTCAATACGGCCGCCGGCGCAGCCTACGGCAGCGCGGATTTCGTGGCGCGCGGATGTGGCATGGGACGAGAGGCCACGCTGTATCTGACCGAGCGCGGTGTGCAGGTGGTCGGAACCGACGCTTGGTCGTGGGATGCGCCCTTCGTGCATACGGCGAAGCGATATGCCGAGACCCGCGATCCGGGCATCATTTGGGAGGGGCACAAGGCGGGGCGGGAAATTCCGTACTATCAGATGGAAAAACTGCACAACCTCTCGGCGCTGCCCGATCACGGCTTTACCGTGGCCTGTTTTCCCGTGAAGATCGCCCGTGCTTCCGCCGGCTGGGTTCGCGCCGTCGCCATCGTGGAGGCGATCGCTTGAACGAGTTCAGGCGTGGTTGGCCCACACTGTTCGGATCCTTCATCGGCATTGCGGCCGGCGTGAGTTCGACATTCTTCTACTCCCTCGGCATCTTTTTGAAGCCCGTCGGCGCCACCTTCGGTTGGTCGCGGGGGGAAGCGTCGCTGGGGCCTCTGGTGGGAACGTTGGCGGCCGCGATTGCGGCTCCGCTGACGGGCCGCTTGATCGATCGGATAGGCCCGGTGGCCATGGCACTCGTTGGGATGGTGCTGCTGGCGGCGGGTTTCGCGCTGCTGGGAACGGCGACCGCGGGCTTGCTGAGTTTCCTGCTCATCATCGGCGTCATGTCGTTGGTAAACGTGGGCTCGAGTCCGATGTCCTATAGCCGATTGCTGGTTGCAGACTTCGACCGGCATCGCGGTATCGCCCTTGGCATCGCGTTGACCGGGACAGGGTTGGGAGCCGCGCTGCTGCCCGCGTTGCTGGTACCCTTCATCGCTGCGCACGGCTGGCGCGCAGGCTATCTCAAACTGGCGGTCGGGGTGCTGATCGCCTGGATTCCGGTGGCGCTGCTGATTCGGGGTCGCGCGGCGGCGGTGCCCCGGATCGTCCCGACGCTCCAATCGACGGTTGGCGTGTGGCGCGATCCGGTGTTTCGTTTGATGGTGGCGATTTTCTTTCTCGCGGCCGTCGCCGTGCTCGGCACCGTCGTGCATTTTGTCGCTATGTTGACGGATGCCGGCATCCGGCCCGATCGGGCCGGGAAGTTGGCGGGAATCATCGGGCTGTCGGTGATCGGCGGTCGAGTGATCGCCGGTCTGTTGCTCGATCGTCTGCCTGCTCACTGGGTGACGGCGGGATTGTTCCTGGGATCCGGGTTGGGCATGCTCTGGCTCGCGGTGGGGGGTACCTCCGCGGCGTTGCCAGGCGCGCTGGCTATTGGCTTAGGGGTTGGCGCGGAAGTGGATCTCATCGCCTACTTGGTTTCACGTCACTTTCCGTCTGCGCGGTACGGCGTTTTCTATGGCGGAGTCTATGGTGCTTTCCTGGTAGGTGGTGCGGTGGGACCCGCGCTGGTGGGGATTCTGTTCGACGTATCGGGCGGCTATCCCGCGCCGCTCGTCGTCTGTGCGGTCTGTTTGGCAACCGCCAGTCTGCTTGCGCTGCGTATTCCCAGGCCACTCGAGGTGGCCCGATGAACGACGAGGCGTCGCCGCGGTTGGAGAAGATACTGACCGCGATCATCGATATCGGGCCAATCATCCGCTTGGGTCATGGGCCGGGTGGCGAGCGGCGCCTGGTCCCGATTCTCGGCGGTCGGTTCGAGGGCCCACGGCTCCGCGGGCGCGTGTTGCCCGGTGCGGACCGCCAACTGATTCCCGACACGGTACTGAAGACCTTGGATGCTCTTTACGAACTCGAAACCGACGATGGCGTGGTGCTGACCGTGCGCAATCGCGTCAAAGTCGACATGACGGCGGAGCGGGGCATCCGCCCGGCTTCGACCATCGACATCCGGGCCCCGTACGGGAACTATGGCTGGCTCAATCAAGCGGTGGTGGTCGGTCGTCTCGAGCCTCCGACCGCGGAACATCCCGCGGTGCGCGTCGATATGTACGAAATGCACGCCTGAGGACGGGGGCGTCTCGCGGGCCATCACTCATCGATTCGGGTTAAGCCCTACTTCACTTGCGGGTATCAGCCGTCTTCGGTGTCGAGTACGGTAGTGGGATGGCAGTATCATGAGCCCGTCAAAGCGGGCCGTTCCCCCCGACAGTTTGGCGCCGGACCTGTCCGAGTGCGCGCGCGAACCCATCCATATACCCGATGCCATTCAGCCACATGGCGCTCTGTTGGTGGCTTCGACGGACGGATCGCGGATCACGCATGCGAGTGCCAACCTCGACGAATTCCTGGAGCTGCGCGCAGCCGACGTTCTCGGCAAGCCTTTGGCCTTTGCGCTCGGTGTCAGTGCCAGTCGTCATCTCATGGGCGGCGACGGGTTGGGCGAGCCCCTCGCGGATCGTTGCTTCACGTTGACGGGTGGTACGGGTGCCGTCATTCGGCTCAGACGGTTCCATTCGGATCTGCGGATCTGTATCGACATAGAGCGAATCACCGGGCAGTTTGCCGACAAGCCCGAATTGAGCAGTGCCCAAGGCATCTTGAATTCGTTCCGCGATGCGCGCTCCGTCGTCGAATTGTGCGAGTTGGCGGTGCAGGGGCTTCGCTCGCTGACGGGATACGACCGGGTCATGGCCTACCGATTCGGTACCGAAGGACACGGAGAGGTCATTGCGGAGGCGCGCGCCGACGGCTTGGAGGCCTATCTGGGCCAACGCTACCCGGCATCGGACATACCCGAGCAGGCACGCCGTCTTTACCTGCGCCAGCGCGTCGGCGTCATCGTCGATGCCAGCTACGAGCCGGTACCGCTGTTGGCGGACCGAGACGCCGAGAACCAGACTCCGGTGGACTTGACCCACAGCACGCTGCGCAGTGTCTCGCCCGTACACCGGGAGTTCATGCGCAACATGAACACGGCTGCGAGCATGACCGTGGGCATCGAACGGGGCGACATTCCCCACCATCAAGAACTGTGGGGAATGATCGTCTGCCATCACGGCTCCCCGCGGTGGGTGGGCCCGGAGGTTCGTGCGGTCGCCGACTTGGTTGGCCAGATGTTGTCGCTGCTGATCGGCGGTAGAACCAGCGCGGAGATTTCCACCGAACTGATCGAACGCCATGCCACGCTGGCCAAGATCCTGTCCCGGCTGGCGCAGCCGGATCCGATTCTGCAAGCCTTGGCTGACGTTCAGTCCGAACTCCTCAGCCTGGTGAATGCGACGGGTGTGATCATCCGCTTGCATGGCGAGGTCGCGTGTTTCGGCCGCACGCCTGACAGCTCGGTAATCGAGGCCCTGTTCTCGATGCTGCGTGCTGAATCGCAAGGCGAGATCTTCGCGGTGCAGGACCTCAGTGCGCGCGCGACCGGTTTCGCGGACTGCCAGGCACTCTGTAGCGGGGCGCTGATGCTGCCGCTGTGGCGCGATCCGGACAACGCGATCGTGTGGATTCGGCCCGAGCAGGCGCAGACGGTGACGTGGGGTGGCAATCCCGCCAAGGCCACCCAGGCGGATGCCGTCACAGGGCGTATATCGCCGCGAGCCTCCTTCGCGGCCTGGCAGGAGGTGGTTTTCGGCCGCTCATTGCCATGGTCGGTGGCAAGCCTTTCCTTGGCCACCGAATTACGCAGTGGCATCGAGTCCCAGATCGCGCGGCGGACGAAGCTCGTGCTCGATCTTTTCGGGCGAGTCTTCGAGTCCTCGCCGGTGGCGCTGATGCTCATCGATGCTGCGGGCCGAATCAAGATGTTGAATCACGAAACCGAGCGTATCTTCGGCTACGCGCGCGCGGAATTGATCGGCAGCTCTCTCGAGCAACTGGTTCCCGCACGCCACCGTGAGCGACATGCGGAGCAGCGGCGCGGCTATTCGGCGAATCCGTCGCGCCGGATGATGGGTGGCACGACGGAGATTTTCGGGCTGCGCAAGAACGGCTCTGAATTTCCCATCGAGGTCATCCTCAATCCGGTTGCTCCGCAGGAGGCGGGCGGCACGCCGCTGTTCCAGGCCAGCCTCGTCGACCTCACGAGCCGACGCGCCGGCGAGCGGGCTGCCCGCGCCGCCCAGGAAAGGCTCCAGTCGATCTCGACCCATGTGCCCGCACTGATCGGCTATTGGAATCGGGATTTGCGCTGTGAATTCGCCAACAAAGCCTACGCAGAATGGTTCGGGCTTGCGCCCGAGGAGATGGTGGGAGCATCGATGCAGGAGATCCTCGGCGCTCTGCTGTTCGCGGAAAACGAGGCGGCTGTTCGCGCGACGCTCGGCGGAATCGAACAGCATTTCGAACGCACGCGGAGGAACCGCGACGGCAGCATCACTTACACGGATGCACGCTATCTCCCCGATCGCGATGCCGATGGCACGGTGCGAGGTTTTTATGTCCTCGTGACCGACGTCTCCTCACTTCAGGAAGCCCGTGTCGCCCTCGAAGCCACCAACGCGCAGCTCAAGCACACCAACCGCGAACTCGACCAGTTCGTTTACACGGCGTCGCACGATCTTAGGTCGCCGCTGCGGGCCATCGGTTCACTGGCGCAATTCGTCCTCGAAGACGACGCTTCTCTGACGCCGGAGACTCAGGATCGGCTGCGGCTCATCATCAGTCGCTCGCAGCGGATGCGCAAGATGCTGGATCAGATACTCGAGTATGCGCGCGCGGGCAAGGACGGCGGCGAAGGCCAGCCAGTTTCCGCCTTCGATCTGGTCGCCGATGTCGCGGAGACCCTCGGAGTCACGGCTGAGTTCACGATCGTCAAGGATCCGAGTCTCGCGCAAGTCCTCGTGCATCCCATGCCCATCGCGCAGGTTTTTCAGAATCTGCTCGGCAATGCCATCAAGCATCATGATCTGGGTCGCGGCACGGTGACGATTTCCGTGCAGAAAACGCCGGAGGGCTTGCGTTTCTGGGTGGTCGACGACGGGCCCGGCATTGCGCCGCAGTACCGTGAAAGCGTTTTCGACATGTTCACGACGCTCAAACGCCGTGATGAGGTTGAAGCCAGCGGCATGGGACTCGCACTGGTGCGAAAGCTCGTCAAGCTCGAAGGCGGATTGTGCGGCATCGAGCCCTCATCCGGCCGGGGCGCGAGGATCTGGTTCGATTGGTCTGCCTGCGATCTCAAGGAGTGATGATATGCCCCATCCCAACGAACTGACCATCATCCTCGTCGAGGACGACGACGTGGAGGCGCTGATGGTCACCCGTAGCTTGCACAAAGCCAAGATCTTGAACAAGCTGGTACGGGCAACCGATGGAGTCGAGGCGCTCGCCTTGCTGCGGAGCGGCACGCCGGGAGGGGTTGCGCCACCGTATCTGCTCTTGGTGGACATCCACATGCCGCGCTTGGATGGTATCGGACTCATCCGGGAAATTCGGGCCGATCCGATGCTCACACGCACCGTGATTTTCGTGCTCACGACCTCCAAGGACGATCGCGACATGGTGGCGGCTTATGACCAGCATATTGCCGGCTACATCGTGAAGTCGAATACTCACGAGGAGTTGCTGCCGTTGACCGCCATGCTCGACTACTATCTCCTGATCGTCGAGACGCCGCCGGTACCCGTTGCACCCTGAGTCACAAGTCCGCGGAGGACGCCTCGGGATGCCAGCTCTGGGCTGGCATAAGCGCGTTTTCGATCGCGTCGGCGAGAGCCGTGGCCTCGAAGGGTTTCTCGAGAAAGGCGGCGGCGCCGAGTTTCATGGCGCGTTCGCGCAGGTCGGGTCGCTTGCTCGCCGTGATGAAGATGATCGGGGTCGCACCCGAACTCACCATCTTCGACAGGCGCTCCGCCACCAGGAAGCCGTCGCCGCCGGGCAGCGAGATATCGAGCAAGACGACGTCAGGCTGCTTCTTGCGCGCCTCCGCGACGGCGGTGATGGCGTCCGGCGCGATATGCACGGTGTAACCCATGGATTTGAGCCTGACGCCGAACGCCAGCGCGAGTTTCGCATTGTCCTCGACGAGCAATATGGTTTTCATCGGCTGCTTCCATCTCTGATGCCAGACATCGTACTCAAGGTTCTTCGGCACTCGAGGAAACGAACTGTAGCGGGCCTTCGAGACCGGCGTCACGATTTCTCGAAGAGGCGGGCTCCTCGAGCCTCCGTCCAGGCGGATTCTGTCAAGAGTCGGAGGGGTGGGCCGATACATGGCATACCAGGGATTGGGAGTTCGAACGTTGTGATCGAATCGGTATTTCATCCTCACGAGACCGCGGGAATCCGCGGCCCCATTCGATTGCTGCTGATCGACGATGACGACGTCGACAGGCACCGCTTCCTGCGCTACCTGCGCAGCGATGAGCGGAATTACTACGTGATCACCGAAGCGGCGACGGCTGAGGCCGGTGCGGAGCTGCTGTCGGATGGCGATTACGATTGCATCGTCCTCGATTACCGCCTGCCCGGCGCCGATGGCATGGCCCTCTATCAGACCTTCGTCGGCGCGGAGAGTGGCGAGCGAATGCCACCCGTCATCATGATGACCGGCCATGGCAGCGAAACCATCGCCGTGGAAGCGTTGAAGTGCGGCATCGCAGACTACTTGACGAAGGATGGGCTCACTGCAAAGGCGCTGCAGCGGTCGATCAACAATGCGGTGGACCGCTGGCGGCTGCGGCGCAGCCTGAGCGAGAAGAACCGGCACCTGGCACAGGCGAATGCCGAACTGAAGCGTCAGGCCTTCGAGTTGCAGCGCGTCTATCATTCCGTGTCCCACGAATTGAAGACTCCCCTGACGGCCGTCCGTGAGTTCATCGCCCTGATGCTCGATGGGGTGGTGGGTCCTGTGAACTCGGCGCAGCAAAGCGAGTTTCTCGAGCACGCGCTCGAGGGTTGCGACCAGATGACGCAGCATCTCAACGACCTGATCGACTCGGCCCGCCTGGATATCGGCAAACTTCGGCTGAAGCTCGAGCCGGTGCGCGTATCGTGGATCGTCGACTTCGCCATGGCGTCGATCCGGCAAATGGCAAAGGCGAAATCTTTGCAATTAGAGGCGGTGGTGACACCGGACCTTCCGGCCGTCAGCGCCGATCCCGTGCGGCTCACTCAGATCCTCGGAAATCTGTTGGGTAATGCGGCCAAGTTCACCGAGACCGAAGGGCGCATCATCTTGACCGCCCGTCCCGCCGCCGGCGATGCCGGGCACGTTGAATTCAGTGTGAAGGATACCGGCTGTGGCATTCCGCCAGAGTATCTGTCGCAGGTCTTCGACCGTTTGTTTCAGGTGTCCTCCGCCGGCGATGAACTGATGGGCAGCGGCCTGGGTCTCGGCTTGTCGATTGCCCAGCAACTCGTTCATTTGCACGGTGGGAAACTTCGTGTCGAGAGCGAAGTCGGACGCGGCAGCAGTTTTTCCTTCAGTCTTTCGGTCGCCAACTGATCCGCAGCCATCCTTGGAAGGGCTATTTGACCCGCTGTTTCTCGAGTTTGCGTGCCAAGGTCCGGCGATGCATGCCGAGACGGCGGGCCGCCTCCGAGATGTTGAAGCCCACCTCGGCCAGGGTTTCATGAATCTTTTCCCATTCGAGTGTCTTGATCGACGTGACGCGTTCGGTGAGCGCCACATCGACGTCGCCTTCCGCGCGCGAGAATGCCGCCTCGATGTCGTCGGTGTTTGAGGGTTTGGCGAGATAATGGCAGGCACCCAGTTTGATCGCCTCGACGGCCGTCGCGATGCTGGCATAGCCCGTCAGCACGACGATGAGCATGCCCTCGTCATGCTGATGGAGGGTTTGTACACAGGCGAGTCCCGAGCCGCCGCCGGCGAGCTTCAAGTCGACGACCGCATAATCGGGGCTGGCCGTTTCCAAGATCTTCTGGACATCCTCGAGCCCCGCGGCGCGCAGCACCGCGTAACCGCGGCGTTCGAAGGAGCGCACCAGGGTGCGCGCGAACGCTATGTCGTCCTCCACGATCAAGAGTTGGCGATCAGCGTCCATGAGGGCCTCCGCCGGGCAGCCTGAGGGCCTCCAACGGTAGCGTGACCCTGACTTCAGCGCCACCGCCGGGGCGATTTCGTGCCTTTACGGTGCCATTCAACGTTCTGGCGACATTGGTCACCAAGAACAATCCGAGCCCGGCGCCGACCCGCGGCTTGCTCGACTGATACGGTTTGCCGAGTTCCGCCAGCATCGACGGCGCAAATCCCGGTCCCAAATCCGTGACGACGAGTTCGAGTTGCTCAAGATCACGCCGTACGCGAAGGCCAATGAAGTCCGGAGAGGCCTCGAGCGCATTGTCGAGCACGTTATGGATCATTTGTTTGATGGCCGTATCGGAAACGATGCGCAGGTCATCGCCGAATTCATACTCATAAGTCAGTTGCGCGAGCGTGCGCGAGAGCGTCCATTCACTCACCACCTGGTCGAGAAATGTGCGAATGGTCGTTTGCGCTGCCGATTCGCCCCGTGCGTCGCCGGCTGACAGCAACACACCGCTGACAATTTCCTTGCAGCGTCGGATTTGCGCCTGCATCTCGTCGAGTTCTTCGAGCATCTCCGCGTTGTCGACGAACACCGACATCCGGCGCCAATCGCCGAGGATGACCGATACGGTCGACAGCGGTGTGCCGAGTTCATGGGCGGCTCCGGAGGCCAGCAGGCCCATGCGGATGATGTTCTCTTCCTCGGCGGCGCGTTCGCGCAGCTGCGCGAGCCGGGTATCGCGAGCGCGCAGGTTCCGATTGATGCGGGTGATGAACACCACGAGCAAGGCGGCGTCGAGCGCGAAGCAAAGCAGCAGTCCTTCGATATAGGGGACCAGGAAATAGCCGTCGTAGCGGGAGGGGATGATGAGCGGTTCAAAAAAAAGGCTCAAACCCACCAAACAGGAACTGGTGATGAGCACGATCGCCCAAACCGACCAGGTTTCGAGCAGCACGGCCCCCAAGATTACTTGGAGCAGATACAGAAAAATGAACGGATTGGTCGCACCACCGCTGAAATACAGTTGCGCGGTCAAGGTTCCGACATCGACCAGCAACGCGACGAACAGCTCGCTGTTCGTGACGTCCGCAGTCAGATGGCGGCGCAGCCTTCCCAGCAGATTGAATACGATGAGGAAAACCAGAACCACCGACATCGATTCCAACGGCAGAGGAATCTTCAACCCGAAATGGACGCCGAGCATGGTGACGATCTGTCCGACGACGGCCATCCAGCGGAGCTGGATCAGTTGCTCCATGTTCTTGAGCCCGGTGGAGTGATTGAGGGTGGCGGCCGACCCCTCGGTCAACGCCAAGTCCTCGTTAGCGCTCAGCATGGAGCGCCACACCCAAGGCCACAGGGATCATCAGAGCCAGCGTATACCAAGTAATCGCATACACCAGGTGGTTGTTGGGAAAGGCGAGCACGGTCAGCCCACCGATCGGTGCATCGGGCGCCGGTGTCGTTGCGCGATCGGCGTCGATGAAATACGGGGCGACGTCATGCAGAGCGCGGGCCCTGGCGATGGCCGGCACATCGCGGGAATACCAGCGGTTGGCGACCGGGTCATTATGACGTAGGAAGGCCCCACCGGGCTCCGACATGCGAAGAAGGCCGGTGACCGTGGTCGCCTCGTGCGAACCCGCGTCGAGATCGGTCCCGGCCCGTCCATCATCGGCCACGAAGCCGCGATTCACCAGAATGATGCTGCCATCCGGCTGCTCCAGGGGCGTCAGGATCCAATAGCCGGCTCCGCGTTCGGTGAGGGCCTGAACCCGGGTGCTGCGCCCGCGGAGAAACCTGCCGATTGCCCGGACATGACGATATTCGGCGGATTGCGCCGTCACGCCGGACCATTCCGAGCGTCCCGGCGCCGCGACGGGCGCCGCATGCACGCGTTGCTCGACGCGCGAGATCAGGTCGAGTTTCCAGGCGCGGCGCTCAACCTGCCACGTTCCCAAGGCCAGGAAGCCGCAGAAGAACACCAGCGCAACCGCTGCGGCAGCCACTCGCTTGACGGACATCACTCCATATTATGCATGCCTTTCATGTCCGGCATGCCCGGCATGCCGGCCGGCATCATGTTGTGGTCGAGGTGGTACATCACCCACAGCGAGCCGCTCAACGCGATGACCACGAGCATGATCGTAAACAGCAACGCCAGCAGCGTCCAGCCGCCTTCTGACTCGGCATTCATATGCAGGAAATAAACCATGTGGACGACGATCTGAACGGCGGCAAACGCTAGGATGATCGCGGCTGTCGCGTTCGAGTTGCTGAATGCGTGGCCCATGACCACCCAAAAGGGTATCGCGGTCAGTACCACCGCGAATCCAAAGCCGGTGACGTAGTGCTTGAGGCTGCCGGTGTGGGCGGCGCCGGGCTCGCCGCTCATGGCAGGGTTCCCATCAGATACACGACGGTGAAGACACCGATCCAGATGACGTCCAGGAAATGCCAGAACATGGACAGACACATCAGCCGCCGACGGTTCTCGGCGATCAATCCATGTCGACCGATCTGAGCCATCAACGTGACCAGCCAGATGATGCCGAAACTGACATGCAGCCCATGCGTACCGACCAGCGTGTAGAACGAGGACAGGAACGCACTGCGCTGCGGGCCCGCGCCTTCATGGATGAGATGAAGGAATTCATGCATCTCGAGCGTGATGAAACCCGCCCCGAGCAACCCCGTGATGGCGAGCCACAGCTGTGTCTCGCCGAGGCCATTACGCTGCATGGCCAGCATCGCGAACCCATAGGTGATCGATGACAGCAGCAGCAGGGAGGTGTTCACCGCCACCAGGGGAAGATCGAAGAGTTCAGCGCCGGTGGGTCCACCCGCGTAATTACGACCGAGAACGGCATAGACGGCAAAGAGACAGGCGAAGATCAGACAATCGCTCATCAGATAAAGCCAGAAGCCGAGCAACGTGCCGTTCTCGGGATGATGCTCCTGGCTCGAGTAGAAAGCGCCGGAGACGGTCGTATCAGGCATGGTTCGCGAGCTCCAGCGTGCGACCGTGTTCGATCCTCGTGACCTCGGCGGCGGGCACGGTGTAGGCACGATCGTAGTTGAACGTATGGGCCACGATTGAGATCAGCAGGCCGGTGAAGGCAATACCGCCGATCAGCCACATATGCCAGATCAGGGCGAAACCCACGGTCGCGCAGAAGACCGCGATGATGAACCCGGCTGCAGTGTTCTTCGGCATATGAATCGGAATGAATCCTTCCACGGGTCGCGCGTAGCGGTGTGCCTTCATGTCCGCCCAGGCATCGTTATCGTAGACGATCGGCGTGAATGGGAAGTTATAGGCCGGCGGGGGTGAGGACGTCGACCATTCCAGCGTGCGCCCGTCCCAGGGATCGCCGGTGACGTCGCGCAAGCGCACCCGATCGCGGATGCTCACCACCAGCTGGATGATGAAGCAGCCGATCCCGATGAAGATCAGAGCGGCGCCAAACGCTGCAATTTCGAACCAGATCTGAAGGCTGGGGTCCTCGAAGTGACTCAAGCGGCGTGTCACGCCCATCAGGCCGAGCACATACAGCGGCGTGAACGCGAACCAGAAGCCGGTCAACCAGAACCAGAAGGAACACTTGCCCCAGAAAGGATCGAGTTTGAAGCCAAACGCCTTCGGGAACCAATAGGTGATGCCGGCGAGCATCCCGAACAGGACCCCGCCGATGATGACGTTGTGAAAATGCGCGACCAGGAACAGGCTGTTGTGCAGCACGAAGTCGGCCGGAGGAACGGCAAGCAGGACGCCCGTCATGCCGCCCACCGTGAACGTGAGCATGAATCCCACCGTCCACAGCATCGGCAATTCGAAGCGGATCCTGCCGTGATACATCGTGAACAGCCAGTTGAAAATCTTGGCCCCGGTGGGTATCGAGATGATCATGGTCGTGATGCCGAAAAACGAATTGACGCTGGCGCCCGAACCCATCGTGAAGAAGTGATGCAGCCACACGAGGTACGACAGGACGGTGATGACGACGGTGGCGTACACCATGGAGGCGTAACCGAACAGGCGCTTACCGGCGAACGTCGAGACGATTTCCGAGAAGACGCCGAATGCCGGGAGGATGAGGATGTACACCTCGGGATGGCCCCAGATCCAGATGAGGTTCACGTACATCATGGCGTTGCCGCCGAGTTCGTTGGTGAAGAAATGCGTGCCGACCAAGCGATCGAGCGAGAGCAGCGCAAGGACGGCCGTGAGCACCGGAAACGCGGCCACGATGAGCACATTGGTGCACAGCGCGGTCCACGTGAAAATCGGCATTTTCATCAACGTCATGCCGGGAGCGCGCATTTTCACGATGGTCGCGATCAAATTGATGCCGGATAGCAACGTGCCCACCCCGGCGATCTGCAGCGACCAGATGTAATAGTCGACACCCACATCGGGGCTGTAGGCGATCCCGGAGAGGGGTGGATAGGCGAGCCATCCCGTGCGCGCGAATTCTCCGACGAAGAGCGACATCATGACCAGCGCCGCACCGCTCGCGGTCATCCAGAAACTGAAATTATTGAGAAACGGAAAGGCGACATCCCGGGCACCGATCTGGAGGGGCACAGCGAAATTCATCAAACCAGTGACCAACGGCATGGCGACGAAGAAGATCATGATGACGCCGTGTGCGGTGAACACCTGATCGTAGTGATGTGCCGGCAGAAAACCGGTCGAATCGCCGAATGACATGGCTTGCTGCGCGCGCATCATGAGGGCATCGGAGAAGCCGCGCAGCAGCATGACCAACCCCAGGATCACGTACATGATGCCGATCTTCTTGTGGTCGATACTGGTGATCCACTCACGCCACAAGACACCCCAGAAACGGAAGTAGGTGATCAACGCCAAGATCGCCACGCCACCCAGCGCGACGGCAATGAACGTGCCGAGCAATATCGGCTCGTGCAGGGGGATCGCATCCCAGCTAAGTCGTCCGAGCACGAGTTGCGCGGTTTCTGAGGCGGTCAGCATGGACGGTTCGCTTGCAAGCATTGATTGAGAATCGCGTCATAAAGACCGTTCGCGACAGTCGAATAATGATGAATCGGGGTACGCTCGCTCGGCTTGGCGAGTTCCAGGTAGTCCGCATTCGTCAATGCCGTGCCGCCGTCGCGCGTCTCTCCCACCCAGCGATCGAATGCGCTCCGTGTCATGACGTGAAACTGGAAGTGCATGCCGGAGAAGCCCGCACCGCTGTAATTGGCGGAGAAACCTTCATAGGTGCCGGCCTTGTCGATCACCGCATTCAACTCGGTTTGCATGCCGGGCATCGCATAGATTTGACCGGCGAGCGCCGGGATGAAGAATGAGTTCATGACCGACGACGAGGTGATCTTGAAGCGGATGGGAACACCGATCGGTGCGGCCAGTTCATTGACGGTGGCGATGCCCTGGTCGGGATAGATGAACAGCCACTTCCAGTCGAGAGCGACGACCTCGACCACCAGCGGAGCCACCGCGGTCGCGCTCGCTCGGTTATCCGCCCGCTCCAGCGGCCGGTAGGGATCGAGCGTGTGGGTGTTGATCCAGGTGATGGCGCCGAGTGCGATGACGATGAACAACGGCGCCGACCAGATCAGCAATTCGAGCGCGGTCGAGTGATCCCAATCCGGCCGGTAGGTCGCCCCGGTATTCGACGCGCGATAGCGCCAGGCGAACAACACGGTGATCGCGAGCACGGGCACGACGATCAGCAGCATGAGGATCGTCGAGACGACGATCAGGTGAGCTTGCTGTCGTGCGATCGCGCCGGCCGGGTTCAGCACCAAAAAGTCGCATCCGGCGAGCATTGCGCAGGGAACGATGAGCAAAGTCCGCAGTGGTTTCCGGGAAATCATGGTCTGCGACGAGCACCAGCTTGGGTTCAGTGGATCCAACTATGTATGTTAGCCGTGCGCCGGATGACCTGAAATTGGACGTTTTGTCCTATCGCGTTCTCTGCGAACCAGTGCCATCCTTGACACTGCTGAGTGTGTACCCTTGCGGCTCCACAAACGAATCGAACTTTCCAAATATGTCGATTGATACGCCCGGAACCGACTTTGAACGTGACGTCCGTCGCGTAAGTTCCGATGATTCCGAGCTTGCGCCCGGCGAAATCGCGATCGGCGTGATCATCGGTCGTGCGTCGGAGCATTTCGATTTCTTCGTGTTCGGGATCGCATCCGTCTTGGTGTTCCCGGAAGTTTTCTTTCCGTTCGCCGATGCGCTGAACGGGACGCTATATGCATTTACCATATTCGCGCTGGCCTTCGTGGCCCGGCCGATCGGTTCCATCGCGCTCATGTCGATGCAGCGCCGCTTGGGCCGGGAATCCAAGCTGAGTGTGGCGCTGGTGCTGCTCGGCATATCCACGGCGGGGATCGCCTTCCTACCGGGTTACTCGACTCTCGGACCTTGGGCGATCGTGCTGCTGTCGATCCTTCGATTCGGCCAGGGGATTGCGGTCGGAGGTTCGTGGGACGGACTGCCCTCACTGCTCGCGTTGAACGCACCGCCGAATCGCCGCGGTTGGTACGCGATGTTGGGCCAGCTGGGGGCTCCGATCGGTTTCTTCATCGCGAGCGCGCTCTTTTGGTACTTGCACGACAACCTGGGGCCGACCGATTTCCTCGCGTGGGGCTGGCGTTATCCGTTCTATGTCGCCTTCGCGATCAACGTCGTGGCCTTGTTCGCCCGCTTGAGGCTGGTGGCGACGAACGAATACGCGAAGCTGCTCGATGAGAGCGAACTCGAACCGACCAACGTCGTCGAGATGGCCAGGACCCAGGGTTCTACGGTCATCATCGGCGCCTTTGGCTCGTTGGCGAGCTACGCCCTGTTTCACCTGGTGACGGTATTCCCACTGTCTTGGATCGTGCTGTATTCGACCCAATCGGTCGGTGAATTCCTGGTCATCCAGATGATCGGCGCCGTGCTCGCGGCGACCGGCATCGTCGCGTCGGGGCCGATCGCGGATCGTATCGGACGTCAGCGGACGCTCGGCGCGCTCGCGGTCCTCATCGCCATATTCAGCGGTTTTGCTCCGACCCTGCTGGGAGGTGGAGACGTCGGTCAGGATCTCTTCATCATCTTGGGCTTTTTGTTGCTCGGGCTGTCCTATGGTCAGGCGGCCGGCGTGGTGACCGCGAATTTCCAAACCCGGTTTAGGTACACCGGTGCCGCGTTGACGTCGGACCTCGCATGGCTGATTGGCGCGGCGTTTGCCCCCGTGGTGGCCTTGGGGTTGTCGGCCCATTTCGGGCTCGGCTATGTAAGCGTGTATCTGCTGTCGGGTGCGGTGGGCACGCTGGTGGCGCTCGGTATCAATCGGGAAGCGGCCCGGCGCAAATGACGACGCGCAGCGTGTAGGCCGCGCGTCGTGCGCCTCAGACCGCGAGATTGTCGGCGGCGAAGCCCCAGTTGAGGAGTCTGTCGAACACGGCGGCCGCATAGTCCGCCCGTCGGTTCTGGTAATCGAGATAGTAGGCGTGCTCCCACACATCGATGGTGAGCAGCGGCTTCTGTCCCCGGGTCAACGGCGAGTCCGCATTGCCGGTCTTGGTGACCGCGAGCTTGTCGCCATCGACGACCAACCAGACCCAACCACTGCCGAATTGCGATGCCGAGGCGGCGAGAATCTCCTTTCTGAGTCCGTCGAGATCGCCGAAAGAGGCATCGATCCTCTGCCGAAGCGCCGCGGGAGGTGCTCCGCCGCCTTGGGGGCGCAGGCTTTTCCAGTAAAAGCTGTGATTCCAGTCCTGACTGGCGTTGTTGTAGATCCCGGTCTTGTCGGCGACGCCGTAAGTGGTCGTGATGATCTGTTCCAGCGCCATGCCAGCGAGCGGCGTCCCGGCGACCGCTTTGTTCAGGTTGTCGACGTAGCCCTTGTGATGTTTCCCATAGTGGAAACCCAGTGTGGTGGACGAGATCACCGGGTCGAGCGCGTTGTCGGCAAAGGTTAGCGCCGGCAGATTGAACGGCCCGCTCGGCGCAGCCGCGGTGGCTGCCGGGGGGGCTGCGGCGCGCGCCAGCGTACTCGCGAGCGACGCGAATCCGGCGGATGCCAACATCAACCCGCGTCGTGTGATGGTCGCCGGTAAAACCGTCATTGGCTTATTCAATGCATCGTCTCCTGTGAACGTTCATGATGAACCACCCGCAGCCGCGCGAATTCACGCGGCGGCTCGAACCTTGAAAGCGACATCGAGCGCAGGGGCATTCTTGAAATGCAACGTCATGACCACCGTGTCACCGGGGCCAATCGGCCGGCGCGGTTGCATCAGCATCAGATGGTAGCCCCCTTGCTCGAAGCGCACCGACTGTTTCGAGGGCAGAGCAACCGCGTCGACGGGCCGCATTCTGCTCATGCCTTGATCGTCCAGACTCTGATGGATGCTCACTTCTCCGTAAGCGTCACTGCTCACGGCGACCAGGGCCTCATCGACCGTTCCCGTATTGACCAGCGTCATATAGCCGGCGCTCGGAACATTGGCCGGCAACCAGCGAATCCAGGCGTCGGTCACCCGCACGTCCGAGGGAGGCGCCGACCAGGCACCCATGCTCGGAACGAACCCGAGTGCCAACACCCATCCTAGAAACCAACAGCGGCTGGACTGCATGACTTGCCTCGCGAGCATTGTATTGGATATGGGCCTCATTCGCTTGCTGTGTCATGATACCTGAGCCCGAGCGTAGCGCGGCCCGCACCGGAATGCTTGGGGCCGTACAGCCGTCACGCGCCGGGTATTACGATCGATGGTGTAGAATTAGTCGATGCTCAAGCTCTTCTCGCGCCTGCCCATGGGGCTGCTGTACGCGTTCTCGAGATTCATTTATCTGCTCGCCTATTATGTGGTCCGGCATCGTCATCGGGTGATCGAGGACCAGCTCGCGAAGGTCTTTCCGGCTTTGAATCCGCCGCAACGTACGCGGATCCACAAGCAATTCCTGAAGAATTTCTGCGATGTGCTGGTCGAGGTATTAAAATCCGTGTCGATGAGCGAGGCGGCCATGGCGGCGCATGTCCGAGTGCGCAACATCGACCAGGCGCGTCAGTTTCTGGATGCGGGCCGGTCGGTGATGCTGGTCACCTCCCATCTCGGTAACTGGGAATGGCTGCTGCATGGGGTCGCGCTACAACTGGGCTATCCCCTCGACGCGGCTTACAAACCGCTCCACGATCAGTGGGCGGAACGTCTGATGCTCAAGGTTCGCTCGAGGTTCGGCGCGCGGCTGATTCCGGCTAAAGAGTTGCTGGCGGACTTTCTGCGGCGCAAGGGCGTGGTGCGCGCGGTCGCGATGAATGCCGACCAGGCGCCGGTGTCGACCGACAAGCGCCACTGGACCACCTTTCTGGGTCAGGACACAGCGTTCTACATCGGTGCCGAACAGATCGCGCGCGCGACCCGCCTGCCGTTGCTATACGTGCAGATGTTCCGGGTGCGGCGCGGCTACTATGAAGCCGAGTTCAAGCCGCTGTGGGACGGGCGCGAGACGGTGGCTCCGAATGGGATCACCGAGCGTTATGCACGCGCCTGCGAAACCGACGTGCTGCGAAGCCCAGCCGACTGGTTATGGTCCTACCGGCGCTGGCGTTTGAAGAGGCCCTTGTACGGCGCCGATTAGCGTCTGCGGCCGATCAACTCGTCTGCGTGAGTTTGCCTTCCAGATGCTTGGCGAGTTCCGCAATCGTCGGGTGGTCGAACAGTTCGGTCAGATCGATGAGACCCGGGAAATCGCGATCGATGTTCTCGTGGATCTCGATCAGCTTCAGTGAGCTCGCGCCGATCTCGAACAGATTGTCCGACACGTCGATGCGCTTGCCGGGCAGCGCGGTTTCACAGATCGATTGCAGCCGATTTTCGAGTTCGGAACCACTCACCGCCGTCGCGCCGCCTGCGGTCGCGCGCAGCGCCTTGAGTTCCGCGAGCTCCGCCGCGTATTCCCCCTCGGCATGAGCCGCTGCGAGCACGTGTCTCTGCACCTTGCCGCTGGTCGTCTTCGGGATGCGCTTGACGGGTATGACCTCTGCTACTTCGAGGCCGGTGTGTTCATTGATGAGGCGAGCCACCGCGGTCGCCGTGGGCAGGAATTCCGCAAGTGCGCCGCGGTGGAGCACGAACACGACGAGTTCTTCTCCCGCTGCCCCCGGCTTGGCGACGCCGGCGACCACGATCTTGTTGAGGTCGAGGCCGGGAGCGCGAATCGCGATGTTCTCCAGATCGTACGGGTAATAATTCTGGCCGTTGATGAAGATGATTTCCTTCGCACGTCCCGTGATGTAGAGAAAACCTTCATGCAGCACGCCGAGATCACCGGTGTCCACCCAGCCCTCGGCATCGATGACCCGGGCGGTTTCCTCGGGGTCGCCGAAATACCCCCGTGTCACGGCCGCACCACCGATGAGGAGGTGTCCGACCGTTTCAGGGGCTAGTTCCGCGCGGCTCGCATCGGCGACGCGCAACGTGGTGTTCGGCACCACGCGGCCGACGCACATGAGTTCGAGCACATCGCGGGATTCCACCGGGTTCAATTCGATCCGATCGCCGACGTTCAAACGATGCCGATTGACGCGAATCCAACGATAGTCCTGGTCGAGCGGTGGGAAGCTCACCGCCAGGCAGGCCTCGGCCAGGCCATACACCGGGAACATGGCACTGCGCTTCAAGCCGGTGTAGGCCAGCGTGCGCATGAATTCATTGCACAGCTCCACCGAAATGGGTTCCGCCCCGTTGTAGATCGAGCGCACGCCCGACAAGTCGATGTCCTCGAGCCGCCGGCCATCCAAGACCTTGAGCACGTGCCGGTATCCAAAATTGGGTGAACAGGTGAGCGAGGCCCGCTTCTTCGACAGCAGCTGCAACCACAGCACGGGTCGGCGCACGAACAGGTCGGTCGGCATCAGGTTGATATGCACCTGATTCGCAAATTGGATGATGTAGAAACCGATGAGCCCCATGTCATGAGTGAGCGGCATCCAGCTCAAGCCCACATCGTCCTGGCAGTACTTGCCGACGGCGGTGGCTCCCGCGATGTTCGCCATCAGATTGCCGTGGGTGAGCATCACACCTTTTGGTTCGCTGGTCGATCCCGATGAGAACTGAATGAAGGCGAGGTCAGCGGGGGTGGGGCGGTACAATTTGCCGGGGCGCGACACGTCGGTGATCGACTCGACCAAGAACACCCGCGATTTCAATTCCTCGAACAGCGCGGTCTCGCCCACCTCATGCGCCAATGCCGCCAGCCGGTCGAGGTTCTTCGAATCGGTGTACAGCAGCGGGTTGCCCAATTTACGCGCCACCCGCAGCAGTTTGTGCCGATGCTCATCGCTGATGCCGACGGCGAGCGGAACCGGAATGATGCCGCCGCTGACGGCCGCCCAGAAGCCGTCGAGAAACTGTTCGTTGTTGTTCAGAAAAATGATCATCTTGTCGCCGCGCACGGCACCCATCGCCTGCAGGTGGTGCAGGATGCCGAGGGCGCGGGTATGGGTGTCGGCGTACGTCACGCTGCGTTCGCTGTGCTCGCCGTCGATGAAGGTCACCGTTCGGTCGACGCCGCGGTTCCGTTCCAGAAGCTCGATCAGGGTCGTTGGCATCATCGTCGGTTCTCTATCTTCATCATGAGGGGGGTGCGCAGGCGCAGGTTGATCTGCGCCTCGAGTTCGATGGGAGCGGCGTCGGCGCGGATCAGGCGAAATTGCTGCGTCATGGTCTTCAGATGCACGAGCATCTCGAACATCGCCAGATTCTCGCCGATGCAATGGCGGGGGCCGACGGAGAACGGAATATAAGCGAATTTATCGCGCGCCTCGGCATCGCCCGCGGCGAAGCGCTCCGGCCGAAACTCCTCCGGTTCGCTCCAGAACACCGGATGCCGGTGCAGCAGATACGGACTGATGAAGACATCGGTGCGCGGTCCGATCGGAAAGCCGCCGATCTCGTCCGCTTCGATGCTGCGACGGGTGAATAGCCAACCCGGCGGATAGAGCCGCAACGACTCTTGCAGCACTTGGTGGGCGAAGGACAGTGATTCGGCCGCATCGAGGCCGAGCGTCGCTCCGGTGGCCGCATCGGCCTCCGCCTCCAGTCGCGCCACCGCGTCGGGATGGCCGCTCAAGAGATACCACGCGGAGGTGAGCGCCGACGCGGTGGTCTCATGACCGGCCACGATCAGGGTCATTACTTCGTCGATCATTTCCTTGTTGCTCATCGGCGCATCGGTGTCGCGGTCGCGGGCGGCCATCAGCATGTCGAGGAAGTCGAAGTGCTCCAGAGGTTCGCGCCGGCGCCGTTCGATCAGTTCCCCCACGAGCTTGGTGAGGGAACGGAACCGGAAGGCGAACTTCAGATCGCGGTTCTGTTGCTTGGCGACCACCTCGAACGGATTGCCTCCCACTTCGCGTTCCAGCCGATCCAAGTCGGTGCTGAAAATCGACTTGAGCACGATTTCCAGAATCAGTTCGCTCACCTCGTCGCCCACATTCACCGCTTCGTGCGTCGCCGCTCGGGCGGCCCAGCGCGTGGCGAACTTCGCATTCACGTCGTGCAATAACTCGGTGAACCGGTCGAGCACGCGCCGATGGAAGGCGGGCTGCATCATGCGGCGCTGGCGCCGCCAAAAGTCGCCCTCGCTGGTCATGATGCCCATTCCCAACAGGATCTTGACCCGGTCCATGCCCTCGCCCTTGGTGTAGTTGCGATGGTTGGAGAGCAGCACCCGCTTGACGTCGACGGGATGATTGATGACGTAGTTATAGACGCCGCGACTCGGTGCAAAGATGCGGTAGACGTCGCCGAAGCGCTCGAAGCAGTCGCGCATCAGGGACAATGAGTCTTCACTGCCGCCGAGGTCGAAACCTGCGGCGGGTCCGGGAGGGGTGGCCGTTGCTTGCATGCGATATTGTACAATGCGGGGGTGGACAGCAAACCCGGCGGTGGCGACCTTCGTAACACGATCTATGAAAAACAGACGCGTTCCAGCCGCCGGCTGACGACGGGCCGCCGCTGGCTGTACCAGGCGCTGGTGCCGATTGGGGTCGGTTTGCTGCGTCTGGTCTGGTGGTGGGGTCGGGTGGTGAGCGTCGGAGGCTCGGCGCATATCACCTCGACGCTCGAGCGGGCGCCCGCGTTCATTCCGGTGTACTGGCACCAGCACCAGCTTTTTTGCATCAAACACCTGGCGGACCTCCGTCGCTCGGGACTCAAACTCGGATTTCTGGTCAGTCCATCGGTGGATGGCGAGATCGGCGCACTGCTGGTGCGCCGGATGGGCGGCAGCGTGATCCGGGGCTCATCCTCTCATACCGGTGCCCGGGCCCTGCGCGACTACTACCAAGCCATCGTTCGCGATCAGGTGTCCCCCGTCATCACCCCCGACGGCCCCCGCGGGCCACCCTGGAAATTCAAGCCGGGCGCCATCCTGCTGGCGCAGCTCTCCCAGCGACCGATCATCCCCATGGCCTATGCCGCCTCACGGGCGTGGAAGATCAAATGGGATCGCTTCGTGATACCGAAACCGTTTGCGCGAATCGCCATCGCGGTGGGCGAGCCGGTCTACGTCGCCAAGGGCTTGGACGCCGCGGGGCTTGTGCGATACCAGTCCGAGATGGAACAGCGACTGCACGATTTGTACGTGCAGGCGAAAAACGCACTGGGATGACAGGTTCTGGTTACGCTCATTAATACAATCGCTTAGCTTGTAATCCTGACACGTTGTGCGAGAATCCACTTGTATGTGGGGGTTGCCCAACCAGAGGAAGTGTGTAGCCCATACCGTTTTCACCAGGGATCGATGGCAAACTGTTGATCCGCAACCGTAAAACTTTTTTTCGGGACCCTTGAAGGCGCATGGCGATAGCTCCCAACGATCCCCGGCATGTTGATCTGACCGCCTCGGACATTCTGTCGCCAACCACGTGGCCACGACGAGGAATACGCCCGGCCGTTGGTCTCGACGTGATTTGCACGAAAATCGCGGTCGATTTTCAGAACATGACGGCGCAGACCGCGCTGCCGCGAATCATCCTCAATCTCGAACTGCTGCGCGAAGCGACGCTGGCGGACACCGCCTTCCACATAGGGCTCGACCCCGATCTCGAATCCTTTGCCGAGGTCCAGGTCGCTCGCGGCATGTTGGCCACCGGCAACGCGGAACAATTGCGCGGTCAATCGCTCGAGGTCTTTCCCTGGCTGCGCTCCCGCCTGGCGCCGCTGCGAGTGTCGGAAATCCGCGATACCGCCAAGCCGCGCCCCGATCAGCGCGTCGATTCGGTGCGCTGGTGCGAACTCGGCATCGGTTCCGTACTCGTGATCGGCTATTACATTGGCGAACGTCCCGCCGGCATTCTCGGCATCGGCTGCGCCATGCCCTGCGACAGCTGGGACGTGCAGCTGCATCTGTTGATGAAATTGGTCGGCAGCAGCCTCGCGACGGGTCTCGAGCGAATCGAAATCCAGCGCCACCTGCGAGATCTCGAGGAGCGCAACGAGCTGGCTCTGCACAGCGCCAACGACGGCCTCTGGGATTTCGACACCCTCAACAACCGGGTGTATCTATCGCCGCGTTGGAAAGCCATGCTGGGCTACGATGAGATGGAGGGAGAGCAAACGCCCGATTGGCGAACCTTGGTCCACTCCGACGACATGTCTCGCGTGCAGGCGGCAATTCGCGATCACGTGGCCGGAAAGACGGCAATTTTCGAGAGTCTGCATCGCATGCGCCACGCCAGCGGTGAATGGCGCTGGGTCATCAGCCGTGCCAAGGCCCGGGTCGACGACAAGGGCCGGTTGCTGCGCCTGGTCGGGGTGGAACTCGACATCACGGAGCGCAAGCTCTACGAGGAAGCGCTGTTCCGGGAGAAGGAGAGCGCGCAAATCACGTTGCAAAGCATCGGCGACGGCGTCATCACGACGGATGCGAAGGGCGTGATCGACTATCTGAACCCGGTGGCGGAAGCACTCACGGGGTGGCGCCTCGAGGATGGTCAGGGTCGGGCCATCGAGGAGATCTTCCGCGCCTTCCATGAGGAGACCTGCGAGCCGCTGGAGAATCCGCTGGCGGTGGCGATCCGGCGCACGCGCTCGATCAAGTCGGTGCGACCGATGTTGTTGATCCGCCGCGACGGCAATGAAATCTACGTGGAAAGCACGGCCTCGCCGATCCGCGACGGCAGCGGGGCGGTCTCGGGCGGCGTCTTGGTGTTCCACGACGTGAGCGAGGCGCGGGAACTGAACCGGCGTCTGAGCTATCACGCGAGCCACGACGTGCTCACCGGCCTCGTCAACCGGCGCGAATTCGAGAACCGCATGGAACGGGCGCTGAAGAGCACCCGGGCGCAGGAGACCTCCTATGCGCTATGTTGCCTCGATCTCGACCAGTTCAAGATCGTCAACGACACCTGCGGGCACAGTGCCGGCGATGCGCTGCTGGGCCAGGTCGGCGCGCTGTTGAAGTCGAAGGTGCGCTGGCGCGACACATTGGCACGGCTGGGCGGCGACGAGTTCGGCATCCTGCTCGAGAGCTGCACGCTCGATGAGGCGATGCGCACGGCCGAGTCGCTGCGCGAGGCGGTGCGCAACTTCAAGTTCACCTGGGAGGAGCGCACCTTCCGGCTGGGCGCGAGCATCGGCGTGGTGCCGATCTCGGCCGAGAATGCCGATGTTGCCTCCGTGCTTTCGGCGGCCGACAGCGCCTGTCAGGCGGCGAAGGAGGCCGGCCGCAATCGCGTGCATAGTTTCGAAGAAAACGACATGGATCTGATGCGCCGCCGCCGCGAGATGCAGTGGGCGGCACGCATCAACAACGCGTTGGAGGAAGATCGTTTCGAGTTGTTCCGCCAGACCATCTTGCCGTTGCAAGTGCCCGAGGTGGGTGCGCACTACGAGCTGTTGCTGCGCATGCGCGATGAAGCCGGCAAACTGGTCTCGCCGCATGATTTCATCACAGCCGCCGAACGTTACGGCATCACGCCGCAAATCGATCGTTGGGTCATCGAGAATGCGCTGCGTTGGCTCGTGTCGGAGGCGGATGAGCGCGAGAAGCTCGCGATGTGTTCGATCAATCTGTCCGGCCAGAGCCTGGCCGACGACAAGTTCCTGCCCTTCGTGATCGACCAATTCCACCGCAGCGGACTCGATGCGACCAAGATCTGCTTCGAAATCACCGAAACGGCCGCCATTGCGAGCTTTTCACAAGCCAACCGCTTCATCCAGGCGCTGAAGGAACTCGGCTGCAAGTTCGCCCTCGACGATTTCGGCAGCGGGCTGTCTTCATTCGGGTACCTTAAACACTTTCCGGTGGATTACCTGAAAATCGACGGCAGCTTCGTGAAGGAGATATTGCATGATCCGATCGATCGCGAAATGGTCCGCTCGATCAACGAAATCGGCCATCTGACCGGTAAGCAGACCATCGCGGAGTTTGCCGAGAACGTCGAGATCATCAATATGCTGCGCACGCTCGGCGTCGATTACGCGCAAGGCTATGGCATCTCCCAGCCGCAACGGGTGCTCAAGGCGGCGAACAGCACGTGAGGTGGCGGCGGGCCCCGCCGGCGGCGCGCCCCCTTGGCCGCGGTCTTCGTGGCGGCGGCCTCCGTGGCAGCGCGGGGTTACCGGGCTGGAACTATCGTCCCTGAGGCCCGATAATCGCGGTATGTCCCTGGCATCGCCCCCCTCTCCCTGCATAAAAGTCTGCACCTTGGATGGAAATGGGTGCTGCATCGGCTGTTGTCGTACAATCAGCGAAATAGCCCAGTGGGCCTCGATGAGTCCGCTGGATCAGTGGGCTGTGGTGCGCCGGTTGAGCGAGCGTGCCGGTGGCCGGCCGGAAAACATCAATTGATTCAATTTGGAGATCGACCATGAATGCCATCGAACGAATCAAGAGCCAACTGGCTGCCGCGCCTGTCGTGCTTTACATGAAGGGCACTCCGGACTTTCCGCAATGCGGTTTCTCGGCGCAGGCCGTGGGGGCGTTGCGCGCGAGCAAGGCGAAGTTCGAGCATGTGAACATATTCGAGGATCCCGAGGTGCGTGAGGCGCTCAAGACGTACTCGAACTGGCCCACCTTCCCGCAACTCTACGTCAACGGCGAACTGATCGGTGGGTGCGACATCGTGATCGAGATGTACAAGAGCGGCGAGTTGAAACAAGTGCTCGCCGAAGCCGGCGCCGTCGCAGCCTGATCGACGGGGCGCCGCTCTTGCTCGCGGCGGGCGTCAGGGGGCGATGGCGCCTGCGCTCGTCGCGTGCTGATTCTCAGGGCTCGCGCGGCGATTCCGGCTCGCTTTCCAGCGGCCCCATCGATGCGAGCCGGCGGCGGCTGGCATCGAACACATTCTGGAATTGATTGCAGATGATGCAGAATAAATCGGCGGTGCGTTCCGCATCGTAGGCGGCCGAATGCGCCGACGCCGTATCCCACTCCAAGCCCGCGGCGAGCGTGGCGCGCATCAGCACCGTCTGGCCGAAGGCCACGCCGCCCAAGGTGGCGGTGTCGAAACTCGTGAACGGATGAAACGGATTGCGTTTGATCTGGGTTCGAAGTACCGCTGCATTCAGAAAATTCAGATCAAAAAAGGCGTTGTGTCCGACCAGCACGGCGCGCGAGCAATCGGCGGCGCGCACCGCGTTGCGTACTTCGCGGAAAATTCTTTGCAACGCATCGTCTTCAGTGATCGCCGGGCGCAGCGGGTGGTGCGGGTCGATGCCGTTGACCGCCATCGATGCAGGCTCCATCTTCGAGCCTGGAAACGGCACCACGTGGTAGCGGAAGGTCTCGCCGCGCGTCAGGGTGCCGTCGCTGCGCATCTCGACGAACACGGCGGCGATTTCGAGCAGCGCGTCGGTCTGCGAGTTGAAGCCACCGGTCTCGACATCGACGACGACCGGCAAGAAGCCGCGGAAACGGGTGGCCAGCGTGATGGGGGCGATCTGGCTCATGCGCTGCCCGCCGTGCCGAGACGCCAACCCAGCGTTTCGCCGCCGCGGTACGGCACCACGACGCCGTCGGCGAATTGATATGAGAGGGGTGGCACCCAGGACTCCTTGATGAGCGTGATGAAATCCTCATGGCGCGGCAGGCCATAGAAGTCGGCGCCGAAGTGGCTGGCGAAGCCTTCCAGCCGATCGAGTCGCCCCGCCGCCTCGAAGGCTTCGGCATACAGTTCGAGCGCCGCGTGCGCGGTGAAGGTGCCGGCGCACCCGCAGGCATTCTCCTTGGCCCCGCGCTCGTGTGGCGCGCTGTCGGTGCCCAAGAAGAAACGCGGGTTGCCACTGACGGCCGCTGCGACCAGCGCTTGGCGGTCCGTCTCACGTTTCAAAATCGGCAGACAGTAAAAATGGGGTCGGATTCCGCCTGTGAAAATCGCATTGCGATTCTCGAGCAGATGCTGCGGCGTGATGGTTGCGCCCACGCCGGCGCGGGCGGTGCGGACGAATTCGACGGCCCGCGCCGTGGTGATGTGCTCGAAAACCACCTTGAGAGAAGGCAATCGGTCGCAGAGCGGTTGTAATACCTCGTCGATGAAGCGGGCCTCCCGATCGAAAATATCCACATCGGCGCCGGTAACTTCGCCGTGGACTTGCAGTGGCAGTTTGAGTTCCTGCATACGTTCGAGTGTGGCATCGACTCGGCGAATGTCGGTGACGCCGTCATCCGAATGAGTGGTCGCGCCGGCGGGATAAAGTTTTACCCCATGGATCACGCCCGAACTTTTCGCCCGGTCGATCTCCGCGGGCGGTGTGGCATCGGTGAGATACAACGTCATCAGCGGTTCGAAGCGGGCATCATTGGGCAGAGCCGCCCGGATCCTTTCGCGATAAGCGAGCGCCGCCGCCGTCGTGGTGATGGCGGGTTTGAGATTCGGCATGACGATGGCACGGCCGAAGCGGGCGGCCGTGAAAGGCACCACGGAGGCGAGGGCCGCGCCATCGCGCAGATGCACATGCCAATCGTCCGGGCGCTGAATGGCCAGCACCTTCATGCCGTCGCCCGGGCGCTCGCCGGCCAGCCGCGCCGCACCAAGTCGAGCGTGTAGCGCACGCCGAAGCCGGTGATATCGGTGCCGATGTGCGCCAAGCCGCCGGTGCGGGAGCCGGCTGCCAGATCGATGTGCAGCCATGGGATGGTTTGTGGCACGAAGCGAGCCAGAAAACGCGCGGCCAGGATGTGATCGCCTTTGCCCTCGGTCGTGCATTGGAGCACGTCGGCCACGCTGCTCTCGAGATCCGTGTCGAAATCGGCGTCCATCGGAAAGCTCCAGACGCGCTCTCCGCTGGTCGCGCCCGCCGCCTCGAGCAGATCGCGGGTGGCCGGCCGATTCGTGAAAATCCCACTGTAGCGCTCGGTGAGCGCATAGACGCAGGCGCCCGTGAGAGTTGCATAATCGATGATCGCGCCGGGTTTGCGTCGCGCGGCCAGGCTCAACGTATCGGCGAGCACCATCCGCCCCTCTGCGTCGGTGTGGATGACTTGGATGGTCGTTCCGTTGGAGGCGCGCACCACGTCCTGCGGCTTGTAGGCCTGAGGCCCGGTGCGATTCTCGGTGATCGCGAGCCAGCAATCGACATCGAGCGGCGCGCCTAAGTTGTGCAAAGCGTACAAGGAGCCCACCGCGACCGCGCTGCCCTCCATGTCGATGTGCATATCGAGCATGCCCTTGTGGGTCTTCAAGTTGGTGCCGCCGGTGTCGAAACAGATCCCCTTGCCGACCAGGCACAGCGCAGGCGGCTGCTGCGCCGCGCGTCGTGCGCCCGTCGCTCCCGGCGTGCGTATCGCCCGCCGGCGCCGCGCCGCCCCCCGGTAGGTCAGATGCACGATGCCCGCGTTGCGCGTCGCATTGCCTTGTGACACGGCCAGGAACGCACCGGCACCCTGCCGCTTCAACTGGGCTTCGCCATAGAAGGTGAAGTCGAGATTGAGGTGCCGCGCGAGGTCTCGTAGCAGTCGTCGATACGCGGTCGCATCGAGCATATTCGGGGGTAACGCGGTGAGCCAGCGCGCCAAATTGTTGCCGGCGGACGTGGCGAGAGTCAGATCCATCTCCCGGACTTTTCCGGCGGCCGCGACGTCGATCCGCGCGAGCTTGCCATGCGGTTTGCTGATGCTCTTGAAGGAGGCGAAGCGAAAGGCGGCGGCCTCGAGCGCTGCGATCAGTGCCTTGATCGCGTCGTCGGCGGCCGTCGGCGCGCAGCCGCGGCTGAGGATCAACACCGTGTCCGGTTCGCCTTCGAGGGCGCTGCGCGCCACTCGGGCCGAGGCTTGCAGTCGCTCGAAGGTGGTCGCGGTGTCCGCCACACAAACCGCGGTGACCCATGTCCCGCCATGCGGGCCTAACCGCAACGGCACGATGTCGCCCGGCTTGCGACCTTTCGTCACGAACACGTCGCGCAGCATGAGCCCGTGGGGCAGGGATTGCCACGGTACGGACTTAGGTTCGGCCGGCAACAAGACGATGGCGGCGGCATAGCGGTCAAAAGCCGCCGGCGTCAGCCGTGCGCCGATTTGGCGCACGGGGACTAGCAAGGAACGCAAGGGCAAGCGAATCGGCATATCAATTGAACCGGTGGGACGGAACGAGAACTCGCAGGCTCATCCTTGCTTGACCGTTAAAATCCAAACCCCGAAGATAGCGCTGCTGATATCCCAAGTGGCAGTCCGCGCACGGGCGCTGTAACGTGCCTGCCATCTTAACAGGACACGTGGACATGTGCATATGACACCTAAATCCCCCTTCGAAGACATCGATCCGACCGAAACTCAGGAGTGGCTCGAATCGATCGATGCGGTGCTCCGCGCACAAGGCCCGGAGCGCGCGCATTTCCTGTTGGAGAAGCTCGTGGATTTCACGCGTCGCTCCGGCACGTATCTGCCGTTCAAGCCGAATACCGCCTATCTGAATACGATTTCCAAGGCCCAGGAACCGGACTATCCGGGGGACCGCTCGCTGGAACGACGCAACGAAGCCTATATGCGCTGGAATGCGCTCGCGATGGTGGTCCAGGCCAATCGCTTGAACTCCGAGTACGGTGGCCACATTGCGACCTACGCATCGGCGGCCACGCTGTATGAGGTCGGGTTCAATCACTTCTGGCGCGCCAAGAGTCCGGCCCATCCCGGCGACATGATTTTCATGCAGGGCCATTCCGCGCCCGGCGTGTACGCGCGAGCCTATCTCGAGGGTCGCCTCGATGAGAGCCAGCTATTGCGCTTTCGCCAGGAGGTGCGCGGCGGCGGCTTGTCATCCTATCCGCATCCGTGGTTGATGCCGGATTTTTGGCAATTCCCCACCGTGTCGATGGGCTTGGGGCCGATGACGGCGATCTTCCAGGCGCGCTTCGTGCGCTATCTGGAACATCGCGGCATGGTGCCTCCGTCCGACCGGAAGGTCTGGGCGTTCTTGGGGGACGGCGAGATGGACGAGCCGGAATCCATGGGCGCGCTGACGATGCCGGTGCGCGAGAAACTCGACAATTTGATCTTCGTCATCAATTGCAATCTTCAGCGTCTCGACGGACCGGTGCGCGGCAACGGAAAAATCATCCAGGAACTCGAGGCCGCCTTCTTGGGCGCGGGCTGGAACGTCATCAAGGTGCTGTGGGGTTCGCGGTGGGATCCGCTGCTCGAACGCGATCAGAAGGGCTTGCTCAAGCGGTTGATGGAGGAATGTGTCGATGGGGAATATCAAAACTTCAAATCCAAAGGCGGCGCGTACACGCGCGAACATTTCTTCGGCAAGTATCCTGAACTGAAGGAAATGGTCGCCAATATGTCGGATGAGGAGATCTGGCGATTGAATCGCGGCGGACACGATCCGCAGAAGGTCTATGCGGCGTATGCATCGGCGGTGGCCCACAAGGGTGCTCCCACGGTGATTCTGGCGAAGACCGTCAAGGGATTCGGATTGGGCAAGGCCGCCGAGGGTTTGAATTCGGCCCATCAGCAGAAGAAGCTCGGCGATGATGCGTTGAAGGAAGTGCGCGACCGTTTCAACATCCAGATCTCCGACGAAGAGATCAAGGGGTTGACGTTCCGTAAGCCGGCGCCCGATAGCGAGGAGATGAAGTACCTCAAGGAGCGGCGCGTCACGCTCGGTGGCTATGTGCCCGAGCGCAGTGCCTCGGCCGCGCCGTTGGTGGTGCCGCCGCTCGAAGCGTTCGGCGGTCTGTTGGAGGGAAGCGCTGAGCGCGAGATTTCCACCACGATGGCGTTGGTGCGCATCCTCACGATGCTCATCAAAGATAAGAACATCGGGCGACACATCGTTCCGATCGTTCCCGATGAGGCGCGCACCTTCGGCATGGAGGGCATGTTTCGCCAGGTCGGCATCTATTCCTCGGTGGGTCAACTCTACACGCCCCAGGATGCGGATCAGCTCATGTTCTACCGCGAGGACAAGCAGGGCCAGATCCTCGAGGAAGGCATCAACGAGGCCGGCAGCCTGTGCTCCTGGTTGGCCGCCGCGACGGCGTACTCGAATCACGGCGTCAGCATGATTCCGTTCTATATCTACTACTCGATGTTCGGCTTTCAGCGCGTCGGCGACTTCATCTGGGCGGCGGCCGACAGCCAGGCGCGAGGTTTTCTCGTCGGTGGTACGGCCGGCCGGACGACGCTCGCCGGCGAGGGCTTGCAGCACCAGGATGGGCATAGCCATTTGCTGGCGAGCACGGTGCCCAATTGCGTTGCCTACGATCCAACCTATTCGTATGAATTGGCCGTCATCGTTCAGGATGGTTTACGGCGCATGTACCAGGATCAGGAAAACGTCTTTTACTACATCACCTGCATGAACGAGAACTACGTGCAGCCGGCCATGCCTAAGGACGCGGGACCGGGCATTTTGAAGGGCCTGTATCCCGTGCGCAGTGCCGGGAAGGGCAAGGTGAAGGCCACGTTACTCGGCTCCGGCACGATATTGCGCGAAGTGTTGGCGGCCGCGGATCTTCTCGAGAAGGACTATGGCGTGGCGGCGGAAGTGCTGTCGGCCACCAGCTTCAACGAGTTGCGCCGCGATGCGCTGGCGGTGGAGCGATGGAATCTGTTGCATCCCACCGAAACGCCCCGCCAGGCCTATGTGCACGAGGTGTTGGGCAAGTGTACGGGGCCTTTCATTGCGGCAACGGACTACATGAAGACCGTCGCCGACCAGATCCGGCAATGGGTGCCAGGGCGTTATGCGGTACTCGGCACCGATGGCTTCGGGCGCAGCGATTCGCGCGCCGAACTGCGCCGCTTCTTCGAGGTCGACCGGCATTACGTGACGGTGGCAACCCTCAAAGCGCTGGCCGACGAGGGCAAGATCGCTGCCCAGATCGTGACGCAAGCCATGAAAGCCTTCGGCATCGATCCCGAGAAACCCAATCCATTGACCGTTTAGGCTGAACACCGTGTCCACTCCCATCGAAGTCCTGGTCCCCGATATCGGGGGTTTCAACAATGTCAGCGTCATCGAAGTCCATGTGAAGCAGGGCGACTCCCTCGAGAAGGAGGCGGCCATGATCACGCTCGAGACCGAGAAAGCCGCGATGGACGTGCCTGCGCCGGCCGCCGGCCGCGTGGCGCAGATCAAGCTCAAGGCGGGTGACAAAGTTTCCGAGGGCTCGCTGATCTTGCTGCTCGAACCTGCCGTTGCCGAGGCGTCCGTCGCGACGGCGCCGTCCGCAGCCCCGGCACCGGTCGCTGCGCCGCCGCTGGCGGCGCCGGCGCCCCCCGCCGCGGTGAAACCAGCGGCACCGGCCGCGCCCGCGGCGGTGGCGGCCCGTACGGCAAGCGTGGCGCCGCCGCCGGCGGTCGCCACGGCCACCGCCACCCCCGCATCGGTCGACGAAGCCGCCTTCTCGCGCGCCTATGCGAGTCCGTCGGTGCGTAGGTTCGCACGCGAACTCGGCGCCGATCTCGGCGAGATCACCGGCTCGGGTCCGAAGGGACGGATCACACAGGATGACGTCAAGGCGCATGTGAAACAGCTGCTGACGACGCCGCCGGCGCCTGCTGCGGTGGGCGGTGGCCTGCCGAAGATCCCCGACGTGGACTTTGCGAAGTTCGGCGCGGTCGAGATCAAGCCGCTGTCGCGCATTCAAAAAATTTCCGGTGCGCGACTCCAGGCAAGTTGGATCAACCTGCCCCATGTCACGCAGTACGATGACGCCGACATCACCGAACTCGAAGCCACTCGCGCGTCCTTGAAGGACAAAGCCGCAGAGCAGGGAGTGCGCCTCACGCCACTCGCCTTCATCATCCGCGCCTGTGTTCTCGCCCTGAAACAATTTCCGCGTTTCAATTCCTCGCTCGATTCGTCCGGCGAGAACCTGGTGCTCAAGCAGTATTTCCACGTGGGCTTTGCGGCCGATACCCCGAACGGCCTGGTGGTGCCCGTGATCCGCGATGCCGATCGCAGCAACGTCTATGAGATCGCGCGCACACTCGGCGAGATGTCGGAGAAAGCGCGCACCGGCAAGTTGCGTGCGACCGATATGCAGGGGGGCTCGTTCACGGTCTCGAGCTTGGGTGGCATCGGTGGCACCGCCTTCACCCCGATCATCAATGCGCCGGAGGTGGCGATCCTCGGCGTGGCGAAGTCCAGCTTGAAGCCCGTGTATGAGCGCGGCGCGTTTCTGCCGCGTCTGATGTTGCCGCTCTGTCTGTCCTACGATCACCGCGTGATCGATGGAGCGGAGGCCGCCCGCTTCATCGTCTTTCTGAGCAAGACTCTGGGTGACGTGAAGGCTCTGCTATGAGCGTGCTCGACGTCCGGGTTCCCGACTTGGGAGAGTCCAAGGGCGTTACCGTCGTCGAGGTGCTGGTGGCGAAAGGCGCCACCGTCAGCATCGACGATCCGCTCATCACGCTCGAGACCGACAAGGCATCGATGGACGTGCCCTCGCCGGTGGCCGGTGTGATCGAATCGATCGACATCAAGCGCGGTGACACGGTGGTCGAGGGCACGTTGATTGCGACGGTGACCGTGACGGTCGCGCCCGGCGCGGGCGTTGCGGCGAGCGGCACTGCGGCAATGACGGCTCCTGCGGCAGTCGCTGCCCCGGTCACGGCGCCTGCCGCCGTGACGACGCCATCGGCACCGGCACCGGCGCCGGCACCGGCGCCGGTGCCGGCGGTGGTTCCGCCGGTGGCCCCGGCTGCGGCGCGAGCCGAGCCGCCGGCCGGTGCACTCGACTTGGTAGTGCTCGGGGCCGGCCCGGGGGGTTATTCGGCGGCGTTTCGTGCCGCCGATCTTGGCATGAAGGTGACGCTGATCGAACGCTGGCCGACGCTTGGCGGCGTGTGCTTGAACGTCGGCTGCATTCCGTCGAAGGCGCTGCTGCATGCGGCCAAGGTCATCGAGGATGCGCATGCCATGGCGGCGAACGGCATCAGCTTCGGCGCTCCGCAGATCGACTTCGACAAGTTGCGCGGTTGGAAGGGCCGCGTGGTGGCGAAACTGACGAATGGCCTCACGAGCCTTGCAAAACAGCGCAAGGTGCAGGTGCTGCGGGGCAGCGCGACGTTCGTCGGTCCCTATTCCCTGGACCTGCAAACGGCGGAGGGTGTGAGGCGGGTGGATTTCAGGCAGTGCATCATCGCCGCCGGCTCCGAGACCGTTCGGTTGCCGGGTCTACCCGACGATCCGCGGGTCATCGACTCGACCGGCGCCCTGGAGTTGCCGGCCGATTGTAAGCGCCTGTTGGTGATCGGCGGCGGGATAATCGGCTTGGAGATGGCCTGCGTCTACGATGCGCTCGGCGCCACCGTGAGCGTCGTCGAATTGAGCGACGGGTTGATGCCGGGCGCCGACCGCGATCTGGTGAGGCCGCTGCAGAAGCGCATCGAGAAGCGCTATGAGCGAATTCTCCTGCGCACCAAGGTTGCCAAGCTCGACGCGCGCGCGGATGGTCTGCACGCCACGTTCGACGGACCCGATGCGCCGGAGCCGGCGCTGTATGATCGGGTGCTGGTGGCCGTGGGCCGCAGCGCCAACGGCAACGTGATCCACGCCGACGCCGCCGGTGTGGCCGTCGACAAGCGCGGCATCATCGGCGTGGACAAGCAAATGCGGACCAACGTGCCGCATATCTTCGCGGTCGGCGATATCGCGGGCGCGCCAATGTTGGCGCACAAGGCCGTGCACGAGGCCAAGGTCGCGGCCGAGGTCGCCGCCGGCCACAAGGCCTCCTTCGATGCCCGGGGCATTCCTTCGGTGGCCTACACCGATCCCGAGATCGCCTGGGTCGGACTCACCGAAACCGAAGCCAAGGCACGCGGCATCGACTACGGAAAAGGCTCGTTTCCCTGGGCGGCGAGCGGCCGGTCGCTTGCCATCGATCGAGACGAGGGCTTTACCAAGCTGCTGTTCGACAAGGCGACCAATCGCCTGCTGGGCGGCGCCGTGGTCGGCACGAACGCGGGTGAGTTGATCGCCGAGGTGGGGCTCGCCGTCGAGATGGGGGCGGACGCCGCCGACGTCGGCCTCACCGTGCATGCGCATCCCACGCTGTCCGAGACGGTGGCCTTCGCCGCCGAGGCGTTCGAAGGCACGCTCACCGATCTGTACCTGCCCAAGCGTTAAGGTGGGTAGAGCGCAACAGACGAAACTCCAGTGACCCTTCTGCGGGTCTATGCCCGAGTCATCGCGCAGCTCGCGCCGGAGAAGACGCTCACCGTCATGCTGGTGATCGCCGACTTGATTCTCGCCAGCATCATGCTGGTGGAGCCCTACTTGTTCGGCCGGGTGATCGACGCCTTGGTGGCGAACGCGCATGCCGATGCGTGGTTCTTCATCGGGTCCTGGGCCGGATTCGGCCTGTGCGGAATCCTCGCCGGGGTGGCCGTATCTCTGCAGGCGGACCGGCTCGCGCATCGTCGGCGCCTCGCTGCGCTGGCGCAGTTCTTCGAGCACGCCGTGGCGCTGCCACTCGCTTTTCATGGCGAGCATCACACCGGCCGGCTGCTGCGAATCATGCACTCGGGCGGCACCAGCCTGTTCACGATCTGGCTGGGCTTCCTGCGCGACCACCTGGCCACGCTGCTGTCCATCGTGGTGATGATGCCGCTCGCGCTGTGGATCAACTGGAAGCTCGCCTCGCTGATGACCGCCCTGATGATCGCTTTCGCGGTGTTCAACACCGTCACCATGCGCAAGACCGGTCAGGCGCAGTCGGAGGTGGAACGGCTGCATCAGGAAATGGCAGAGCGTACCGGTGACGTGTTGTCGAACGCCCTGGTGGTGCAGAGCTTCACGCGTCATGCGGCGGAAGTCGCCGACCTCGAAGCGCTCGCCGAGCGTGTGCTCGCGGCCCAGTACCCGGTGCTGCGCGGTTGGGCGTGGCTCTCGGTGGCGACGCGGGCCTCGAGCACGCTCACCGTCGTGGCCA
>Ga0116226_10000295_pt1 | contig 41517 bp, 40 predicted proteins | sample S1TSphfallax_FD_89692 | JGI IMG/M metagenome (GOLD analysis project Ga0116226, IMG submission 89692) | Host-associated microbial communities from peat moss isolated from Minnesota, USA - S1T2_Fa - Sphagnum fallax MG | ecosystem: Host-associated > Plants > Peat moss > Unclassified | place: USA... | reverse complement strand
CGCCAGTCGCGGAAGAACGCGGTGCCGATCTCGCCGGCGAGCATGATCAGGTCGCGCTGCACGCCGTCGAGGAACTGGTGCAGCCCTTCCTCGATCACCTTCGCCACCGACCGGCCGGTCAGGCCGCCGCGCAGCTCCTCGACCCGCTCCAGCGCCGCGACCGTGCCGCGCAGGCCGTAGCGGCTGCGCAACTGGCCGAGCAGCCACTCCATCTGCTCGATGCACAGCGTCACGCTGCGCGGGAACGATGTGTCGGTCAGCAGGAACGACACCACATCCTCCGGCGTGAAGCCCGGCGGCGCGACGCGGCGGAATGCGTGGTAACCGGCGGCGGCGCGCAGCACCGCGCCCCACTGCGTCAGTTCGGCGAGCCTGCGCTCCTCGCCCGCGGCCGGCACCAGCAGATGGTAGCGGATATCGACCAGCCGCGTGGTCTGGTCGGCGCGCTCGATCAGCCGGCCGAGCTGGTAGAACACCCAGCCCTGATCGCGAAAGAACGTGCCCTCGGTGATTCCGGTGTGGGTCTGCACGCCTTCCTTCAGGCGCCGGCACAGGCGGCTGAGATTGTCGCCTTGCAGATCCTCCGGCGTGATCGACAGCATGTCCCGATGGAACATGTTCATGTGCATCCACATCTCGGTCGAGATCAGCGGGCGCAGCGTGCGCGCGTTGTAGCGCGCGGCCTCCAGGCTCGCCGGCACGCCGGTCGGGTTGCCGGGATCGAGCAGGTAGAAACGGCGGACGTTTTCCGCGTCGACGGGACCGCCGCGCTTGAAGAAGTTCGCCTCGTCGGCGTTGATCCGCACCAGCGCGAGCCAGCTTTCCGCCTCCCTGCCCGGCGCCTCGAAGGTCTGCGTGATGTCGACGAGCCGGGCGAGATTCTCGACACGCTCCAGATAGCGCGCCATCCAGAACAGACCCTCGGCATAGCGGGCGAGCAGCGGCGTTTGGCGGGCCATCTCAGCGCACCCCGTCGTCGAGCACCCAGGTATCCTTCGAGCCGCCGCCTTGCGATGAATTCACCACCAGACTGCCCTCCTTCAGCGCCACGCGCGACAGGCCGCCGGGCAGCACCCAGGTATCTCGCCCCGTCACCGCGAACGGGCGCAGGTCGAGATGGCGCGGCCGGATGCCCTTTTCGGTCAGCGTCGGCCCGACCGAGAGCGAGACCACCGGCTGGCTGATCCAGTTGGCGGGATCGGCGATCAGCGCGGCCCGCGCCGACTCGATCTGCGCCTTGGTGGCGCGCGGACCGATGGTGATGCCGTAGCCGCCCGATTCGCCGACCGGCTTGACCACGAGGTTTTCGAGATTCGCGAGCGTGTAGGCCAGCCCCTCGGGCTCGCGGCAGATATGGGTCTCGACGTTCGACAGGATCGCGTCCTCGTTCAGGTAGTAGCGGATGATGCGCGGCATGTAGGCATAGACCGCCTTGTCGTCGGCAACGCCGGTGCCGACCGCGTTGGCGAGCGTGACGTTGCCGCGCCGCCACGCGCCGATCAGGCCCGGCACGCCGAGCATCGACTCCGGCTTGAACACGGTCGGGTCGAGGAACTCGTCGCTGATGCGCCGATAGATCGTATGGACCGGGCGCCGCCCGCCGGTCGTGCGCATCCAGACCCGATCGTTCTCCACCAGCAGATCGGCGCCCTCGACCAGCGGGACGCCCATCTCGCGCGACAGGAACACATGCTCGAAATAGGCGGAGTTGTAGATGCCGGGCGACAGCAGCACGACCTGCGGGTCATCGACGCCTTCCGGCGCGATCTCGGTCATCGCCGACAGCAGGCGCCTTCCGTAGTCGTCCACCGGGCGCAGCTTGATCCCGGCCATCAGGTCGGGGAAGGCGCGCGACATCAGATGCCGGTTCTCGACGACGTAGGACACGCCGGACGGCGTGCGGGCATTGTCCTCCAGCACCAGGAATTTGCCGGCGTGGTCACGCACGATGTCGATGCCGCAGATGTGAACATAGGTGCCGAAGCGCACCGGGAAATCCCGCATTTCCTCGCGAAAGTTGGCATTTCCATACACGAGGTCGCCTGGAATAATGCCGTCTTTGACGACGCGGCCGGCGTGGTAGATGTCGTGCAAGAAGGCGTTCAATGCCGCGACCCGCTGCTTGACGCCGGCTTCCAGATGGCGCCACTCGGCCGCCGTGATCACGCGCGGGATGCAGTCGAACGGCAGGATGCGGTCGATGGCGCTGGCTTCGGAATAGACGGTGAAGGTGATGCCGAGATTGATCAGTTCGGTCTCCGCCGCCGACTGGCGTGCGTGCAGGGCATCGAGCCCGATCGCGCCGATTCGGCCCTGCACCGCGGCGGCGGTGCCCTGGTCATCGGCTCGCTGGCTGGTCAGTTCGCAGAAATAAGCGCCGGCATCGTAATCGCGGAATGGATCGGTGGAGCTGAGTTGCATGGGGCCTCGGCCGTTGGCGCGAACGAACACGGCGGTCAGCATAGCAGACCAGGGCAGTTTGCAAGCCCCCTTGGGGCGCCCGGCTGCGGTCGGTGACGATGGAGACCGTTCGGTGCGCGACGAAGCTGGCGAGCCGGCGACCAAATCGGTTGCTTTTCTTGGCGTTACGACGTTTACCTGACGTTTACCGGTAGCCACCTAACTTGGATTCGAAGCAGCAGACGATACGAATTCGAATCAACAACCCTCCTTGGAGTGATACATGCGCGCCCTGATGTCATCGATTGCCGCCACCGCACTGATGATCAGCACCGCCGGCCAGGCGCTGGCCGCCGCGCAACCTTGTATGCGTACCTCGGAAAAGGCGGCGTTCGACATTGCCGGGCTGAAGAGCGAGCTGATGGTGATCGCGATCGATTGCCAGGCGCAGAGCAAGTTCAACGCTTTCGTCGGCCGCTTCCGGCCCGACCTGATCGGCAGCGAGAACGGGCTGAACGGCTATTTCCGCCGCACGTCCAAGGGCAGCGCCGACCGCGCGCACGACGACTACATCACCTCGCTCGCGAACGCGCAGTCCGACAACGCGGTCGCGCGCGGAACCCTGTTCTGTGGCGAGCATGTCGGCATGTTCGACACGGTACTCGCGCTGAAGGATAGCCGCGAACTTCTGCAATACGCATCCGGCCAGGGGCTGGTGCAGCCGATCGACGTGGTCGAATGCCAGGCGCCGGCCGCCCCCGTGAAGAAAACCAAGACCGTTTCGGCGCAGGCGCAGTAAGGCGGCCTTACGGGGGACTCCGGGTAAACACCAGTCCCAACGGCTCGCGGTCGCTGACCGGGGCCAGGTTGCCCGACCCGAAATGCTCCCGCAGGGTCGGCGCGCGCGTGTCGTCGAAGGAAAGCCAGCGCGATGCGTCCAAAAGCAGGACGCCGCGCTCGATCCGGGCACGCTGCGAGACGACCTCCCAGCGCCACATCGGCCAGATGAACCCCCACAGCACCGTTTCGGCGCGCTGTACCAGCACCTCACCGTCCCCGGCCACATAGGTCACGGCGATGATGGTGCGGGCGTTGGCGGCGTACGGCACGAAATCGACGCCATTGGCGACCCAGATGCCCGAAAACCGTGCAAACTCCGGCGGAAGTCCGCGCCCGGGGCGCACCACGTCGAATGACGGCGGGGCATCGACCAACCATAGCGGCACCGTCTGCTCGCCGGCATTGATCCGGTCGACGACGGCGCACCCGCCCAGTGAGATGGCGAGCCCCAGCAGCAAGCAGCGGAGTGGGCGCGCCATAAAGGCTCGCTATGCGGCCCGCAAGGTCGGGATTTTCGCCAGTTCGTCCGCCATCTCCCGCTCCACCCGCCACAAATCGCGCGCCTGCTGCATCCGGAGCCAGAAGCTGGGCCCGTTACCGCAGAGCTTTCCGATTCGCGCCGCCATTTCAGGTGTCACGGCAGCCTTCTCCGACAGGATCGCGTGAAGCGTCTGACGGGAGACACCCAGCTTTGCCGCCGCGTCCTTGACGGTCAGGCGGAGGGCGGGAAGCACGTCTTCCCGCAGAGTGGCACCCGGATGGGTCGGCTGCCATGCCTGGCGGGTGGTAACGTGATACTCAGTCACTCCAGTGCTCCGACGTCATGCCAAACATACTTCAAGAGCGCAGCCGACCCGGTTAAGAAGGCGTTACGGGGTCGCAGGCGCGAAGCGCACTGCTTAACAGCCTAAGTAGCTAGGTGGAGCGGATGACTCTGTCAAGTGAGACTTGACACTGCGCCACGGTGCTCGCTACCGGGCACATATGATTGCTTCCTTCAGGCATCGCGGATTGGCAGGCTTTTGGAAGACAGGGGACACTTCGAAGGTGCGCCCGGACCATGTCGAGCGGGTGCGCCGGCGCCTCGACGAACTCGATATCGCGAAGCAGCCGGAAGACATGAACGTCCCCGGCTTCAACTTCCACAAACTTCGCGGCAAGCCGCAACGCTATGCCGTCGCCGTCAGCGGCCCGTGGCGGATCACCTTCGAGTGGGATGGCCAGGACGCCGTGAAGGTCGATTACGAACAATATCATTGACCCACACAAGAAAAAGGCGGGCGCCGTTGCCGGCACCCGCCTTTCGAAGCCCAGCCTATGAGGAAAAGACTACTTCAGCACGATCTCGACACGCCGGTTCTGCGGCTCGCGCACGCCCTCGGCGGTCGGCACCAGCGGATTGGTGTCGCCGAACGCGTGCGTCTCGATCTCGCCCTTGGGCACGCCATCGGCGACCAGCTCGGCTTCCACCGCGTTGGCGCGACGCTGCGACAGCGCCACGTTGTAGGGGTGCGTGCCGGTCAAGTCGGCGTAGCCGGAGACTTCGATCCGCGTGACCTTGACCTTCGAGGCGTTCTGCGCCGCCTCGCCGATGATCTGGCGCGCGCGGGCGCTGAGGTCGGACTTGTCCCAGTCGAAGAACACCAGGTACGTCCGGGCCGGAGCAGGCGTCGGCGCGGCAACCGGCGCGGGGGCCGGCGGCGGCGGCGGCGCGGGCGCGGCGGCCACCTCGGTGTCGAACGCATAGCGCAGCCCGAGCAGGCCGGCATGGTTGAACTGCGAGCCGATCTTGACACCGCTGAACTTCTCGTCGTCGACGGTGGCCATGAACCGGTACTCGGCGGTCACCGACAGGCCGGCAACGGTCGGGATCGGGAACGCAGCGCCGACGATGCCCTGCCCCGCGAGACTGCTCTCGTGTCCCCTCAATCCGCTGGTCTCGAAGGTCTCCTCCCAGCCGACGCCGGCACCCGCGTACGGGTACATGTAGTCCAGACCGACATCAAAATCGTACAGGGCGTTCACGAACGCGCCGTAGGTCTGGTTTCTCACGTCGTTGAGGCCGTGCGAGCTTTGCACGGCAGTGCGATAATCGCCCTGAAGCTCGACGCGGAAGCCGTTGCCGAGACCGTAGCCGACGCTGCCAACCCCGATCGGTCCGCCATTCTCTTCCAGATGGCCGTGGAGCGGCGTTTTGACCTTCTGGTCCTGCATGAAGTTATATCCAAAGCCAGCACCGACATACAGCCCATCGACAGGCTGTGCCATCGCGGCAACAGGCAGGCACAGCAAGCTCGCCGCGACGAGCGGACTCCAAATCTTCATTTTGCTTCTCTCCTCACTGGGAACTTAACGACAGGCGATGAGCACGCGTGATGAATCGGGCTCTTCAATCCTCGTCGTTAATTTATGGCGCTCTTGCACGCATTTTCTAGGCGCGCAGCCCCCACCTTCCCGTGATCGGATGTTGACACGAAATTTGTGGCGAAAACGCCACAGTATGACAGGCTCACAGTATCGTGAGAGTTGTACCGCGCAGGCGGAAAAGCCTGCCGCCTAGCGGTACACGATTTCCACTCGCCGGTTCTGCCGCTGCCGCACGCCGACCGCAGTCGGTACCAATAATTGTGAGTCTCCGGCCGCGTGGATGTCGATTTCCGTCGGCGGCACACCCTGTTTTTCCATTTCCGCCGCAACCGCTTCGGCCCGCCGCCGTGAAATCTTGTTGTTCGCGTCGTCGGAGCCGGTCCGGTCGGCATGGCCGGTCACCTCGATCCGCGTGTGCGGCAACGTCGCCGCGGTCAGCACGGCCTCGGCAATGATCGCGTGCGCGCGCGGCGATAGTTCGGCGCTGTTCCAGTCGAAGAACACGAGGTAGGTGCGGGTGGTGACGGCGCCGCCGGCGCGGGCCGCCGGGACCGGAACCGGCGCGGGAGAGGCAATGAGCGGCGGCGCCGCCAGCGGGCGCTCGATCGGGCCGTCGCCTTCCACGCCGTCGAACACGTAGCGCAGCCCGAACATGATGCTGTGGTTGGCGTCGGTGCCAGCGTGGACGCGCGTGCCGTTGCCGGCAAACCCGGTGACACCGGCCGTGCTGCCGGTGGCGCGATAGCTGCGCGACGCCGCGAGATTCTCGTAGCGATACTCCGCCGTCACCGACAGGCCCGGCACGGCGCCGATCGGGAACGCGGCGCCGACGATGAACTGGTACGCGAACCCGCCGACCGTGTCATTGACGCCGACCGAGGTCGGGCCGGCAATGTCGATCCCGCGCGCCTGCCCGCCGATATGCCGCCACGTCACCGCCTGGTAGCCGCCGCCGAGGCCGACATACGGCGTCACCCAATCGAGTCCAAAATTGATATCGTAAAGAAAATTCCCCATCACGCCGACTTGCGTCTGCTGGCCGGTCCCGCCCGACCCGTGGCTCTCGTCGTTGGTGCGGTAGGAGCCTTCGAGTTCCAGCCGCACCCCGTTGCCAAGGCCCCAGCCGACCTCCGCATCGTTGACGTAGCCTCCGCCGAAGCGCACGCGCATCGGCGCGCTCGCCGTCACGCCGCCGGACCCGACGGTCCGGCCGGGCAGCGCGTCGACCGACGCGGTGATGTCCTGGAGCAGGTTGTAGCCGGCACCGACGCCGACATAGAGGCCATCAACCGGCTGCGCCCGCGCACTCCCCAGGCCGGCCAGCACGGACCCGCCGATGGTCGCCCCCAATAGGGTCGTGCGGATCACCCTCATGACCGATCCCTGTCGCCGGCCCGGCCATCCCGGGCGTGCCATCGCAACGCTTCTACAGGCGGCCGCGCGCCGGACGCCAGCGGCGAAACGATGCATCGGCCGGGGCGCCTAGCCAATGATCTTGCCCTCGAACGGCGGCAAAAGATCGGGGCTTTCGAATTCCAGCACCCATAGGTCTGGGTCGACCCGCACCTGGCGCGCCACATAGGCGTCGGCCGCTTCCTGGTCGACGGCGGCGGGGCCGGTGGCGCGCAGCCAGCCCATCTCGCCGTTCGCCGCCCGGACCTGCGACAGCACCTGCAACCCCCCGCTTCCGCGCAGCACCACCAGCACGCCGCCGGCATCCTGGTCGCCCCGCCGCAGCACCGCGCCGTAGCGCCCGGCCGCGTTGCCCAGCCGCAGCGCCGCCTGCACCCACAGCCCCGCCTTGACCCTCGGCTCCGCCACGCTTGGTCCTCCGGTCGCTCCCCCTTGAAGCAGGCACGCGCGGCTGCCACAACCGCCGCGTGAGGGGTGGTGTGACGATGAGCAAGGAAATGACGGCGGGCCAGCGTGCCTACGAGGCCAAGCGCGCCGCGAAGGCGGGCGTGAGCCTGGAAAAATGGCTCGACAGCAAGGAACGCGAGAAGCGCGACGAAGCCCGCGCCCGCGACAAGGCCGCCAAGCAGGCGGAACCGAAGAAGCCCGGATTCTTCTCCCGCCTGATCGCCAAGGCGGAAAAGCCGCTCTGAGCTTCGTCACGCCCCCTCTCAGGCCATGTGGCGGACGACGCCGTCGCGCCGGACCACGCCGTGATACAGCGCGCCCGCGATATGGGTGCCGACCAGAACCAGCAGCAGCAGCGCGCCGAACCAGTGCAGGTCGGACAATTGCTGCGCCACCGCGTCCGGCTGCTTGCCGATCGGCGACGGCACGCGGAACAGGCCGAACCAGTCGAGCGGAAACCCCCAGGCATTGGTGTCGGCGAGCCCGATGATCGGCTGCACCAGCAGCACGAGATACAGGGCCAGATGGTTCAGCGTCGCCAGACCCCGGACGATGATCGGCGTGCCCAGCGGCAGTTTCGGCGCGCCGGTCGCAAACCGAACGACGACGCGGATCAGCACCAGCACCCAGACGGTGATGCCGATGCTCTGGTGCAGGTTGTACAGTTCGTCCTTCAGCTTTTCGTCGGCCGGCTCGAAATAGACGATCCAGCCGCCGAGCACGAACAGCGCGAGCACCAGCAACGCGGTCAGCCAATGGATCAGCCGCATAGCCGGCGCGTAGCGTTCGGTCGCGCCGAGGCCGGCGGTCTGCGTGATGCTGGACATTCTGCCCTCTCCCGGTTTGGCGACATGCAGGTGATAGCGGCGCCGGTTGCGGCAAGCCACCCACATCGCCGCGAATGACCGCGACGCTCGCGGTTCACGCCGACTGGAGCAGCGACGCCGCGAAACGCTGGATGAGCGTGGCGTTGTGGACGAGCGACGGCTGGCGCGTGGGCGCGCCCGAACCGGTCGGCCCGCTGCCCGATCTATTCGCGCGGTTGCACGCTCGCGCGGCGGGCGGCCCGGTTGCGCTCGGTGTCGACCTGCCCCTCGGCCTGCCACGCGCCTACGTGGCGGCACATCTGACCGAGCCAGACTTCCCGGCATTTTTGCGCAGCCTTGCCGGTCGGCCGAGCTTTTTCACCGTCTGCGCGGCGCTGGAGGACATCTCGGCGGAGCGGCCGTTCTACCCGACGCACGGCCGGAAAGGCATGACCCGGGCGGCGCACGCGGCCGCCCTCGGGCTCGGCGGGCCGTCCGGCCTGTCCCGCCTCTGCGACCGGGCGACGCCGGAGCGGCCGGCCGGGGCGCCGCTGTTCTGGACATTGGGCGCCAACCAGACCGGCAAGGCGGCCATCACCGCGTGGCGCGATCTGCTGGTGCCGGCGCTCGCCACCGCCGACCCGCCGGCGCTGTGGCCGTTCGAGGGCGATTTCCTGCCACTCCTGGCCCGCCGCAAGCTGGTGATCGCCGAGACCTACCCGGCCGAGGCGATGCGCCATTTCGGCCTCCGCATGGGCGGCAGCAAGCGGCGTCAGGCCGACCGCGCGGCTCTCGGCGATGCGATGGCAGCGGTGCTGGCCGGGCTCGACGCGCGGCCCGATCCGGCCCTGCTCGCGGCGCTGACGGACGGTTTCGGCGCCGACGCTGCCGGCGAGGACCGGTTCGACAGCCTGCTGGGCCTGCTCTGCGTCCTCAACGTGCTCGCCGGCCGCCGGCCGGACGGCGTGCCCGATGACCCCTGGCTGCGGACCTGGGAGGGGTTCGTTCTGGGCCAGACCGCACTGCCGAGGTAGAGATGCCGCCGCCATGCGTCCCGCGCGAGGGAGGCAAGCATGTGGCGCGGTTCTTGCTTTTGTTCCGGCGGACGCTGAGGCCTCCGGCTGACTGGCCGGACATAACAGGGGATGACGATGAAGCTTGCGAAACTTATGACCATGATCGGTCTGGCGACCAGCCTGGCCGGCGTGTCGGCCGAGGCGAAGGACTGGAAGACGGTCCGCATTGGTATGGACGCCACCTACCCGCCGTTCGAGAGCGTCGATGCCTCCGGCAAGATCGTCGGCTTCGAGGTCGATTACGCGGAAGCCCTGTGCGCCAAGATGAAGGTCAAATGCACGTACCAGAACCAGGACTGGGACGGCATCATCCCGGCCCTGCTGTCCGGCAAGTTCGACGTGATCTTCTCCAGCATGAACATGACGCCGCCGCGCGCCAAGAAGGTGCTGTTCTCCGAGATGTATTACGCGACAGCGCCGGTCTGGGTGGCGCAGGGCAGCAACAAGAGCGACGACGTCTCGCCCGCCGCGATGAAGGGCAAGCTGATCGGCGTGCAGTCCTCCACCGTGTTCGCCGCCTATCTCGACAGCGCCTACAAGGGCATCGACGTCAAGCTGTATCCGGGCGGCGACGAGCCGCTGCTCGACCTCGCCAACGGCCGGCTCGACTACGCGGTCAATGACATCCTCGTGACCAAGGGCTTCATCGAGAAGAATCCGGGCTGCTGCCGGATCGTGGCAGAGATCAAGCGCACCCCGGAAATCTTCGGCCCGGGCGTCGGCGCGGCGTTCCGCCCGGACGACAAGGATCTCGCGGCCATGTTCAACAAGGCCATCGAGGAAGCCGACGCCGACGGCACGTTCAAGAAGATCGAAGCCAAGTTCTTCACGATCGACATCCGCGGCAAGTAACCGGCCTGCCTTCGCTACCGACCAAAAGGAGAGAGTGGCATGGGGTGGTTCGGCCTGCTGTTCGGGCCTAATGGCTGGGCGCCCCTGCTGCTGAAGGGCACGGTGATCACCGTGCTCCTTTCGGTCACGACAATTCCCTTCGGCTTCGGCGGCGGGCTTCTGCTCGCCGTCCTGAAGCTTTCGCGCAATCGGACCGTGCGCATCCTGTGTGACGCATACACCACGTTCTTTCGCGGCATCCCGGATCTGCTGTCGCTGTTCATCGTCTATTTCGGCCTGCAATCGCTGCTGAACATGCTGGCGAACTGGCTCGGCGATGCCTGGCGGATCGAGATGAATGCCTTCATCGCCGGCGTGATCGCGCTGTCGGTGGTGGTCGCGGCCTACTCCAGCGAGGTCTGGGTCGCGTCGCTGAAGGCGGTGCCGGCGGGGCAGTTCGACGCGGCGAAATCGCTCGGGCTGCACGCGCGCCAGACATTCTTCCACGTGGTTCTGCCGCAACTGATGCGCGTGGCGCTGCCGGGGCTCGGCAATATCTGGACGATCCTGGTCAAGGACACGTCACTGATTTCCACGCTCGCGGTGATGGACCTGCTGCGCGCCGCGTCCGAGGCCAGCCGCGCCACCACCCGGCCACTCGTGTTCTACGGCGCGGCGGCGGCGATCTACCTGATCTTCAGCATCTTCTCGGGCATCGGCCAGACATATTTGGAACGGCGCGCCAACCAAGGGTACGCATGATGTTGAATCAGATCGCGGATTACGCGGGCGCCTTCGTCGATATCGACCTGCTGAGCGAGTGGGGCTACCGGCTGCTGCGCGGGCTGTGGATCACCGCCGAGGTGGTCGTGCTCTCCTGCACGATCGGCTTCCTGCTGGCCTATCCGATCGCCAAGGCGCGCATGTCGCGGTACGTGCTGCTCTCCGCGCCGGCCGTCGGTTACGTCACGTTCTTTCGCGGCACGCCGCTGCTGTGCCAATTGTACCTCGCTTACTACGGCGCCGGCGAGATGCGGCCGTTCCTGACCCAGGTCGATCTCTGGTGGTTCTTCCGCGACGCCTTCTATTGCTGCATCTTCGCCTTCAGCCTGAACACCGCCGCCTACCAGTCCGAGATCATGCGCGGCGCCATCATGTCGGTGCCGAAGGGCCAGTTGGAGGCAGCGCACGCGCTCGGCCTGTCGCGCTACGCCACCGCCCGCCATATCGTCTGGCCGCAGGCAATGCTGGTCGCACTGCGCCCGTTCGGCAACGAGCTGATCGGCATGATCAAGGCAAGCGCCCTCGCCGCGATCGTCACGTTGCTCGACCTGATGGGCGAGACGCGCTTCGTGTTCGCACGCACGTTCGATTTCGCCATCTACGTCTATTGCGCGATCATCTATCTCGCGATGACGCAGGCGATCAGCCGCATCTGGAACCGGCTGGAGCGGGGGCTGTCGCGCCATCTGCTGGCCGGCCAGCCGGCGGCGCTCGTGCTGTCGCCGGCGGGGCGCAAGGGCCAGGCTGGCGCGCTCGACCCGGTCAGCGCCGGGCACTGAGTCCGCCCAACTGTTGGGCGGCGCGCGCCGTTCTGCCCGGATGTCCGGCAGACCGCCGACGTGACATCGGCCCGCCGCTCCCGCTTTAGTGATCGCGCGCCGGCCGAAAGCGGCGTTTCGGGGGCTTAAATCGCGTTGCCACCCGCCTCAAGTAGCTATCGATCCTGATCGGCGACGACATTGTCTCCGTCAAGCCCAATCTTGTCCGTTTCCAGATCAGGACTAGTGTTTACGACTGTACTGTCATGTCAGGAAGTATATATCAATGAAGACGCTTCGCTCTATTCTACTGGCCACATCAATGGCCGTGGCGGCTATTGGCACGACCGCGACGTTCACCCATGCGGACGCGGCGTCGGCCGCCGACCTGAACCAGGATTCCGATCACGCCCTGGCAATGCTGTATCGCACCAACCCGGCGGCGGCGGCGATCGGCAAGCAGGCGGCGGCGGTGCTGATCTTCCCGAACATCGTCAAGGCCGGCCTGATCTTCGGCGGCGCCTATGGCGAGGGCGAGCTGAAGGTCGGCAACAAGATCGACGGCTACTACAACTCCGTCACCGGCTCCTGGGGCTTGCAGGCCGGCGCGCAGTCCTACGGCTACGCCGTGTTCCTGATGAACCAGCGCGCGATCGACTACATCCACAAGACCAGGGGCTGGGAGATCGGCGTCGGCCCGACCGTCGTGGTGGTCAACGAGGGGGTTGCGAAGAACCTCTCCACGTCGACGCTCAAGGACGACGCCTATGCGTTCATCTTCGACCAGCAGGGCCTGATGGCGGGCGTCAGCATCGAAGGCTCGAAGATCAGCCGCATCCACGAACCCTGATCGAAAATGCGCCGCCGCCGGCCCGCTAGGGTGGCGGCGGCGCCTGTGCCGCGATATCGGGCAGGTCGGCGGAGCGCCAGCCGGCGCCCTGGCTGACCTCGACGCCGACGAACATTCCGGCCACCCGGCGGATGTCCGGTGGCGCCAGACCGACCAGGAAGTCGAAGCGGCAAGCCAGATCCGCCATCCGCAGCCCGCTGGCCGGCAATGCGCAGACGACCCGTGTGACTTCGTTCTCCGCCATGAAGGCGCGCGCCAGTACTTGCCCGTCGCCCGCGCCGGCCCAGGAAATCTCCACCGCCTGCAACCCGCCGCCCGACGGCACCGAGAACGCCACCGCGACGCGGGCGTTCGGCGTGGGGCTCCAGACCTGCAACCGCACCTCCGCCCCGCACCAGCCGTCCCGCGCGACGCCGCTCGGCCAGGCCAGCACGCGCGGCACGTCGGGCGGCGGGATCACCTCGGCCAGATCGGTCAGGGCTTTCGCGTAGTAGTCGCCGAACAGCGTGCCGTACTCCGCCCAGATCGCCGCCGGCGGCAGGGTCACGCGCCCCTCCCTCGCGCGGCGGATCGCGGCCACCAGCATCTCGGGCGGGCAGCCGGGCGGCACCAGTTCGCCGACGCCGAGCGCTCGCAACCGCTCGCCGATCGCGCCGAAATCGTAGGCGACCGGGACCATCCCCGCCTCCAGCGCCTCGGACAGCGTGTACGAAAACGTCTCGGGAAAGATCGACAGAAACAGCGCGACCTTGCAGCCGGAGCGGCACAGCGCCGCGTTCGCGCGGGCCGGTTCGTAGCCGCCCGCGAGGCTGACATTGCCGAACGCCTCCAACTCGCTGTCGCGGTCGGTGTGGCCGACGACGACCAGCGTGATGTCGTCCTCCCACCGGCTGCAATGCCGCGCCAGATCGACGAGCGGCCGCACCCCCTTCTGCCGGCCGATCGCACCGGGCACGGCAACGCGCAGCCGCGCCCCGCCGGATGCCGCCACGCGGCGCTTCGGGGCGCTCTCCGCCGGCGGCGCGAAATGCGGTTTCACATCGACCCGCAGCCCGGGAAACAGCGTGCCGTAGCGCGCGGCGGTATCGTGCGACGGCGCGATCACCTGGAACGCATCGCGGAGCAGCGCGCCCCATTTCGCCCGCCACACCTCGCCCGTGCGGGCGAACGGTTCCAGGCTGCGATGCAGCAACTCGTGGCTGCCGGACTGGCGGATACAGGCCGTGCATTTCGCCGCCGGCGGAATGCCGCAATAGACGTCGCCGCCATCGAGCAGCGTGACGCGCGGGCAGCCGTAGAAGAAATCGTGCAGCGTCACCGCGTACGGAATGCCGCAATCATGCACGAACTCGCCGACGCCGTCGGGCAGGTCCAGCAGATGCTGCACATGGATGAACATCGGCGCGAGATCGAGGATGTCGGCCAGCGCCTCGCCGATCGGCGCCGGCTGCGGATAGGCGAGCTGCTCGTCGCTGTCCCATCGCCGCACGACCACCATCGGCCGCCGGTCGTGATCGTGGCCCATCGCCAGCGCGACGACCAGGAATCCCTCGCCGGTCAGCCGCCGCATCATGTCGTCGCCGTGCCGCACCGCGCCGCCTTCCAGCGACAGCGTGACGAACAGCACGATCCGCCCGATCCGCCGCCACGCCGCCTTCTGCACGCCGTTGCGCACATCGTGCATCGGGTCGGTGCGCAGGAAGTCCGCGACCAGATCGTGATAGTACGGATACAGCGCCTCGACCTTGGCGAGGTTGGCCGCGATCAGCGCCTGCCGCGTGTCGGCGAACGACAGCGCGCCCTTGTGCTCGACGAACACATCCGCCGCGCACACGTTGCGCCAGCCGCGTTGCAGCGCCCGCAGCGAGAAATCATTCTCCTCACCGTAGCCGGCCCCGAACGTCGCCGCGTCGAACGGGCCGACATCGTCGAGCGCCGCGCGCGTGATGAACATACAGAAGCCGTGCGCGGTCGGAATGTCGCGCACCACGCCCGCGTTGGCCTTGCGCACCAGCGCGTCGATCTCGGCGAGACCGAGGCCGTACGGCAGCGCCGCGATGCCGGGCGGGCGCGGCAGGCTGCAAATGGTGGCGTTGTTCGACAGCGGCGTCGCCGTCGCAATCGCCGCGTCCGCATGGGCCGCGCGATACAGCCTGTCGAGAAATCCCTTGGGCACGACGGTGTCGGAATTCAGCAGCACCACGTCCGCGTCCGCACTCAGCGCCAGCCCGCGATTGGCGGTCGCGACGAACCCGAGATTGGTCTCGTTGCGCAGATAGATCACGCGCCCGGCGTCGGCCAGCGCCCGCATCGCCTGCGACAACTCAGGCTCGGGCGAGGCGTCGTCGATCACGACGACGCGGTGCGCGATGCGGTCGCCGCTGGCCAGCACGCTCTCCAGGCACGCGAGCGTCTCCGCCCGGCCGCGATAGACCGGCACGATCACGTCGACGCGCGGCGGCGCGAGGCGCGGCATTCCCTGCCGCCCGGCCAGCCGCACCGCACCGTGCGCCGATGCGTCGGACGCGGAGTCGGCAAGCCCGCGCAGCATCGCCGGCAACAGGCGCGCGCCGTACAGCAACCCGCGCGCCGAGGCGCCGAACGGGCGGCGCGCGAGCGAGGCGGTCGCGACGGCGGCCGGCAGCGTCGTGCCGCGCAGGATCGGGCCGAACGGCATGTAGTCGGTGCCGGAGACGGTGATGGCGAGCAGTTCCGGCTCGCCGCGCACCGCGCGCGGCGGCAGCCGGATCGCGAAGCCGCCGGCGATCACCTGCGGGTGCGCCGCCTTCAGCGCGGCGTCGTCGATGGTGTTGATGACGCTGAATGGCTCGGCCGCACCGCTGCGCACGATCAGCGCCAGCGACGAGGTCGGCCGCAACTCGTCGAAAATCCAGCCGCGCAGTTCCGTGTCGTCGATCCGCTCGATCGCGGTGCGGTAGCAGGAACGGTACGGATGCTCGACCGCGTCGGCGTCCGCAAACCCCAGCCGCAGCACGTGCGGCGTGCCGTCGAAACTCTCCGGCGGGCAGGCGACGCGGACGGTGCCGTCCTCGGTGACGCGCCAGCGTTCCGGGGCCAGCGGCGCACCGTCGAGCCAGACCGTGACGAGTTCGGCCGGCGGTGTCAGGCTGACCAGCGCATCGGTGCCGCGAAACGCCACCGTCGCCGTGACCGGCGCGCGCAGCCGCTTGACGGCGGCCGACTTGGCGGTCCCGCGAGCGGGCCGGGGGGGCTTGGACAGCTTCAACGGGAAACCTCGCCAGGATGCGAGCCACGCGCAACGATTGGCTGTTATAGCGATCCCGTCGGCGCCTTGCCTATCCGCGCCGATCGTGGCCTGTTTCGCCCCTGATTCGGAGGTTTGCCGCATGGACCCCCTCGCCCGCCGCCGCCTCGGCCGGACCGACGTGCATCTCAGCCAGCTCGGCTTCGGCGGGGCCGGCCTCGGTGACCTGTTTTCCGTCGTGCCGGAGGATGTCGCCGCCGCCACCCTCGCCGCCGCGTGGGACGAAGGCATCCGCTATTACGACACCGCCCCGTGGTACGGCCTCGGCCAGAGCGAGCACCGGCTCGGCCGCGCCCTCTATCGCCAGCCGCGCAAGGATTTCGTCCTGTCCAGCAAGGTCGGCCGCACCCTGCACGCGGTCCACGACGCGGAGAATTTCGATCGCGGCATGTGGTCGGGCGGCCTGCCGTTCCGGGTGCATTTCGACTACAGCTACGACGGCGTCATGCGCTCGTTCGAGGACAGCCTGCAACGGCTCGGCCTGCCGCGCATCGACCTGCTGGTGATCCACGACCTCGACTTCGCCTATCACCGCCGGGCCGAGCGCGTGACCGCCTACCTGACCGAGTTGCACAACGGCGGCTGGCGGGCTTTGCAAGAACTCAAGCAGGCCGGGCGGATCGGCGGCATCGGCGCCGGCATCAACGAACTCGGCATGATCCCGCGAATGCTCGACCTGATGGACCTCGATTTCTTCCTCGTGGCGATTCCCTACACGCTGCTGGAGCAGCAGGTGCTCGACGCCGAGTTCCCGCGCTGCGCGGCGGCCGGCGTCGGCTTCGTGATCGGCGGCGTGTTCGCCTCCGGCATTCTCGCGACCGGCGCGGTGCCGGGCGCGAAGGTCAACTACATGGACGCGACGCCCGAGGCGATGGAGAAGGTGCGCCGGATCGAGGCGGTGTGCGCCCGCCACAAGGTGCCCCTGCCGGCGGCGGCGCTGCAATTCCCGCTCGGCCATCCCTCGGTCGCCTCCGTGATCCCCGGCGCGCTGTCGCCGGACCAGGTCCGCCGCAACGTCGCCTCCTTCCGCCACCCGATTCCGTCGGATCTGTGGGCCGAACTGAAACACGAAGGCCTGCTGCGGGCGGACGCGCCAACGCCGTAGGGGTTCATATCAATCGGCTTAAGCAGATTGATCTTGGCATACACGAAAGCTCCCCGTCCCCTTGTGGGCTTGAGCCGCGAAGCGGATCAAGCCCACAAGGCAGGGCTATTGCATTTGCCGTAAAACGTTTCTTTTCCGTCATGGCCGGGCTTGACCCGGCCACCCACGCGGTGCCGTTCGTACGAGGGAAACGGTAGGTACGTGGGACCAATCCAGTGCGCGCGGGAGAGGCGTGGGTGGCCGGGTCAAGCCCGGCCATGACGAATTAGAAACGATTCCGGCCAAATGCGATTTGCCCTGCCCACAGGGGGAGGGGTCTCATCTGCGGCCGAACGCAAGCGCTGGCCCATCAATAAATGTCCGCTCAAAGACTGACCCATGAAGCGACCCCTCCACAGGCGGGCATCCTACCCTCGTTAGAAACAATGTTATTTTCTCTTGACACCGCGCGCCCATTGCGATACAAAGCCCCCATGCCGCCTCCCACTCCACTCCCCGTCATCGCCCACCTGATCGGCCTGTTCCGCCAGGGATTCTGGCGGCGGCTGGCGGGGCGGTTATTCGGGCGTAGAGCCACCGAACAAGCGGAAGATCCAGTCGAGGAGTTCCTCCTGCCGATCCTGGAGGCGATCTCCCGTATCGCCGCGGCGGTCCAGGACGGGACCTACCGGGAGCCCGAATACGCCCCCTGGGAACCCGACGAGCGAGACCCCAGGCCACCCGACGAGGCCCCAAAAACCTCCGACCGAAAACCTCGGCAAATCCGAGAGCCGGAGCCCCCGTGGCTCCTCGGGCCGCTCGAGGCCAGGCCCCGAGCGCCCAGGCCCCCGCCCGCCCAACCGGCGGCGGAGAAACCATCCCCCGCACCCAAGCCGTCCCGGCCGCCCGAGCGGCAGCGCCCATCTTGGCCGCCGTTCCGCCCCGGCGCCCGGCCACCGCGCCCGCCGCCCCGGGTCCGCATCCGATCAAAAAAAGCCCGCCCGGAGCCTGTGAGGACGCACGCCCTTATTGTTACGATACAGTAACGAAAAGGATCGCTAAAAAACGAACGGCGGCCCCGCTTTGGGGCCGCCGGTGCCTTGCGCGGCGATGCCCGACGGCACCGCCGATCGTCGGACATCAGGCTTTCGGGGCGAACGCCACGCACCAGCCGTTCGGCACGATCGTGCCGGCGACGATCTTGCAGGCGTTCGGCGCCTCGAAATTCACGCAGGCGCTGCATTTGCTGCCGTCGTCGCCCGGCGTCGTCCGATACTGCACGACATCCTGCGCCAGCTTGTCGTCCGCCTTCGCGCGCCGGGCCACTGCCACGAGGCCGGCGGCCACCACGGCGACGCCGCCCGCCAGAACATGGCGCCGCGACCTGTCGGCGGTATTGTTTCTGCTCAAGTCATGTCCCTCCTCGACGTGTCACCGCGACCCGATGCCGGGGCGACGCAAGCTACCTTGCCCCAAGGATCAGGGGTGTCATGCCGCGCGCGCAAGATGCAATTCCGCCCAAAGAGTCGAGAGGGCGCCGACCAGATGCGCGATGTCCGCATCGCTGTGCAGCGGCGACGGGGTGATGCGCAGCCGCTCCGTGCCGCGCGGCACGGTCGGGTAGTTGATCGGCTGCACATAGATGCCGTGGCGATCGAGCAGCATGTCGCAGATGCTCTTGCAGCGCACCGGGTCGCCGACGATCACGGGCACGATGTGGCTCGGGTTGTCGTAATGCGGCACCCCCGCCGCATCCAGCGCGCGGCGCAGCTTCGCCACCACTTCCTTGTGCCGCACCCGCTCGGCGTTGCTCGCCTTCAGGTGGCGGACGCTCGCCAGCGCGCCGGCGGCGACATGCGGGGGCAGCGCGGTCGTGAAGATGAAGCCGGAGGCGAAGCTGCGGACGAAGTCGCACATGTTGGCCGAGCCGGCGATATAGCCGCCGATCACGCCGAACCCTTTCGCCAGCGTGCCCTCGATCACCGTCAGCCGGTGCGCCACGCCCTCCCGCTCGGAAATCCCGCCGCCGCGCGGACCGTAGATGCCGACGCCATGCACTTCGTCGAGGTACGTCATCGCGCCGTAGCGGTCGGCGACGTCGCATAGCTCGGCGATCGGGCCGATGTCGCCGTCCATCGAGTAGACCGATTCGAACGCGACCATCTTCGGCGTCTCGATCGGCAGTTCCTTCAGGTGCTTCTCCAGGTCGGCCGGATCGTTGTGCTTGAACACGCGCCGCTCGGCCCGGCTGTGCCGCATCCCCTCGATCATCGAGGCGTGGTTGCCGGCGTCCGACAGGATCACGCAGCCCGGCAGGCGCGAGGCCAGCGTGCTGATCGAGGCCCAGTTGGAGACATAGCCGGACGTGAACAGCAGCGCGCTCTCGGTGCCGTGCAGGTCGGCGAGTTCGCGCTCCAGCAGCACGTGATAGTGGTTGGTGCCGGAGATGTTGCGCGTGCCGCCCGCGCCGGCGCCGCAATGGTCCAGCGCCTCGTGCATCGCCGCGATCACCTGCGGGTGCTGGCCCATGCCGAGGTAGTCGTTGGAGCACCAGACCGTCACCGGCGCGCGGCTGCGCTCGCGATGGTGGGTCGCGCGGGGGAACGCGCCCGCCTGCCGCTGGATGTCGGCGAACGTGCGGTAATTGCCCTCGCGCCGGAGGCCGTCGAGCTGCTTGCGGAAGAATGCATCGTAGTTCATGGGACTCCTCATCGGCTCGACGGGATCGGGACGGCGGTGCAGTCGGGGGCCGCGCGCCGGACCAGGCGCAGGCGGCGGGGCCGGTCGCGGACGCGCAGCGCCCAGGACCAGAGTTCGGCGAACGGCAGCGGCAGGATCAGGAACCAGTGTTCCAGGATCGCCAGCGCCAGCATGGTGGCGACGAAGGTCAGGCCGGCGGCCTTGAACGCATTGGTATCCGCGGCCACCGCGCGCTGCACCAGCCAGCCGAGGGCGACGCTCGCCACCGTGACGGCAACGGGAAAGAACAGATTCATCGCGCGCCGGCGCATGTAGCTGCTCAGGTAGCGCAGATGCACCGGCAGGAACTGCTCGTTCAAATTCAGCACGCCGGCGAACACGTTCAGCTTCGAGCTCTGCCGCATCGCCCACAGCACGCAGAACGTCCACAGCCCGACCTTGTTCGGCGCCCCCCAGGTCAGCGCGACGATCGCCGCTGCGGTGCCCAGGATCGTCAGCTCATGATACAGGCACGTATCGAGGGCCAGCCGGAAACGGCGCCACCCGCTGGCATCCGCCGGGCACGCCTCGGTGCGCGGGCCGGTGATGACCCCCATGAAGAAGCTCATCTCCTGCCAGCCCCAGATCAGCACGCCATAGGTGAACGCGGCATACGCGCCGGTGACGGAGACGTCGCCGCCGCCCTGCCGCAGCCGCCACAGCGAGATCGCGCAGACCAGCGTACCGCCGGCCATGCTCCACGGGAACGTCCGGCGCGGCAGGTTGTCGAGCCAGATGATGATCCCCGTGCTGAACCACCAGACGAACAGCGCATACAGCACGGGGAACCCGTATTGGGACATCGCCTGGGTCTGCTCCTACCAGGCCGGCGCCATGCGGGTGAGCGCGGGCAGCGCGGCCGTCTTGGCCGGCATCAGATACAGCCGCGCGAAGGTCGCCGCCGCCGAGGCGGTGTGCGCCAGCTTCTTGACCGCACCGACCAAACCGCCCCGTGCCCTCGCCGCCGCGATCGCCGCCGCCGTCAGCCGCAACCGCTCCAGCCCCGCGAGGAAGGCCGGGTTGTCGACATCGAGCGTCACCGGAAACACCTGCCGGCAGATCTGCGACGTGATGCGGAACACCTGCATGTCGTACTCGGTCGGGTCGAGCCCCATCGCCGCGTGGAACACCGGGCGCGCGTGATCGCGCACATACATCGTCGCGAACACCGCCAGCAGGAAGAACCTGATCCACAGCTTGTTGACGCCGGTCAGCAGCTTCGGGTTCGCCCGCATCAGCAGCGCGAACGCCTCGCCATGACGAAACTCGTCATTGCACCAGTTCTCAAACCATTTGAAGATCGGATGGATCATCCGGTCGGGGTTCCGCTCCAGGTGACGAAAGATCGTGATGTAGCGAGCGTAGCCGATCTTCTCGGACAGGTAGGTCGCGTAGAAGATGAACTTTGGTTGGAAATACGTATATTTCTTCGCCTTGGTCAGGAACGACAAGTCCACGCCGACACCGAAATCCTTCAGCGTATCGTTGATGAACCCGGCGTGCCGGGCCTCGTCGCGGCTCATGAAGGAGAACAGGTCCTTGATGTCGCCGTCCTTCATCCGTTTCTTGATCTCGGCATACAGCACGCAGCCGGAGAATTCGGCTGTGACGGAACTCACAAGGAATTCCAGAAACTCCGCCCGCAGATCGGCCGGCATCTTCGACAGGTCGACGTCGAACTCGGCGTTGCGGATGAAGTGGCCCTTGTTGGTGTCGCGCCGGAGCTCGGCGATCAGCTCGTCCCACTCGGCGCGCACCGGCGACACGTCGATCCGGCCCATCGCCTCGAAGTCGGTGGTGTAGAAGCGCGGGCTGAGCACCGTGTCGCGCTGCGCCATCCGGGTCGTCTCGTTGGCGTCGCGCAGGGCGTCGATCATGGCGTCGTCTCCTTCGGCTGGAAGCCGACCTCGTACAGCTCCGTCAGTTCCAGCAGCGCCGTCAGTTCGGTCCAGGCACGGCCGAGCACGCCGGCACGCCGTACCGTCGCGGTCCGCACGCAGGTGAAGCGGTCGCCGAAGCCGATCCGGGTCGGCGCGTCATGCACCGTGACCACGTCGCCGGGCCGCAGGTCGACACCGTCCGGGATGGCGTGCGCGTGAAAACTCTCGGCCGTCTGTTCGATATCGATATCGCAGCGCACTTCCACCGTGCCGCCGCCGAGAAGCCAGTCGCGTATCATGGCACATGCCCTTGCAGGCCCAGCAACCGCGCGAATACCGCCGCGTTGTCCGGCCCGAACGCTTCGAGTTCGATGCGCTGTCCGTCCGCCTGGTCGTCGAGCGTCAGTCGCCCATCCGGCCACGCGCTCAGACGGAACGGCACATCATGCCCGAGTTTATCCTGGCGCCGCTCCCGCGCCAATGCCCGCAGGATGCCGCGCAGGAAGCCGGCCTCGCCGGTGACGACCGTCATCGGCTCGGCCTGCCCCGCCTGATAGATCAGGACGGCGCCATCGGCGCGGTCGGCGAACACCAACTCCCGCTGCGCCACGGGACGCTCCCGCGTCGCCGCGCCATGCCCGCCGAACCAGCCCTGCCCGGACACCGCGATCACCAACGCCAGGGCCACCAGCCCGGCGGCGCCGACCAGCGGGGCGCGGGGGAATGTCGCGTGTGTGATCGTGCTCATCATCGCCTCCTTCGTTACGCCGCCGCGGCCGCGCGGCCGCCGGCGCCGACCGGTTCCGGCCGAACCAGCGCCGCCGGCTGCACCGCGACCTCCGCCGAGGCCGCGAGCGCGCGGCTCAGAACCTGCGCCACCCGCGCCGCGTCCGGGACCGAGCGCAGCGCCGGTTCCGTCCGGCCCATGTACCAGGACCGCACATGCGGCCAAAGGATGATGTAGGAGACGGGCTGATGCGGCACGAGCGTCAGCGCGATGTCGCCCGTCCCGTCCGGCGCCTGCCGCAGCGACGCCCCTTCGATTTTCGCGAACGGCAGATTGATCGTCATCGAAAACCCGACACCGAACTTGATCAGCACCCGCTTGTTCGTGACGGTGTAGACGGTCGCCCATTCCGTCGCCCGCGCATAGCCGGTCAGCAGCGCCAGCGGCGCGAGGGCGAGGCCGGTCAGCTCGGTCGTCGTCAGCGCGACCTGCCCGAGCGGCATCCCGGTCGCGAGCCGCGACACCAGGTAGTAGGCGAGCAGCAGCGCGAAATAGACCGCCAGCTTGCGCACATGCAGCACCCGCAGCGCCGCCGCCCGCCAGCTCGGCCGGCCCTGCCACAGGATGCGTTCGCCCGCCGGCAGCGGGCCAGGCAGCCCCGCCGCCCTCAACCCGATCGGCGCGCTCATAGCAGCGGCTCCGCCCGGTCGGGGGTCGCGTAGAGCAGGCCGCCGGCGAAGTAGGCGCTGATCCGGTCCTCCTCGCGCAGCGACACCGTGTCCGGCTTGCGCAGCCCCGGCACGTCGCCGAACTGCGCGCCGAGCAGCGCATAGACATGCGCCTCGCGCTTCTTGCGGGACAGCGAGGCATAGCCTGACGGCATCAGCACCGTGCGTGCCGGCAGCGGCGCCGTCAGCGCGACCTCGATATAGCGCAACTGCGCCTCCGACCGGTCGATCCAGGCATCGACGATCGAACCCGCGACCACGCCGTCGGCGCCGACCACGGTGTAGCCGATCAGGTCCGGGTCCTCGGCCGCCAGCGAATACTCGCGCCACGTCCGCAGCGGCACGATCTTCGGCTTGCTGTCCCATTCAAGCTCCGGCTCGTCCGAACGCATCGCGTAGGCGGCCGCGCCGACCCCGTCGATCATCGGGTTGCCGGTGGGCACCAGCGGCGCCCCGGGCCACGGGGCTGAGGGCACCGCCGCAAACGTCTCGCGCGCTTCCGGGCGCGGTGCCATCACCGTGCCGCCGTGCGGCAGGATGAAGGTTTTGGGTGTGGGCAGATTGGGATAACCCACGATCCCCTGCTCGTGCGGCAGGTCCGACACCAGCGGATAGCCCTCCCGCTTGTCCTCTCGCCGGAGGTAGAAAATCAGCCCGGCGAAGAACAGCCAGAACGCATAGAGCGTGAGTTGCGCGACGTCGATGTAGCTGGTGATGGCGCCGGTTGGCATGGCGGAACCTCGATCTTGAGAGAAGGGTCCTCAGAGCGTAGCTGGGAGGGAATTGCGGGACGCAAAGGCTGGCGCCGGCAGGGCGATGCGCCGCACCAGCGGGCCGATCGCGACCAGGGTCGCGAGCAGCAGCACGAGTTCGATGTTGTAGACGACGGCATAGCCGGTCGATGCGCCGTCGAGCGTGTGGCCGAGCGCGCCACGTGTCGCCAGTGCGGAAACGCCGTCGCGGATAAGCCCGCCGGCCGCGACGGCGATACCGGCCGCGGATGCCTGCACCGCGCCCCAGATGCCGAGTGCCAGGCCGATCTGCCCGCCCGGCGCCATCGCCATCGCGGCGGTCAGCGTGCAATGGGCGAACAGCCCCGCGCCGAGCCCGATCAGCGTCACCGCGACCCCGAACAGGAACGGCGACACCAGCACGCCGGCGAAAATCACCGAGGAGAACGCAACGAGCCCGACCAGCACGCCCGTCGCCGCCAGCCGGTACGGGTCCGCCCCGTCGGCGAGCCTGTTGGCGGCATAGGCGAAGCCTGCCATCCCGCCGCCCGCGAGCAGCGCCGTCAGCGACGTCGTCGCCCCGACCGGAAGATGCAGCACCTGGCCGCCATACGGCTCCAGCAGGATGTCCTGCATCGAGAACGCGACCGTGCCGAAGCCGAGCGCCACCAGCCGGCGCCGCGCCGTGCCATGCTGGTCGAACGCGCGCCACGCCTCGCGGAACGTTGGCCGAACCCGGTCGAACGCGGTCAGCAGCGGGTTGCGCGCTTCCTGCTTCCACAGCGCGATGCCGTTCAGCACCATCGTCGCGACCGCCGAGCCCTGCACCACCTGGATCAGCCGCACCTCGCTGAACGGCGACAGCAGCAGGCCGAAGATCACGGCGCTGGTGATCATCCCCAGCATCAGCATCACGCAAAGCAGGGCAACGACCTTCGGCTGCGCCTCGCGCGGCGCGATATCGGTCGCGAGCGCGAGCCCGACGGTCTGCGTCGTGTGCAGGCCGGCGCCCACCAGCAGGAACGCCAGTGCCGCCGCGATCTTGCCGATGATGATCGGGCCGGTGGTGTCGCCCGACAGAATGATCAGCGCGAACGGCATGATCGCGAGGCCGCCGAACTGCGTCAGCGTGCCCATCCAAAGATACGGCACCCGCCGCCAGCCGAGCACGGAGCGATGCGTGTCCGAGCGATAGCCGATCACCGCGCGGAACGGTGCCGCCACCAGCGGCAGCGAGACCATCACCGCGACCAGCCAGGCCGGCAGCCCGAGTTCGACGATCATCACCCGATTCAGCGTGCCGATCAGCAGCACGATCGCCATGCCGACCGTGACCTGGAACAGCGACAGCCGCAGCAGCCGCCCCATCGGCAGTTCCGCCGTGCCGGCATCGGCGAACGGCAGGAAGCCGGACCCGACCTTGCCCCACCGCCGCGCCATCGCGTTGTTCGCCCGCCGCGCGACGCCGCCCAACGATGCGATCCGCGCGCCGCTCATGGCCGCACCACTTCCATCGCCTGCGAGGTATAGAAGCCGCTCGCGATCCTCTGGGTCCGGCCGGTGCGCCACGCGGCCAGCGACGGGTCCGCACGCAGCCTGCGCGCAATCGCCGCCTCGCCGACCGGCTCGATCGCGGGCGCCCGATCGCCACGCGGGAACAGCCGACCGACCGCGTGCATCACGGACAGCATCGGCGTGCGTGGCGCGAAGGTGAACAGCAGCGAGTGATGCGTCCGCGCGGCGAGCACCGATAGCGCCCGCACCACATCCGGCGCGCCATAATGGATCAGCGAATCCATGCCGACCACATGATCGAACGTCCCGAGCGACCCATCGAGCATGTCGCCCGAGCGGAACTCGATCGTCCCGGAAAACGGCTCGCTGGCCCAGCGATCACGGGCGGTGTCGACAAGCGTCGGCGACAGGTCGATCGCGACAACATGCGCGCCGCGCCGCGCCAGTTCCACCGCCATCGCGCCGGTTCCGCAGCCGGCATCGAGGATGCGCCGCCCGTGCAGATCGCGCGGCAGCCACTCCAGCAACGTGGCCCGCATCCGGTCCCGCCCGGCCCGCACGGTCGCGCGGATGCCACTGACCGGCGCATCGGAGGTCAGGCGCTGCCATGTGGCCGCCGCCGTGCGGTCGAAATACGTCTCGATCTGCCCACGCCGGGCGATGTACGTGGCCGTGCTCATCAGTCGAACCCCAAAAGGTCGAAAATATCACGATCCTTCATCGGCACGCCTTCCAGCGGTTCGGTTCCGGCCCACAACGTCGCCGCAAGGCGCAGATATTCGGTCTGCACCGCTTCCAGTTCGGGCGACGGTTCCATCTCGAACAAGGTCGCCTTCTTCAAGCGGCTGCGGCGGATCACGTCGAGATCCGGGAACCGCGCGAGCGTCGAAAGCCCTGTTGCCTGATTGAACTTGTCGATCTGGTCGGTCGCAGCACTGCGGTTGGCGATCACTCCACCCAGCCGCACGTTGTAGTTCTTCGATTTCGCCTTGATCGCCGAGACGATGCGGTTCATCGCGAAGATCGAGTCGAAGTCGTTGGCGGTCACGATCAGCGCGCGGTCCGCGTGCTGCAACGGCGCCGCGAAGCCGCCGCACACGACGTCGCCGAGCACATCGAAGATCACGACGTCGGTATCTTCCAGCAGGTGATGCTCCTTCAGCAGCTTCACCGTCTGGCCGACGACGTAGCCGCCGCAGCCGGTGCCGGCCGGCGGCCCGCCCGCCTCCACGCACATCACGCCGTTATAGCCTTCGTAGACGAAATCCTCGGGCCGCAACTCCTCGGAGTGGAAGTTCACCCCTTCGAGTATGTCGATCACCGTCGGCACCAGGCACTTCGTCAGCGTAAACGTGCTGTCGTGCTTCGGATCGCAGCCGATTTGCAGCACCCGCTTGCCGAGCTTCGAGAATGCGACAGAAAGATTGGAAGATGTCGTGCTCTTGCCGATGCCGCCCTTGCCGTAGACGGCGAAGACGCGGGCGGTGCCGAGCTTCTCCTGCGGGTCGAGGTGGACCTGCACGCTCCCCTCCCCGTCCTCGCGGCTCCTTGCCAACATGCGCGGCCGCGGCGGGCTTACGGCGATATTCATGCGGCCATCTCCACGGTGATACCTTCCAGCCGGTCTTCCAGTTCCTCGCCCGCGCGCCGGAGCGCATCGAGCGTCGCATCGTCAGGCTGCCAGTAATTCCGATCATGCGCCTCGATCAGCCGGTTGGCGATCTTCGCCGACGCCTTCGGATTCAACGATGCGATACGTTCGCGCATGTCGTCGTCGAGCACATATGTTTCGGCGAGACGCTGATACACCCACGGCGACACTTCGCCGGTCGTCGCCGACCAGCCGAGCGTATTGGTCACATGCGCGTCGATCTCGCGCACGCCCTCATAGCCGTGCTTCAGCAGCGCCTCGTACCATTTCGGATTGAGCGTGCGCGTGCGGGTTTCCAGCGCGACCTGCTCGGCGAGCGAGCGCACCGCGCCGTCGCCGCGCGTCTGGTCCCCGATATAGACGCCCGCCGCCGTGCCGCCCCGCGCCCGCCGCACCGCCCGGCTGATACCACCGAGCGTGTCGAAGTAATGATCGACGGTGGTCACGCCCAGTTCGACCGAGTCGAGATTTTGGTAGGTCACATCCACATTCTTCAGAATGTCGGACAGCACCGCATCGTGTCGCTCCGGCGTGCCGGAGAGCCCATAGGCGAAGCCCTTGCGCGCGACGTAGGCATCCGCGAGTTCGTCCTCGTTCTCCCACACACCGCTGCCGACCATCTGATTGACGTTGCTGCCGTAAGCGCCATCGGCGTTGCCGAACACGCGAAGCGCGGCCCGGGCGATGTCGCCGCCATGCTCGGCCTGAAACGCGAGCGCATGGGCACGAACGAAATTCAGCTCCGGCGCCTCGTCCGCCCGCGCCGCCAGCAGCGCCGCCTCCGCCAGCAACTTCGTTTGCAGCGGCAGCAGATCCCGGAAGATGCCCGACACGGTCAGCACCACGTCGATGCGCGGGCGCCCGAGCCGTTCGAGCGGCACCAGCGTCGCGCCACAGATGCGCCCATAGCTGTCCGAGCGAGGCTCCGCCCCCATCAGCCACAGCGCCTGCGCAATCGGCCCGCCCTCGGACTTCAGATTGTCGGTGCCCCACAGCACCATCGCCACGGTTCGCGGCAATCCCTTGCCATCCTCGGCATGGCGCGCCAGCAGCCGATCCGCCTGCCGCGCCCCGTCGCGCATCGCAAACGCGCTCGGCAGCCGGAACGGATCGAAGCCGTGCAGGTTGCGGCCGGTGGGCAAAACCTCCGTCGTCCGCAGCAGATCCCCTCCCGGCGCCGGCCGGACATAGCCGCCATCGAGCGCGTGGATCACGGCCGGCAATTCGGGCTCGGCGGCAAGCAGCGAGTCCACCTCCGCACGCCGCACCGGATCGGTGATACCGGCGGCATCGAGCATCCCGGCGCGCTGCTCGGCATTCGGCGGTGCGCCGATCACGTGCAACCCGTGCGGAATCAGCGCGTATTCAAGTTCCAGCAGCGCCACACCCAGCTTTGCGACTTCGGCGTCGGCGTCATCATCCCACGCGGGTTCGGCGCGCGCCAGATCGACCGCGCACGCCTGCGCCTGAATCAATCCCGCGAGCAACGCCCGCTGTTCGCTATCGGCACCCGGCTCCATCACCCGCCAGCGATCGAGCGAGGATTTCAGATCCAGCAAGCCACGATACAACCCGGCCCGCGCGACCGGCGGCGTCAGGTAGCTCAGCAGCACCGCCCCCGCGCGCCGCTTGGCGATCATGCCTTCGGACGGATTGTTCGAGGCGTAGAGGTAAAAATTCGGCAGATCGCCGATCAGGCGGTCGGGCCAGCATTGCGCCGACAGGCCGGCCTGCTTGCCCGGCATGAATTCCAGCGCGCCATGCGTGCCGAAATGCAGCACCGCGTGCGCGCCGAAATCCTCGGCGATCCAGCGATAGAAAGCCGTGAAGGCGTGCGTCGGCGCGAACCCGCGCTCGAACAGCAGCCGCATCGGGTCACCCTCGTAGCCGAACGCCGGCTGCACGCCGACCAGCACGTTGCCGAATTTTTCGCCGAGCACGAACAGGGAGCGCCCATCGCTCTGCTGCCGCCCCGGCGCGGCGCCCCACGTCCGCTCGATCTCCTCCAGCCAGGGCTGGCGCGCGACGTGATCGTTCACGTCGATCCGGGCGACGACGTTCGTGTCCGTGCCATAGCGCGCGGCGTTCCCCTGAATCACGCGGTCGCGCAGCGCATCGACACTCTCGGGAACATCGACACTGTAGCCCGCCCGCGCCAGCGCACGGAGGGTATTCAGAATCGACTCGAACACCGCCAGATACGCGGCGCTGCCCGTCGCGCCCGCGTTCGGCGGGAAGTTGAAGATCACGACTGCGATCTTCCTCGCGGCACGCGCGGTGCGGCGCAGCGCCACCATGCGCTTGACGCGGCGCGCGAGCATGTCGGCGCGCTCGGGATGCGAAATCATGTTGCGTGCGCAGGTCTTGCCGTCACAGCCTTCGCAGCGCTGCTCGGTCTCGGCGCGCCCGCAGCGGCCGCCGAACGTCATCGGCAGCGTCGCGCCATCCAGCTCTGGGATCGCCACCATCATCGTCGCTTCGACAGGCGTCAGTCCGCGCGGATCGTGCTCCCAACGCTCCAATGTCTGGAACTCGACGGGATGCGCGCCGACATAGGGCACGTCGAGCCGCGCCAGCAATTCCTCGGCGGCGCGGCTGTCATTGTAAGCGGGGCCACCAACCAGCGAAAACCCGGTGAGCGAGACGACCGCATCGACGGTCGTCACGTTGTCATGCACGAAAAACCGCTCGATCGCCGGCCGCGAGTCGAGGCCGCTCGCAAAGGCCGGGATCACGCGCAATCCCCTCGCCTCGAGCGCGTCGATCACGCCGTCGTAATGCGCGGAATTTCCGGCGAGCAGATAGGAGCGCAGCAGCAGCAACCCGACCGTCCCGGCGATCCCGGTGCGCGGCAGGTGTTCCACGCTGTCGGTGATGCGGCCTGGGATACGCGGGTGATAGAGCCCCACATCGGGATATTCCACCGGAAGCGCCGCGTTGAACGCGGCGGCGTAGCCCTGCCGCGGGCCGGCGGCGTAGCGCGTGACCAACATGCGGATCAGGTTGGCGATGTTTTCCTCGGAGCCCGCCAGCCAGTATTGCAGCGCCAGGAAATAGGCACGCACGTCCTGTGCCGTGCCGGGAATGAACCGCATCAGCTTAGGCAGCCGGCGCAGCATCTTCATCTGCGACTGCCCGCTGGCCGCTTGCGCGCCCTTCTTGCTGCCGCGCAGCTTCTTCAGCAACGCGAGCGCACCTGTCGCTTCCTGCGACATGTCGAACTGGCCGAGCCGGGTCAGTTTGGTCACTTCACCGGCTGCCATGCAGCAGAGCATCGCGTCGCAGTGCGCGCGCCGTGCCTGCAAGGCCGGCAGCACCGCGCGAATATGATCCTCGAGGAACAGCATCGTCGCGATCACGATGTCACCGCGCGCGATGTCGGCAGTGCATTCAGCGAGCGCATCGGGGTCGCTGCCCCATTCATCGGCTGCGTGCAGCGTCAGTTCCAGATTGGGCATCTGCCGCCGCAATTCCTCGTGAGCCCGCATGGCAGCACCCGACAGGTGACTGTCCATCGTCACCACGACAACGCGGATCGCAGCGGCCTCAGCGACCGAAGTGCGCCTTGGCGTCATACAACGTCTCCACGGTAATGGTGATCAGCCCACGCTCCTGCGCAAAACGCTCGGTGTTCCGACGCGCCTTGCCACGGACGAAGAACGGAATCTTGCCAAGTTCCTTCTCGGCATCGCCGGACCAGGAAAGCACCGCCGGCGTATCGGCGACCCGCACAGCGGCGACAGTCTCGGGTTCCGGCGTTGCCGCCGCCGCGCCACCACCGAGATGGGACGGTGCCGCCTCGCCATGGAACTCGAAATCCTCACGGAACATCGTCAGCAGATGTTCCTCGAGCCCCATCATCAGCGGATGCACCCAGGCGTCGAACAGCACGTTTGCGCCCTCGATGCCCATTTGCGGCGAATGCCGCGCCGGGAAATCCTGCACATGGACCGGCGCCGAGATCACCGCGCAAGGTACGCGCAGCCGCTTGGCGATGTGCCGCTCCATCTGCGTACCGAGCACGAGATCTGGATTGGCTTCCGCGATTTTTTCCTCGACCTCCAGGTAGTCGTCGGTCAGCAGCGGCTCGACGCCATAAAGTTTCGCGGCTTCGCGCAACTCGCGGCCGAATTCGCGGCTGTAGCTGCCGAGTCCGACGACGACGAAGCCGAATTCGTCGGTGGCGACGCGGGCAGCGGCAATCGCGTGCGTCGCGTCGCCAAAGACGAACACCCGCTTGCCGGTCAGATACGTCGAGTCGACCGATCGCGCGTACCACGCGGCCCGCGGGGCGTAGTCGGCAAGCACGGACGTTGCGTCGATACCGGCAAGGCGGGCGACTTCCTCGATGAAGTTCCGCGTGGCACCGACACCGATCGGGACGATTTTCGTCGATGGCTGCTGGAACGTCCGTTGCAGCCACTGTGCGGCAACGCCGGCCGTCTCGGGATACAGCATGACGTTGAAGTCGGCATCTCCGAGCCGGGCAAGGTCCGAAGGCCGCGCGCCCTGCGGCGCCACGACGTTCACGACAATCCCGAGTCGCGCGAGCAACTCGGAGATTTCCTTCACGTCATCGCGGTGGCGGAAACCCAGTGCGGTCGGGCCAAGAATGTTGCAGGTCGGCGCTGCATCGGCGGCGCGCGCGAGCCGCTTGCTGCCGGGTGGCGGCGCGAACGGACCGGCGCAGGCGCGGACCAGTTGATAGAATGTCTCGGCGGCGCCCCAGTTTTCCTTCTTCTGGTAGGCCGGCAGTTCCACCGCGACCACGGGGATCGGCAGGTTCAACGCCCGCGCCAGCCCGCCGGGATCATCCTGGATCAGTTCGGCGGTGCAGGAGGCGCCGACAAGCAGTGCTTCCGGCTTGAAGCGTTCATACGCATCGCGTGCGGCGTTCTTGAACAAATCTGCCGTGTCCCCGCCGAGGTCACGCGCCTGGAACGTCGTGTAGGTCACGGGCGGGCGTTTCGGCAACCGCTCGATCATCGTGAACAGCAGGTCGGCGTAGGTGTCGCCTTGCGGCGCGTGCAGCACGTAATGCACGCCCTCCATCGCCGTCACGACGCGCATCGCGCCCACATGCGGCGGGCCTTCGTAGGTCCAGAGGGTGAGTTGCATGTCCTAGACCCGCAACTTCGCGCGCCGCACCAGCGGGCGGGCGAACAGTTCGGCGAGGTCGGCGGCCTGGTCGAATCCCTGGGTCGGGGTGAACAGCAGCTCGATCGACCATTTGGTCGCGATCCCCTCGGCCTCCAGCGGATTCGCCAGTCCGAGGCCGCAGACCACGAGGTCGGGTGCGGCGGCGCGGCAGCGGTCGAGCTGCCGTTCCACATCCTGGCCTTCGACGATCGCGGTGCCCACCGGCAGCATTTCCAGCTCCGGCAGCATGTGCTGGCGATGCAGGTAGGGCGTGCCGACTTCCACCAGTTCCATGCCGATCTCGCGCGACAGAAAGCGCGCGAGCGGCAGTTCGAGCTGGCTGTCGGGAAAGAAAAAGATGCGCTTGCCGGCAAGCATCTCGCGATGCCGCGCCAGCGCGCGGCGTGCCCGCTCCTGCGGCAGCGCAATCGCGTCGTGCAGGCGCGCGCCGCTGACACCGAACGAGTCGGCCGCCGCGCGCAGCCACAAGGCCGTTCCCTCCACCCCGAGCGGGAACGGCGCCGCAATCCGCCGCGCGCCGCGTTCTTCCAGCGCCCGCGCGGTATCCGACAGGAACGGTTGCGCGAGCAGATAGCGCGTGTTCGGACCCACGGCCGGAAGATCGAGCGCGCTGCGCGGCGGCAGGAACGCGACAGGGCCGAGGCCCATTGCGGCGAACAGCCGGCGCATCTGGTCCTCGACCACTTCGGCCAGCGCGCCAACCACCAGCAACGCCGGTTCGGCATTCGTTGGCGCCGCAGGCAGGATCGGGACGAGGCTCGCGAGGCACGCATCCTCGCCCTGTGTGAACGTGGTTTCGATGCCGCTGCCTGAATAGTTCAATACCCGCACGCTGGGCATGAACTGGCGCGACAAGCGTTGCGCCGCGCGCGACAGATCCAGCTTGATCACCTCGGACGGGCAGGAACCGACGAGGAACAGCAGCTTGATGTCCGGTCGCCGCGCCAGCAGGCGCGTCACCACGCGGTCGAGCTCGTCGTTGCAGTCAGCGAGTCCCGCGAGGTCGCGCTCGTCGATGATGGCCGTCGCGAAGCGCGGTTCGGCAAAGATCATCACGCCGGCTGCGGATTGGATCAGATGTGCGCAGGTCCGAGAGCCGACGACGAGAAAGAAGGCGTCCTGGATCTTGCGATGCAGCCAGATGATTCCGGTCAGGCCGCAGAAAACCTCTCGCTGCCCGCGCTCCATCGGCACCACCGCATCGGCGCAGCCGCGAGACGGCGCCTTGGCGGTGACGATGGCGTTCATGAGTGCGCGCCCAGCGGTGTCGCCGAGTCGACCGGCCAGCGCGCCCGCTCCAACCTGGCGGCGCGCAGCTTCATCATGAACTGTGTCGCGTTCAACACGTACGCTGCGTATGCGGTCAGCGCCAGCAGCATCTGGGCGTGGACATCGAGTCCGCCGGTCAGCAGCGCCGCGAGATAGAGCGTGTGCAGCGCGATCACCAACATGCTGACCATGTCCTCCCAGAAGAACGCCGGGGCGAACAGGTAGCGGCCGAACACCTTGTGTTCCCAGATCGCGCCCGTGACCATGATCGTGTAGAGCACGAAGGTTTTTACAACGATCGAGGCCGTGGCGACGGTTTCACCCGATCCGGTGAACAGGAAGCGCAGCACCAGCAGCAGGCTCGCGAGAAACACGATGAACTGGACCGGCGCCAGCACGCCCTGCACCAGTGTCCATGGCGTGCTGTCCCGGCGGGCGCGTTCTTCGGGGGTGTAGAGGAAGCGGCGCCGCAGGTGGCGCGCGTGGGCCGACTGTTCCAGTTGCCGCCCGGCCGATGCGCCCCAGGGGCAGCTATCGATTGAGCCCATCATGCGTCCGAAAACGCTAGTTGTAAACATGGCTTGACAACGTCCCCACCGCACGCTGCGGTATTGCGTTTTTGCAGGAAGCGCGCCCGGTTCCGAGCCGGCAGAATGCGCGGGAGCAACGCCTAAAAGGCTGATTTGACGGGCGATCCATCTCGCCTCCCCCTACGCATCTTTGCCGTGGGTGAAGGCTAGGCGCGGGGCGAGTGGGTTGTCAAGCGGACTAGACGTAAAGACAGCTTGACACACAAGAGTGGAACGCATCCACTAGGCAGGAGAGTTCGGATGAGCCGTGGGGGAGGGGTCGTGTTGGGCCTGGGAGCAGAGCAAGGCGTCGCCGGGATGGGCTGGAGCGATGCCGCAATGGCCCATGTGCCGGCCGGACGGCGCGGCGAAGCGAACCTGCAACGCGCCGGGTTGCTCGCGGCGGCGGTCGAGCGCGAGGTTTTGCCCCGGCTGCTGGTCGCGCACCGCCATTATGCCGCGCCGCAGCAGCAACTCTGCGCGCCGGGATCGGCCGAGGTCGAACAGATGACCGGGCTCGTCCTCGCCAACGATGTCACCGCGCAGGACGAGTTGGTGCGGCGCCTGCGTGTCGGCGGGACCGATATCGATTCGCTCTATCTCGATCTGCTGGCGCCCGCCGCCCGCCGACTCGGGGAGATGTGGGAGCAGGATCTGTGCGACTTCACCGAGGTCACGGTGGGATTGTGGCGGCTACAGACGATCGTTCGCGATCTCGGCCGCTCGGTGATCGTCCCGGTGCCGCAGCAGGCGGCGCCGACTCGGCGGGTGCTGCTGTTGCCGGCGCCGGGCGAGCAGCACACGTTCGGGCTCGCGGTGGTGGGCGAGTTCTTTCATCGCGATGGCTGGCTGGTCAGTGTCGGCCTGCTGGCGACCGCCGCCGATCTCGGCAGCGCGGTGCGTCATGAAAGCTTCGACGTCGTCGGCATCTCCGTCGGCTGCGGCGAACGGCTGGAGCCGGTGGCGGCGGCTGTCCGCGCCGCGCGCCGCGCCAGTTGCAACGCGTCGGTGCGCATCATGGTCGGTGGGCCGGTGTTCATCGCGCATCCGGAATTCGCGGCGCTGCTCGGGGCGGATGCAACCGCTTCGGACGGGCGAGAGGCGGTGCTGCGCGCCAACGGGTTGCTGGCGGTGCTGCGCCAGGAACATCATCGTGGCACGACGGAAGGTTCGTGATCCCGGCGACATGTGACACGGATGCGAGTGGCGATCAGGCAGATCCGGCTGCGACATCAGATCAGTGAGGATTTTGTTAGGCGAGGAGCGGGAGTTGCACTGGAGGATCTCGTCTCTCGTGAAGGCGTTCTTGACCCCCCAGACATCGCTGGGGGATCTCGACGCCGCGTCCGCCGCGACGCTGATCGCGTCGGCGGCCGATATCGCCATCATCGTCGATCAGACCGGCGTCATTCTCGATATCGCGTTCCACAGCCAGGAATTGTCGGCTGAACTGCCGAACGCGGAGGGCTGGGTCGGCAAGCCGCTGATCGAGACGGTGGCCCAGGACAGCCGGGCGAAGACGGAGGCGCTGCTGCGCCACGCCGGCACCGATGCGGCACCGCGCTGGCGGCACATCAATCATCTCAATCCGCAGGGCGCCTCGGTCCCCGTCCTGTACAGCGCGGCACCGCTCGGCGACGATGGCCGCGTCGTCACCTTCGGGCGCGATCTGCGCGCGGTCTCGGCGTTGCAGCAGCGGCTGCTCAACGCGCAGCAATCGATGGACCGCGACTACACCCGCCTGCGCGAAGTGGAAATGCGCTACCGCCTGCTGTTCCAGAGCTCGGCCGAGGCGGTGCTGGTCGTCGATGCCGCGCGCACCCGGATCACGGAGGCGAACCCCGCGTCCCGCGAGTTGTTCGGCACCGCCGTCGAGCAACTTGTCGGCAAGCCGTTGACCGACCTGTTCTCCCAGGCCAGCGCGCCGCTGGTGCAGGCGCATCTGGTCGCCGTGCGCGCCGGCGCCAAGACCGAGGATGTCGCGGCGCGGCTGGCCGACGAGGTGACGGACGTGGCTGTCGCCGCCTCGCTGTTTCGCCAGGACAATGTCGCGCTCTTTCTGGTGCGCGTGACGGCCTCGCAGGTGCGCGCGAGCCCGCCGGCCGGCGATGCCGCGCGTGCGCGGCTGCTCGCGGTCGTCGACAATTCGCCGGACGCCTTCGTGCTGACCGATGGCGACGGGCTGATCCTGGCCGCCAACGCCGCTTTCGTCGACATGGCGCAACTGGCCAGCGAGGAACAGGCGCGCGGCGAATCCCTCGATCGCTGGCTCGGCCAGTCGGCGCTCGATCTCAGCGTGCTGATCGCCAATGTGCGCCAGCGTGGCATGATCCGCTTCTTTTCGACCTCCGTGCGCGGAGAGACCGGCGGCACCGCGCAGGTGGAGGTGTCGGCGGTCGCCGTCACCGAAGGGACAACGCAGAATTTCGGCTTCGCCATCCGCAATGTCGGTCCGCGCCTGCGCACGGAGCAGCGCATCGGCCGCGACCTGCCGCGCTCGGTCGAGCAACTGACGGAGCTGATCGGCCGGGTCGCGCTGAAGGATCTGGTGCGCGAGGCGACCGACGTGATCGAGCGGCTGTGCATCGAGGCCGCCCTCGAACTGACCGGCGACAACCGTGCCTCGGCCGCCGAGATGCTCGGGCTGAGCCGGCAGAGTCTGTATGTGAAGCTGCGTCGCTACGGGCTGGGGGATTTGGACAACGATGGACACGATTAGCGTCGCAGCGCCGGGCGTCGTGTCCGCGCCGGGGTTCCGGGCGAAGGCGGCGCTCGAACTGCTCAAGCCGATCACCTGGTTCGCGCCGATGTGGGCGTTCGGCTGCGGCATCGTCTCGGTCGGCGTGCCGGCCGGGCGCTGGCCGTTTCTGGTGGCAGGCGTGGCGCTGTGCGGGCCGCTGGTGTGCGGCACCAGCCAGGCGGTCAACGACTGGTTCGACCGGCACGTGGACGCGATCAACGAACCGGGGCGGCCGATTCCGTCCGGCCGCATTCCCGGCCGCATCGGCCTCGGCATCGCAATCGGCTGGACGGCGCTGTCGCTGCTGGTTGCGTGGGCGCTCGGCCCGATCGCGTTCGGCGCGACGATCCTCGGCCTCGCCCTCGCCTGGGCCTACAGCGCGCCGCCGCTGCGCCTCAAGCAGAACGGATGGTGGGGCAATGCCGCCTGCGGTGCCTGCTACGAGGGGTTGCCCTGGATCACCGGCGCCGCGCTGATGGCGGGCGGCGTGCCGGACATCAAGGTGTTCGCGCTCGCCGGGCTCTACAGTTTCGGCGCGCACGGCATCATGACGCTGAACGATTTCAAGTCGGTCGAGGGCGACCGGCGCATGGGCATCGCGTCGCTGCCGGCGGAATTCGGCGTCGAGCAGGCGGCGGCGCTGGCCTGCGTGATGATGGCGGCGCCTCAGGCGGTGGTGATCACGCTGCTGGCGGTCTGGGGGTATCCGATCCACGCCGGCATCGTCGCGGCGCTGCTGGTCGCGCAATTCGCGCTGATGCGCAAATTGCTGGCCGAGCCGAAGCAACGCGCACCCTGGTACAACGCGACCGGCACCAGCCTGTACGTTCTCGGCATGTTGGCCGGCGCGTTCGCGCTGCACGGCCTGCACGGGGCGGGACAATGAATGCCGCGCCGCTCGGCTGGCTCGGCATCGCCCGACTCGGCGTCGTGCAGGCGGCGCTCGGCGCGATCGTCGTGCTGGCGACATCGACGATGAATCGCGTGATGGTGGTCGAACTGGCGCTGCCGGCGACGCTGCCCGGCGCGCTGGTGGCGCTGCATTACGGGGTCCAGGTGCTGCGCCCGCGCATGGGCTACGGCTCGGACGTCGGCGGACGGCGGACGCCGTGGATCGTCGGCGGCATGGCGGTGCTGGCGGCCGGAGTCGTCGTCGCCGCGGTCGCGACCGCGCTGATGGCGGTCAATCTGTGGGCCGGCATCGCGCTCGCCATCGCTGCGTTCATTGCCGTCGGGCTGGGCGTGGGCGCGGCCGGCACGTCGCTGCTGGCGCTGCTGGCCAAGCGGGTCGACGCAAAGCGCCGCGCCCCGGCGGCGACGATCCTATGGATCATGATGATCGCCGGCATCGCGATCACCGCCACGGTCGCGGGCAAGCTGCTCGACCCGTTTTCGACGCTACGCCTCGTCTACGTCACCGGCTGCCTCGCGATGCTTGCGTTCATCGCCAGCGGCATCGCCGTCTGGGGCATCGAGGGCAGCGGTGATGCCGCACGCGCGCCCGCGCCGGTGCGGCAGTCCGGCGGCTTCCTGCGCGCCCTGCGCGAGATCTGGGCGGAGCCGCAGGCGCGCCGGTTCGCGATCTTCGTGTTCGTCTCGATGCTCGCCTACAGCGCGCAGGAGCTGATCCTCGAACCGTTCGCGGGGTCGGTCTTCGCGCTGACGCCGGGCGAATCGACGCGGCTGAACGGCGCGCAGCATGGCGGCGTGCTGGTGGGAATGCTGCTGGTCGCGATCGGCGCCGGGCTGGCGGGCGAGTTCCGCCAGAAGGCGATGCGCGCCTGGACGGTCGGCGGCTGCCTCGCCTCGGCCGCCGCGATTCTGGGGCTCGCGGCGGCCGGGCTCGTCGGGCCGGCGTGGCCGTTGCGCCTGTCGGTGATCGTGCTCGGGATCGCCAACGGCACGTTCGCGGTCTCGGCGATCGGCGCGATGATGGGGCTGGCCGGCGCCGGGCGCGGCGGGCGGGACGGCACGCGCATCGGCCTGTGGGGCGCCGCCCAGGCGCTCGCGTTCGGGCTCGGCGGCCTGCTCGGCACGTCGGCCAGCGACCTCGCGCGCGCCGTGTTCGGCAGCCCCGCCACCGCCTACGGCGCGGTGTTCGTCGCCGAGGCGGCGTTGTTCCTTCTGGCCGCGCGGATCGCCGCCGGCGTGTTTTCGCAACCGTCACCGGCCCCGGCCACTGAGGCCGTCGGTCTTGCAGGGAGTCCCACATGAGCGCGCAGGAACAGTTCGACGCGGTGGTGGTCGGCGGCGGCCCCTCCGGCGCGACGGCCGCCGACGATCTGGCGCGGGCCGGCCGGCATGTGCTTCTGCTCGATCGCGCCGGACGCATCAAACCGTGCGGCGGCGCCATCCCGCCCCGGCTGATCCGCGACTTCGCGATCCCCGACCATCTGCTGGTCGCCCGGGTCCGCTCGGCCCGCATGGTCTCGCCGGGCGCGAAGAAGGTCGACATGCCGGTCGGGAACGGCTTCGTCGGCATGGTCGACCGGCACGAGTTCGACGAATGGCTGCGCGAGCGCGCGGCCGACCACGGGGCCACCCGCCGCACCGGCACGTTCGAGCGCGTCGAGCGCGACCCGGACGGCACGGCCGTCGTCGTGTTCACCGACTCGGACGGCGCCGAGCAGCGGGCGCGGGCAAAAGTCGTGGTCGGCGCGGACGGGGCCAAGTCGCAGGTCGCCAGGCAGTGCGTGCCGGGCTGGGACCATGTGCGCTACGTGTTCGCCTATCACGAGATCGTCGAGTCGCCGCGCCACGGCTCCGGCGAGTTCGATGCGGCCCGCTGCGATGTCTGGTACCAGGGCAAGATTTCGCCGGATTTCTACGGATGGGTCTTCCCGCACGGCGACACCACCAGCGTCGGCAGCGGCTCGGCCAAGAAGGGTTTTTCCCTGCGCAAATCGGTGTCCGACCTGCGCGCGGCCGCCGGCCTGGCCGGGCAGGCGACGGTCCGGCGGGAGGGGGCGCCGATCCCGTTGCGGCCGATGAAGCGCTGGGACAACAAGCGCGATGTCGTGCTCGCGGGCGACGCCGCCGGGGTGGTCGCGCCGGCCTCCGGCGAGGGCATCTACTACGCGATGGCCGGCGGGCGGCTGGCGGCGGAGGCGGCCGAACAATTCCTCGCCACCGGCGACGCGCGCGCGCTGGCGACCGCGCGCAAACGCTTCATGAAAGCGCACGGGCGGGTGTTCCTGATCCTGGGCATGATGCAGTGGTTCTGGTACGCGTCGGACAAGCGACGGGAGAAGTTTGTAAAGCTATGCGAAGATCCGGACATCCAGCGGCTGACCTGGGATTCCTACATGAACAAGGAACTGGTGCGCCGCGATCCGATGGCGCATGTCCGCGTGTTCTTCAAGGACATGGCGCAGTTGCTGGGGTTCGCCCAGGCTTAGCTGCGTGAGCCGCCCCCGTCCGGGGCGCGGCCGAGCGATCGCCGCCGCCGCCGGTGCCGCCATCGCGGTCGCGGTGCTCGGCGGCCTCGCCTCTCCGATCGGCCCCTGGTACTACGCGCTCAAGAAGCCGTTCTTCCAGCCGCCGGACTGGACGTTCGGGCCGGCCTGGACCGTGATCTTCACGCTGACCGCGATCGCCGGGGTGCGGACGTGGGAGGCGCGGCCGCCGCTGCGTCGCTGGGCCGTGATCCTGGCACTGTTCACCGCCAACGGACTGCTGAACATCCTGTGGAGCCTGCTGTTCTTCACCCTGCACCGGCCGGACTGGGCGCTGGGCGAGGTCGGCGGATTGTGGCTGTCGGTGCTCGGGCTGATCGTGGTGATCTGGCCCTATTCCCCCCGCGCCGGCTGGCTGCTGGTGCCGTACCTGATCTGGGTCGCGTTCGCGGCGATCCTGAATCTGGCGGTCGTGCAGTTGAACGTGTCGATGGGGTAGTTCCGACCATCGCGCGGGTCATTGTTACGAATACGTAATAAAATGGGCGTGCGTCCTCACAGGCTCCGCTCGGGCTTTTTTTGATCGGATGCGGACCCGGGGCGGCGGGAGCGGCGGCCGGGCGGCGGAGCGGGCGGGCGGCCACGATGGGCGCGGCCGCTCGGGCGCACTGATTGCTTGGGATGTGGCGGATGGCCGCTCCGCCGGATCTTGGGCGGGCGGGGGCATGGGCCGCCGGGGCCTGGCCGGGAGCGGCCCGAGGAGCCACGGGGGCTCCGGCTCTCGGACCGGTGGCGGCTTTGGCGGCTTTGGCGGCGGCTTCCAGCCGGAGGTTTCCGGTGGCTCGTCGGGCCAGGGGGAAGGTTCGGGCTCCCGGTAGGTCCCGTTCTGGACCGCCTCGGCGATCCGGGAGATCGCCTCCAGGATCGGAAGGAGGAACTCCTCGACCGGATCTTGCGCCTGCTGGGTGGCTCTGCGCCCGAAAAACCGCCCGGCCAGCCGCCGCCAGAAGCCCTGGCGGAACAGGCCGATCAGGTGCGCGATGACGGGGAGCGGGATGGGAGGCGGCATGGGGGTTATGTATCGCAACCGGCACGCCTTGTCAAGAGAAAATAACTGTTTTTCTAACATGGGACACGACGCGCGGGGGTCGGAGCGCTGCGGCGGCGGGCTGGGTGCGCTGAGCAGTCAGGCCGCTATGAGGCCAAGGTCTTAGCAGCAATCAGAAACTTCGCAGGTTCCCCACATCGGCCTCGCCCTCTCCGTCCCCAGGGCTACGGCATTCACACATCTCTTTGATGCCACTTTGTCGAGGGAACCCGCCGCCTCGTCCCCTCTCCGCCCCTGGGGCTACGGCATTCACACATCCGATTGGTGCGAAGCTCTTGCGGGAATCCGCCGCATCGTCCCCTCTCCGCCCCTGGGGGCGGAGAGGGTCAGGGTGAGGTGGGGGAAACTCCGAAGTTGTCGAGTG
>Ga0116226_10000294_pt1 | contig 41597 bp, 41 predicted proteins | sample S1TSphfallax_FD_89692 | JGI IMG/M metagenome (GOLD analysis project Ga0116226, IMG submission 89692) | Host-associated microbial communities from peat moss isolated from Minnesota, USA - S1T2_Fa - Sphagnum fallax MG | ecosystem: Host-associated > Plants > Peat moss > Unclassified | place: USA... | reverse complement strand
GCGACGTTGCTCAGGAAATAGAGATACCCTTCCCGACCGATCGCCGTGTCGGTGCGCGCCCCCGGCAGGCGCTGCCGCAGCCACGCGCGGTAGTGCTCGAGCGCATCCAGGGCAGCCGGCGTCGCATGCCGCAAGGCCGCGGTACTGGCAGCACTGAGTTCGGGTGCGAGCGCCGCTTCCATGCGCAGGGTGCGTTCGCGAATGTGATCCAAGGCATCGATCGCGAGCGTCGCGAACGGCGCGCGCAGGTCGACGAGATTTTCCTCGGCGGCGCGGATCGTCCCGGGAATCGCCTGCATGCGAGAGACGATTTGCGCCTGGCGTTCCGCGCCGAACGGCGGTGGCGGCAGCAGTAAGGCATAGACCGAGCCCAGCGTCTGATCGACGTAGAACCCCGGGTCTCGTTTCCAGGTCTGCTCGACGGAAAGTTCCCAGCGGACGCGGGCGAGCGCAGAACCCAGCAGTCGATAATCGACTTCGCTGCGCAGGTGCGGGGGCGTACCCGGGGTCTCGCCGGCAGCGGGCGCGCTCGCCCCGCCCCGCGGCGCCAAGGCGCGCCAACGCCGCTCGAAGGCCGCGAGGTCCGCGAGTCGCCGTTCGATCGCGCCCGCGCTCCAATCGATGCGAAAATCGGGCGTCCGCTCGATGCGCGGGATGTCGTCGCTCGAGAACGGCTGCTCGAGCGCGCGCCAGGCCCAATAATCCCGATCTAGCGCGAGCAGCGTGTCGGCCGCTGCGCTCGCGCCGGTCCCCGGAACGTCGGCCGCGCCTGATCCCCCATAGGGAGCGCCGAGCAACAGCAGGCCGAGGGCCAAACCTGCCCTCAAGGACCGACCTCGGCCTCGGCTTCGATTTCGACGAGGTAATCGCCAACGAGCCGCGAGACTTCGATCAGCGTGTTCGCCGGCCGGATCTTGCCGAAGTAGCGGCCATGGATGCGCGAGACCGCCTCCCACTGCGCGGCATCGCGTAGGAAAATTCGCGTGCGCACGACGTCCTCGAGCGTGGCGCCGACCGCGGCGAGACTCGCCGCGATCTTGTCGAGGATGTATGCCGTCTGCCCCGCGGGATCACCCGGACAAACGACGCCGCCGGCTCCGTGCGTCGCGGTCGTGCCGCTGACGAGCACGCGATTGCCGGTGCGCACGGCGCGACTATAGCCGCAGACCGCTTCCCAAACGCTGCCCGTGGAGACCGTGAGTCGGCCGGGTCTGCCCGGTGTCGCGACCGCCTGATAGGCCTTCGGCATGGTATCCAAGTGATGGCTGAGATCACCCGAGGCAGTCAGAAACGGCGGCCGCCGATATTCGTCGCCGCAGTCCCCTTCCAGCATCTGCGCGGTGCCCAGCGCCTCGGCGAGCAAGGCGCGATCGGCCGCGTCGAACTTGAACGAGAACAGCGCGGCATTGTCGGCGCGATGCTCGCGCTCGCCCAATCGAGCGCCGACGATCACGGCGGCGACCGCCTCGTGTTCCAGCACCCAGCGCGTGGCGACGTTCGAGAGCGACACGCCGTGGCGCGCCGCCACTTGGGCTAGCGACCGCAATATGGTTTGCAGCACGCCCCAGCCGCCGATCGCCGCGACGAAGCGCTGGTACTTCATCTTGCTCCAGTCGCCGATCTCGTCCGCCGCGGGTTCCGGGCTTCCCAGCCATCGCGACGAGATCAGGCCCCCGCCGAGCGTGCCATAGGCGAGCAGGCGTATCCCGTGTTCGAGGCAGAACTCGCTCATCTCGCCCGCGGCGCGTCGATCGAGGACCGAGAAGCAGACCTGATTGGTCGTGATCGGCAGGCCATGCGCCACGAGCACACGCAGATGCGCAGTGTCGAAATTGGTGAGGCCGATATGGCGGATCAGTCCCTCGCGGCGCAGGGCGGCGAGCTCGATCACGGCGTCGAGGTAACTCGGATGATCGAAGCTCCACCAATGGAACTGCAACAGATCGATCGCCTCGACGCCGAGGCGTCGACGGCAGCTCTCGACGCCGGCCCGCACGACCTCGGCGGTCATCGGCCCGGGCGTCGGACACCACTTCGTGAAAGCCCGCGGCGCGCTCCGGTTCGGCAGCTCGCCGGCGCGCACGCGCGCCAGGAGCCGTCCCGTGATCAGCTCCGCGCTGCCGTAGTGATCGGCCATGTCGAAGCTGTCGAACCCGGCGCGCGCGTAGTCGAGCATCGAGGTGGAGGCGAGTTCGGGATCGAGCGGCGCGCCGTCACGCTCCATGTCGGCGACCTGCCACAGCCCGGTTACGATCCGGCTGATCTCGAGGTCCTCGGCGAGCCGGTAGCGCTCCGGGGCGTTCATCGCTTGCCCAGCCGCGCTTCGAGTGCGGCGACCTCGTCGATGCGCATGCCGCCGATCGTGGTGACGACGCCCTGGTCGATTTTCCAGAGACGAAAGGGTCCGGTGATGTCGCCGTTCGCATCGAAGCTGACGGCGCCGATCACGCCCTCATAGCGAATCGTCTTGCCCTCTTTGAGCAAGGCGAGCGCGCGAACGAACTCGTCCTTGCCCGCATGGATCACCGCGCCGTGGGGATCCGTGACGCGGGCGACGGCGGCGCGTATCGCGGCCGGCTCGGGTCGCGCAGCGGCCGCGACCGCGAGACCCACGATGGCCGCGGCGTCATAGGCGCGATCAGCGGCTGGGCTGCCGGGGTCCAACCCGGCATAACGCCGATACTCGGCGTCGAAATACTGACTCGACGGACCCGTGACCGTGCCCGAGGAGGTTCCGTAAGCCTCGCCGAGATACTTCGCGCCCACGCTGCGGATGAAGTCGCTGCTATTCATGCCGTCATTGAGCAGAAATTTGCGCACGCCGCCGGCGGAGATCCATGCCCGCGCGATCGTTGCCCCGTCGACGGGAGTGGAGATCAGATAGAGACCGTCGGCCGGCGCATCGACCAAGGCCGACACTTCGGAGTTGTAGCTCGATTGCTTCTCGTTGTAGGGCGTTGCTGCGGCGACTACGCCGCCGAGCGCCTTGTAGGCCCGCGCAAACTCCTGGTAGAGGTCGACACCGAAGTCGTTGTTGACGTAGATCACGCTCAGGCGGCGCAGGCCATGATCCAAGGCGAACTTTGCCGCGACGCCGCCCTGCAAGGAATCCGAGGTGATCGTGCGCAGGAACAGGCCGCCGCTCTTGCCGTCGCGCGCGAGCGCCGTGAGCTTCGGCGACGAGGCTGCCGGCGACACTTGCAGCACCTTCGCAGGACCCGTGACCGCCGTGAGTATCTCGATGGTCGTCGCCGAGATGATGCTGCCGATGATCACGGGGACCTTGGCAAGTTGTACCAATTGATTCGCCGCATCGATGGCGACCGTACCCTGACTTTGCGTGTCCTTGACGTTCGCGACGAGACGGCAGCCCTGCGCTCCCGCTGCGTCGTTCAGGTCGCGGAAGGCCATTTCGACGGATTTCGCGGCGGCCTGCCCGTAGGCGCCGGCGGTACCCGTCAGTTCCATGACGACGCCGATATTTACCGTACAGGCCGCGGCCCCCGAAACGCGCGGCTCGGCGAGAGTCACAATCAGCACAGGAATCAGCGCGAGGCCGCGCAGGGTGAAGTTCAACGGTCGCATTCTGGGTGGATGGCCTTGGTCGTGATGGCAGTGTCTTGAAGACGATGGCGGACGGCTTAGGTCGCGACTTCCCTTGCGCTCGCTCCGCGCGGTCGATACCGTAAGCTTACGAATGTTTTATCTTAGATGAAAGAGCCGACCCCGATCCTCGAAGCCGTCGCCTTGGTGAAGCGATTCGGCGGCGCCACCGCGGTGGATGGCGTCTCGCTGACCGTGTCGACCGGCGACATCGCCGGACTCATCGGTCCCAATGGCGCGGGCAAATCGACCTTGTTCGATGTGTTGGCGGGCGGCCAACGTGCGACGAGCGGCCGGATTCTGCTCAAAGGCAGTCCTGTAGAAACACGTGCCGCGCATGCCCGCATCGGCGCGGGTCTGGGCCGCACCTTCCAGATCCCCCGACCTTTCGCCGCGATGAGCGTCGTCGAAAACGTGATGCTCGGCGTGCAGCGGCATCCCGGCGAAGGCGTCTGGCGCAATTGGTTGCGCCCGGCGCAAGTCGCGCGTGCAGAGAGCGCAAGCTTCGCGCGCGCAATGGAGCTGCTCGACTTCCTCGCCTTGGCGCCGCTCGCCGATGCACCCGCTGCCGTGCTCTCGGGCGGTCAACGCAAACTGCTCGAGCTCGCGCGGGTTCTCATGGCGGAGCCCGCCGTGGTCCTGCTCGACGAGCCGGCGGCCGGCGTCGCGCCTGCCTTGCTCGAGATCATCATGGACCGCATCGCCACGCTCAATGCGCGCGGCGTCACCTTCCTGATCGTCGAGCACAACATGGAGCTGGTCGCGAGGCTCTGCCGCCATGTCTTCGTCATGGCCGGTGGCAGACTGCTGACCGAAGGAACGCCCGCAGCGGTCGTCGCGGATCCCCGCGTCATCGATGCGTATCTGGGCGGCACGGCGCCGTGACGGAGTCGGCTTCGATGCTGCGCGTCCAGGATTTACGGGCCGGCTACGAGCGCGGAGCGCCGATCGTGCGCGGCGTGTCGATCGAGGCGAAAGGCGGCGAAGTCGTCGCGATTCTCGGGCCAAACGGCGCGGGCAAGTCCACCCTGGTCAAGGCGATTGCCGGCACCGTGCCGATCGAGTCGGGTGCCGTGATTCTCGACGGACGGAACATCACCGCAACACCCGCGCACCGGATGGCGGGTGTAGGCCTGGCGTTCGTTCCCCAAACGGACAACGTCTTCACGACCTTGTCGGTCATCGACAACCTTGAGTTGGCGGCCCACGGCCTCGCCGGGGCGCGGCGCCGAATGCGCCTGGCTGCGATATTCGAATTATTTCCGGATCTCGGCCGCCAACGCGGCTTGGACGCGGGCCGGCTCTCCGGCGGCCAACGGCAAATGCTCGCGGTCGCGCGGGCGCTGATCGTCATGCCCAAAGCCCTGCTGCTCGACGAACCCTCGGCGGGCTTGTCGCCGAAAGTCGTCGCGGAACTCTTGGCAAAACTCGCTGAAATTCGCGACAGTGGTGTGTGCATCGTGCTCGTCGAACAGAACGTGCGTGCGGCGCTCACGGTCGCCGACCGACTGTACGTGCTGGTCGAGGGCCGGAATCGACTCGAGGGCCCGAAGCGCGACCTGCTGCAAGACCCCGAGATAGCCGCCCTCTACCTGGGTGGGGCGACACGCGCCGCCGGCGCCGGGACGGGGCCGTGAGCCTGCAATTTCTGGCCGACGGGCTCGTCGCGGGCGCCACGATCGGTCTCGGCGCGGTGGGCGTGACGCTGACTTATTCGATCCTGCGATTCGCGAACTTTGCGTATGGCGAGTTCATCTCCTGGGGCTGCTATCTCACGCTGTTGCTCGCCAGCGCCATCGGTGCCTGGGCAAGCGCCTCGGTCGCGCCGATCGGCGCCTTGTCGATCGGCCCCAACGTGCTGGCGGCCGGCTTATTGGCGATGGCCTTGACCGGCTTGCTGGCGATCGGCTTGGATGTCCTGCTGTTCCGTCGCCTGCGACGCAAGTTCAGCTCGATCACGGCGGTGATCGCGAGCTTCGGCGCATCGATGGCCCTGCGCGCCGCGCTCGAGGCGATTTTTTCCTCGCGACCCACCTATTTCTCGCAGGAGTTGCAGATCGCGATTCGGGTCGGGGGCTTGCGCATCACGCCGGATCAGCTGGCCCTGCTCGGGCTCGCGGTGCTCCTGGCCGGCGCCTTGCAGCTGCTGCTGACGCGCACGAATGCGGGTCGCTCGATGCGCGCCGTGAGCGAAAATCCGACGCTCGCGCGCATCGTGGGCATCGACGTCGCCGCGGTCATCCGGCTGACGTGGTTCATCGGCGGAGCGCTCGCCTGCGCCTCCGGCATCATGCTCGGATTGGTCGTCCAGATACGGCCGACGATGGGCTCGGAGCTGTTGTTGCCGCTGTTTGCCGCGGCGATCCTGGGCGGAATCGGGAGCGTGCCGGGCGCGCTGTTGGGGGGACTGCTCGTAGGTTTCGCCGAAGCGGCCACGGTCCAGCTCATCGGCGCCGAATGGCGCGCCGCCGTGGCGTTCATCATCTTGATTGCGGTGCTGCTGCTAAGGCCCGCCGGTTTGTTCGGACAAGCGGCCTGATGCACGACTTCAGCGGCATCATCGCCTATGGCAGCGTGTTCCTGACCCTGGTGCTGATCAACGGCATCACCTGTCTCGGGCTCAACCTGCAATGGGGTCAGACGGGTCTGTTCAACGTCGGTGTCGCTGGCTTCGTCGGCATCGGCGCCTACACCTCGGCGCTGTTGACCAGCGCGCCGGCGGATGGTCGCTTGGGCGGCTACGGATGGCCGATCGCCGCCGGCTGCCTCGCCGCGATGCTCAGCTCCGGAGCCGCGTCTGCGCTCGTGGGCGCGGCCACCTTGCGTCTGCGGTCCGACTACCTGGCGATCACGACCTTTGGCGTCGCAGTAACTGTCGAACTGGTGCTGCGCAACGCGGAACATCTGACCGGCGGCAGCTTTGGCGTGAGCTTCATTCCGCGACCGTTCGCCGCGCTGGCGGAGCGACCCGCGTTGTTCGGCACCGTGAATTTGTTCCTGGTCGCCGGGATCGTCGTCGTCGTTTATCTCGCCTTGGAACGCCTGGTGCGCAGCCCCTGGGGCCGTGTCTTGCGCGCGGTGCGTGAGGACGAGCGGGCCGCCGAGGCACTGGGGAAGAGCGCGGCCCGCTTTCGCCTGCAAGCCTTCGCGATCGGCGGCGCCCTCATGGGTCTGGCGGGCGCCTTGGAGGCGCATCTGATCGGCTTCATCGCCCCCGATAATTTCGATTCCGCCCTGACCTTCCAAATCTGGACGATGCTGATCATCGGCGGCTCCGGCAACAATCTCGGCGTGCTGCTCGGCGCGTTCCTCGTCTCGACCTTTTGGAGCATCACCGGACTTGGCGTCGGCGCCTTGTTCCCGCCCGAGGATCAGGCCCGCGCGGCCGCGCTGCGCATCGTCGCGATCGGCGTGCTGCTCGCCGCCACGATCGTGATGCGTCCACGCGGCCTGCTCGGCGAGCGCCTGAGCGTGTCGCGGCATGTGGCCGCGCCCGACAAGCGCTGACGGCCTTCACGCACTCGGAGCTCGCCGTGCGCCTGGAAGGGGCCAGGTCAAGCCTTCGGCAGCCAGGGGAAAAACGCGTTCGTGCGCCGCACGTAGTCGGCGTACTTCGGGCGGCGTTCGCCGATGTCCTTCTCCAATAGCGTGACACCGGACACCCGCATCAACAGCACCGACATCAGGATTGGCCCCGCGATGCTCCACCAGGCGCCGGCGGCCAGCGCAATCAAATAGAAGCCCCACCAGACGGAAAAATCACCGAAGTAATTGGGGTGCCGCGTCAGCCGCCAGAAGCCGCGATCCATGACCTTGTCGCGATTGGCTGGATCCGCCTTGAATCGCACGAGCTGCCAATCGCCTCCGGCTTCGAAGACGAAGCCGACCAGCCAGAGTGCGGCACCGGCGTAGTCTAGCCAGCCGAGCGCGTCCGCTTGCGCCGTGCCGATCGTCGCGAGCGCACCGAGCAAAGGCAGGGAAATGATCCAGGCGAGCACCGCCTGCAGCACGAACACGAGATAGAGACTCTTGAACGCGAAATTGGGCTCGTTGCGGGCACGGATCGCCTGATAGCGCCGATCCTCGCCATGACCCCAGTTGCGCCAGGTGATGTGCACGGCGAGACGCAGGGCCCAGATGATGACGAGAACCAGCAGCAAGCGGCCGCGCAGACCGGGTGCAGGCGCCAGCAACGCATAGGTCACGCCCAGCATGAGAAACATCAGCGACCAAAGACTGTCGACGATCGCCACATTGCGCTTGAACAAGCTGACGATCCAGATCAATACGGCCGCGACGAGCACCACGGGCAGTCCGCGCAGATAGATGCTGAGTGAGTCCATGAGATCCAGTCTAATCGATCAGGCGGCCGAACCGCTCACCGGCGCAACTCGCCCGATACAGGCTAGCGGCAGGCCGCGAGTGGCGCCCGCAGCGCCTCTCGCAGGCTGTCTTCCGAGGCGGCATGGCGGTCCTTGGGCGGGAAATCGATCATCGTCTTGAAATTGTCGCCTGCGTTGTCGCGCAGATCGGATAGACCGTCATAACGGACCAACACGTGGTCCGTGGCGCTGTAGTAGACGTCGATCCCGGTCAACAACCACCCCCAAAAGCCCGAAAGACGCAGACGGAATACTTCGGTGGGAACGCCGAGCACCGTTTCGCTGCGCAGGCGCTGTACCTGAAAACCGTAATCCGCGAGCCGGCTCGGCACGAGGAAACGCATTTCCAGCGCGTCGCCGCCCATGAGCTGCGCCCAATGGGCTTGCACGAAGTCATCGAAGCTCGCATCGGCGACCAGTCCCGGAGCCCTGGGCAATGGTCCGGTCTTCTCCTGGGACCGTGCATTCTCGCGAAAAAAAACCAGCCGTTCCGCGGCTTCGGTGCGTATGCCCTCGCGCATCCCGTTGCTCGCGTCCTCGACGAGGAAATCCGGCGCCAGAGGGTCGACATAGCTGACGTTCTTGCGCGCGAACGCCGAGCCATCACGGCAGGTATACAGAACGACGCGCTGCGCAAGTCGACCGCCTCGAAAGGACAGCACGTGGCGTTCGCCGTAGAGAAAATCGTTGGTCCGGCGCGACGTGGCGACCCCGCTATAGGTCAGATAGCCGTCGACAGGCACAGACCACCCGGCCTCCACGAGTCCGAGAATCAGGGCGAACGAAGCGATGAACGTGCGTGACATGCATACTCCTGGGCTTGATGGGAGTATTCGTGCCGGCGCGGCCGCCGGATGCAGTCAAAAATCGTAGGTGCCCCCCGAGCCAGGGCACGCTGGCAGGCCCCCCGGGCGTGGATGCGCGCAAAGCCGGCGGGGCTCAGCAATTCTCAGTGTAACTCATTGGAGCGACTGACCATCGACGCTGGGCTGTAGGACTGGATGTGCGCCGTCCCGGATCGTGTCATGCTAGGGATCCATGAGTTACGTCAGCCAAACCAACACTGATTCGGTCGGTGAAGCGATTCGAATCGTCTCGCTGCAGTCTCACATCCTCGCGGAACAGGTTCATCATCCGAACGCCACGGGTACTTTTTCCTGGATTCTGTCGGCGCTCTCGATCTCGGCGAAAATCATCGCCGATAAGGTGCGGCGCGCACGCCTCGAAAACGTGCTGGGCAGCGTCGGCCAGGAAAATGTCCAGGGCGAGGTGCAGCAGAAACTCGACGTGATCGCCAACGACGTACTGCTCGGGACCTTGGGGGGCCGCGAAGGCGTCGCGATCGTGGCTTCCGAGGAAAACGAGGAACCGGTCATCCTGCGCGAGCAACAGGAGGGCGTGCCTCGCTACTGCGTCCTGTTCGACCCGCTGGACGGCTCCTCGAACCTGGACATCTGTGGCGGCGTCGGCACGATCTTCAGTATTTTGAGCCACGACGCCCGCATTCAACCGGCACGGGATTCACTGCTGCAGCCGGGCGTCAAACAAGTGGCCGCAGGTTACGTGCTGTACGGCTCCTCGACCGTGTTCGTCCTGACGCTCGGCAAGGGCGTCGACATGTTTGTGCTCGATCCGGGCATCGGCTCGTTCATGCGGGTCGAACGCAACTTGAAAATTCCCAGCGGCAACAAGACCTATTCGGTCAATGAAGGCAATCGCAAGAGCTTTCCGGCGGGCTATCAACAGTATCTGGACTGGGCGCAGAGCAACGGCTATTCGAGCCGTTATGCCGGCGCCATGGTCGGTGACGTACACCGGATTCTGCTCAAGGGCGGCGTGTTTCTCTATCCGCCCACCGCGAAGGCGCCGCAGGGTAAGTTGCGGCTCATGTACGAAGCGAACCCGATGGCCATGATCATCGAACAAGCGGGCGGCAAGACCCTCGCCGCGCCCGACGAACGCATCCTGGACATCCAACCCACGGCGATACACCAGCGCACGCCGGTGATTCTGGGCGCGGCCGATCAGGTCGACCACGTGGTCGCGCACCTGCGCTAGGACTGGGTTAGCCCGGAGCGGGAGCGGCGAACGGCGGTACCGGCACCGCGATGAATGCCGGGACGTTTTCGCATCGCTGTGCAACGGCCGCGAGGCGTGGGTATTGAGTCCGCCCGGGGTCGACGCCAACGCTGTTGTACAAGAACCCGAGCACGCAGCCGACCGTGACGTCCGCCTGCGTGAAGTCCTCTCCCAGGAACCAGCCGCTGTCGACCTTCGCCGCCCGGCGCTCGAGCACCTCGAGCCCGGATCGCACCTGCAGCCGGCAGCGCTCCAGCCACGGGTCGTGGCGTTTTTCCGCGGGACGAAACGCTGTTTCGTAGATCTGCAACACCGCCTTGTCGGCCGCTCCGGTCGCGAGCGCCATCAGTTGCAAGGCTTCCCGTCGAGCTTGGCCCCCGACGGGCAGCAAGGCCCGTCCCGGTCCGGCCCGCTCGTCGAGATGATCCAGGATCGCCGCCGACTCGGCGAGCACCTCACCATCGTCGAGTACGAGCGTGGGAACCCGGCCCAGCGGATTGAACTGGCGGATGCGCTCGAAGTCTTTGCCGACCGACCAATTGCGATGCTCGAACGGGATCCCCAGGCAGTGCATGCTGACGGCGACGCGCCGCACGTAAGGCGAATCGAACATTCCGATCAGGATCATCTCAGTGGCCTCCTTGAACGAGAAATCCGGCGCCGCGCAAAACCTCGGCCAATCCTTCCTCGATGCGCGCCGCTTCACTGCGCCGAAGGTGCTGTAGATGCAGGGTCGGTCCAGTGAGCACCTCGAGCCCCCGCTTCAGCACGCTGCCGGCGGCTCGAATGCCGGCCTTGTGTTGATCGAAGCGCTGGACCGGGCTGTACTGGCTCATGCCCACGTAGAGGCCGTGAGGCCCGGAGCAGCTGTCTTCATAATCGAGGAGCACCAAGTAGATGTTCGAACGCCCCTTGGCCACCCGCCCGAACTGCAAAGCAATGTCGTAGATCTCGGGTAGCCGCTCGACGTGGCGCATCGGCAGCCAGTCAGGAATCGAGTCGGCCGCGACCGCCCAAAGAGCCTCGAGCGCGCGTTCGATAGTGAGGGACATCTCGCCGCGCATCCACAACTCGTGGATCGCATGCGCGCCGCCGGGACCATCCGATTGCGCGAGCGCCCGCTCGAGGGCGGCGCGCAGCGCCGCGGCGTCCAGACCCCCCAACGGCCGGTCGGCCGGTGTGCAACGATCCGGTCGAGTCTTGGCTGCGATTTTCACACCGGTATGGTGTCAGCAAAGCCGGCGCTTGCAAAGATCGCACAGCGACCTCAAGGGCAACGATGCGCATCGCCGCGTCGCCAGCGAATCTCCCCGACGCAAGGATCAATGAGCCGCGGGAGGTCGGCCACGAAACCCATCGTGCGCAAAAGGGCGAACGCGCCGATCTGCGCCTCGGGGTGGACTTCCTGCAGGCGACTCGCAGCGGCCACCAAGGTCCGGCCCTTCGTGACCACGTCATCGACGAGCAGCAGCTTGGGTGCCGCAACGCTCAGGTGCTCGACGGCGAACGACGCATGATGCGCAGCCACGCTGGGGCGCCTGCCGCCCGCCGCCGTCGCGGACTTAGGCACCGCGACTGCCCTGCGTAGGCCCGTCCATACGCGACCGCCCAATCCCACGCTGAGCAGGGCCTGCGCTAGCGCCACGGGAGTCGAGGTGGTGCCGGGCGCCTGCGGCGCGCTGCCCGGAACCGGGACCAAGATCGTCGCGGCATCGAACCACTCCTCGAAGCGACGCGCCGCCGCGACTTCGAGGCGGACCCTGTCAGCATAGCGACGCATGAACCGCGGATCTCGATCCTTGAGCCGCGCACGGAGCAGCCGCGAGCGGACCGAGACACCGCAGGTGCCCTGCGGCGAATAGACGTAACACGACGCGAAGGGGACGACGTCCAACATGCACTACCGACCGAGATCGTCCTCGCGCGAGCGCCCTGAATCGCGACCCAGGTCCCGCCCGGGATCGGCATCGCGCGCCGCTGTGCGTTCCGGCGGCGCTACGCCACGCGCCTCGGCGCGCATCCGCAACCAGTTTTCTCTCGCTTGTCGACGCACCTCCTCGAGCGACTGTGGCCGGCTGTCGCGGCGCTCCGGCTCCATCGGACGCTCGGCCGCCATCTGCTTGACGGCGCGTTGCATGCGCTCCGCAACGCGGGCCTGGTGTTCGGCTCGCAAACGTTCCGCCGCCGTGTTGTGCTCGCCCCGCCGCTCCATTTCATAGAGCGGTCGGGGAAGATAAAGCGCAGGCTCGCGATCGATGCCCTGGGCCGCAAGCGACCGGTGATCGATGCGCGCAGGAATCTTCGCCGCCTCCAGCGCCTCGTTGGCCCGCTGCGCCCAGCGTTCCCGCGTGTCGACGAGTTCCTGATAAAACGGCGTTAGTCCCCGCTCCTGGCGCTGCTGATCACTGACCTCGAGCGCTGTTTTCGGCCCGAACCCCGTGGTATGGATCTCCCGGGTGCTCGTCAGGAGGTGTGCATGGAAATTGCGCGGATCGGTGCGCGGCGCGTGGATCGCGAAGTCGACGACGAAGCGGTGACGGTCGGCCAGTTCCTGCGAGAATCCGCGCACCAGACCCAGACGTTGCTTCTCATCGAGTTCGGCCGGCAGAGCGACGAGAAACTCCCGGGCGACGCGCGCGTTGCTGCGGGTTTCCGCGGCTTCGACACTGTTCCAAAGATTCGCCCGGTCCTTCGCCCAACTCATGTCCGCATCGGCAAGCCGCTCCGGCAGAACGATCTCCGTGTGCAACACGCCGCCCCGGCCCGTGTGATCGAAGATCTTGCCCGTTCTCTCATCCCGGATGCGCTCCCCCGCCCGGTAGGCAATCGCGCTGGTGGCGCTGCTGCCTTGCGAACGGCCGAAGGTCTTCATGTTGAGAAAGTAAACGGCCATGGGATCAGAACGCCGGATCGTGGCCGCAGCCGCCCGCCTCTGCGTCCAGGTCTTCGGCGATCTCCCAGACGCGGATGCCTTGCGCTTCGGCCAAGGTTTGCGGCTGGAAGGCGCCCCCGGGCTCGCAGTGCAGGTCGTGATCGTCCAAGGGATGCGCGCAGTGCTCGCAATGGTTCACGAAACCTGGCTGTGATGCGGCAGCCGGCTGCCGATACCAGGGGGTCAAGGTGGCGAGCCGGCGTCTGACCCCTGCGGACAACTGCGTGACATAGAAGAGACTCACGCGCTCGGCAACGGTTTCCCAGTCCCGTTCGAGCAGGCGCTCATGGCGCTCCGGAGCCACGAGCGACACCACCTGAGTCCACCGCCCGCAGGCGGGGCACTGCGCACTCGCACTCGCGATCGCGTATCGGTCGGCACGGATCTTCATGGCGCGGCCGACCTGCGCAGAGTCACCCTGCGCCAGTTGGGCGAGGAGGCCCATTTGCAATACCCCTCGAGGTCCGGCAGTTGCTCGAGCTCCGACGGCAGTACCGCCATTTCGACGACATGCTGTGCGCTGACGTTCGTCGAACGCCGGCCGCCGCGCGCGCCGAAGCCGCTGTCATGATCGCGGCCGCGGGTGACCTGTCGGCGCACGAGTTCGCGCTCGCCGATCAATTTGGAGGCGAAATGCGAGGTCCCGCCGTTCTCGCTGCCGGAGCAGCGGAGAATCAGCGTGTTGCCGCAGTTTTCGGTGATGGTTTGGGCGTCACCGGGTCCATACGTGGACGACACCTGCGCGACCGACTGAAACCCCAAGACGCAGCGTCCCCCGAATTTTCGCAGCCGCGCGAGCGCATCCTTGAGACCGTCGATGGCGCCGAGCGCATCGAGTTCGTCGACGACGAACCACAGACGCTGATCGCGCTCGTCGGGGCCGCTCATCGCCTCGACGATGGCCAATCGCATCCAGGCGGCGATCATTGCCCGCAGCCCCGCGATCTGACCCGCCCGGTACGGGATGAACAGCAGACTCGCAGAATCAGACCTGCGCACCCATTCGCGCACGGAGAACGGCGACGCTCGTTGCGCGCAGACGTATTCGAACGCGGCGACGGCCGAACCGGTGACGGCGCGGATCGAACCGAACATGCGGGCGTTGTCCGGATCCAGAAACGGCTGCGCAGGGGTTCCGGCGACCAAGGGTCGCAGTTCTTCGGCGGGCGCCATGGTCAGGAGACGCCAGAGTTCCGCGGGATCGCGGCGTCCGGTCTCGTGGCAGCGCCGCAGGACCGCGGACAGGAACGTGCGCGCATAACCGCGCCACTCCTCGCCCGAGGCATCACTGCTGGTCGGTACGAGTCCGCTCGCAAGCAGCTCCACGTCGTAGGCATCGCGGATCTCCGCGTACCAGTCCCACTTGACGGAGTGGGATTCGAACGGATTCAAGACAATGTCGCCGCGATAGCGATCGAAGAAACGCTCGCGGTAGCCGCCGTCCGGATCCGCGAAGATTGCGCGGTCACCGCGCAGAATAGCGGTCCGCAGAAGTTCGCTGATGGCCGTCGACTTGCCGGTGCCGGTCGAGCCAACGAACTTGAAGTGCTTGGTTTCGTCGAGGGCGGACAAGCGCTGCCCTGCGACGCTGAGATCGGCTGCCGACGGGCGTCGCCGCAACCCCGAGAGTCGCAGCGGCCGCTTGTCGAGCATCCGCACTCCGCGCCTCAGGGTGTCGCGGCGGCGCAAGCCCCAAAGCCCGGCTTTGCCGGCGAGCAGGAGCAACGCGGCGATACCGAACGCGAGAGCGAGTAGGCCGGCGCTCACGGCGGGAGTCTGCGGCACGACATTCACGGGGATTCCCTGCCCTTGACCACGAAAAAATCCCCGCCTTCGCCGTAGACCGGAGCGCTGCGATCGATGCGCACGCACAGCCGCGGCGGCTCGCCGCAGTGGCGCCAGGCGACCCGACCACCCTGACTTTCGAGATGGGCGACATTCGCGGCGAGCGCGTCCCGCCGCTCGCGCAGCGCGGACAACTCGGCCGTGGTCGGCATGCTCCACCAGAGTAGAGCCCCGGGTATCAACGCGGACAGACTCGCGCAGAGGACACTCCAGAGCGATGCGCGCAGACTGGCGGCGCGGCCCATGGCGCGCAGGGCGGCCATTGCGCGATAGGTTTCCGCACTGAGCGCCTGCATTTCATCGATGAGCGTACGGCGTATCTCGTCGCGCACCACGGCATCGAGGTCGCGCGTATGCGCTTTGAGCGATTGAATATTCTCTTCGACCGAGCGTTGCTGGGCCTGAGCGCTCTCCAGCAACAGGCCGAATTTCATCGTGTCGTCGTTCATTTCGCGCCCTCCTTCATTCGATCACGCGGTCGCCGGGGTCGCGCCCGCGCTGCTTTTCGGCAGGGGACGCCGTTGTGCGCTCGCTCGCGGCGCTGCGTGCGGGCGTCATGTGGATGAGTCGCCACACGGGCTGCGAGGCAAGCTTTAGGTAGGCGGTCAAGTCCGGCAGCTGTTCGATCTGCGAAGGCAGCAGCGCGGGCTCGATGTTGATGTGCTCGCTGTCGGTGATGGAGCCGATGCGTTCGTCGTAGCGCCGGCTCATCGATCGCGTCGTGCGGATGATCTCGCGTTCGCCAACGAGCTGCGAGGCGAACCGCGCCGTCCCGCCGCCCTCGCTCGCGGCGCAGCGAAAAATCACGCTATTGCTGCAGTTCTCGACGATCGTATGTGCCTCCCCCTGCCCGTAGCTGCTGGACACCTGGGCGATCGACTGGAATCCCAACACGCAGCGACCGTCAAATTTACGCAGCCGCGCGAGCGCGTCCTTCAACCCGTCGATGGGTCCCAGAGCATCGAGTTCGTCGATCACGAACCAGAGCCGCCGGTTCCCGCGCTGCGGATCGTGAGCCGGTTCGCGATTCATCGTCTCGAAGATCGCGAGGCGCATCCATGCGGAGATCGAACTGCTCAACGCCGCGATCTGCGCCGCCTTGTACGGCATGAACAGCACGCCCGGTGACTCGTCGCGCACCCAGCGGCGCACCGATTGCTTCGGTGCGTCCTGGACCGAGACGTACTGCAGCGCACTGACCGCGTCGATCGTGACCGACCGGATGGAGTCGAACATCTTGGCATTGTGTTCGGCGAGGAAGGGCTGCGCGGGCGTGCCCTCGAGGAGCGCCCGCAATTCCTTCGGCTCTGCCGCGACCAACAGGCGATACAGTTCGCCGGGATCGCGCTCCCCGGCTTCGTGAGTTTGCCGCGTGACCGCCGTGAAGAAGGTGCGCGCGTAACCGGTCCAGGTCGGATCCGAGTGCGGTCGGTCGGGAATCAGGGAGCGGGCCAGTTGTTCTGCGTCGTAGGCCGTCTCGATCTCCGCGAACAGATCCCACTTTTTCGATCTCGCGTCGAAAGGATTCAAGATGACATCGCCCCGGTCGGCGCGATAAAACTCCTGCGCGTACCCGCCGTCGGGATCGGCAATCACCGCGCGGTCGCCGCGGCGCAGGGCGCCGTCCAATAGTTCCCGTATCGCCGTGCTCTTGCCGGTCCCGGTCGTGCCGATCAACTTGAAATGCTTGGCCTCGTCCTCGGGCGGGAGACGCGTGCCGGCGATGCTCAGCGTCCGACCCCGGCCCGCACCCCGGGCTCTATCGGCCCCGGACGTGTCTCGGTCCTGCGCGGGCACCGCGGCGTCCTCGATGCGGGTACCGCGCCGGTGCGGCGACTCCACGGGCGGTTCGCGCATCCACCAGCGTCCACCGGCATAGCCCACCGCGCCGGCGATCGTCGCCGCGACACCAACGTGCAGGACCCCGCCATAAGCGATGCCCGCGGCCTCGATCAGGGGCTCGGCGATCGTCACGGCGACGCCCGCCACCGCGGTGAGTGCGGCGCCGAACAGCGGCGCGCGCAGGTATTGGCGCGGCGTCGCCCCGCTGCGTGCCATGGCGGCGAACATCGGTGCCTGCACGCTCGCATAGTCGATAGCCAAGCCCCACCACGCGCTCATGCCGGGTCCGCGGATCGTCCACCGCGCCGCTTACGCTCGGGATCGAACCAGATCTCCTTGATGTAGCGATCGTGCCGCTCGACGCCGAACTGAATCACGACGTCGATCAACAGGTACAGGAGACTCTTGATGTCGCGCCGGGACAATTCCCGGCCGCCCCGATTCTCTTTGACGAGCAGCACGAGTTGCTCGAAAGCGAGTTCGGCACTCGCGGCGTGTACGCTCGTGATCGAGCCGGGATGCCCCGAATTGACGTTGCGCAGATAGTCGAACGCCTCCTCACCGCGCAACTCCGCCAAGAGTATCCGGTCCGGTTTCATGCGCAGGCAGGATTCCAACAGTTGTTTGGGCGTGACCCGCGCGACGCCCTGATCGTCCTTGGAATAGAACAGGCGAACGTGGTTGGGATGCCGGTCGAGCACGAGTTCCTGGGCATCCTCGATCGTCACGAGTCGTTCGTGCGCGGGGATCTCCCGGATCAAGGCCTTGGTCCAGGTGGTCTTACCCGAACCGGTCGGACCGGACACGAGGATGTTCTTGCGGCTCGTGACGGCGAGGCGCATGAAGGCTTCGAAGTCTGCGTTCGCGCGAAGATGCATCAATTTCGCCTCCACGGCATCCAAACCCGCCGTGGGCGGAGCGGTCTTGCGAAAGATCCCGCGCTGCGCCAACTCCGCGACCGACCAGACCTGGTCCGAGGGCCGGCGGATCGTGATCGCCACGCAACCCCCGCTCGTTGCCGGAGGCAGTACGATCTGGACGCGCTCGCCGCCGGGCAGAGAGGCGGAGAGCAAGGGCGACGACGCATCGATGCGTTGATGAGTTGCGTTCGCGACCAGCTTGGCGAAGCGGTGGCACCAATCGAAATCGGCGAATTCCAGGTGTTCACGGTGCCAGCCCCGCGAGGTTTCCACATAGGCCTCACCTGGACGGTTGATGCACAATTCCGTGACGGAAGCATCGCCCAACCAGGGCCGCAAGCCGTGCAAGGTGAGGGCGAGCGAGGAGGCCGCCTCATGGGCGTCAACGGGCACTGGGCCGGAGCGCATAGACACTGCGAAAGTCCAGGTCGCGGGCGACCAGCACCTGGATCCGATCGCCTTGCGTCTTGGTGATCGTGGGCGGAATGTTGATGGTGTTCTTCAGCACCTCGGTCATCACACCCTCACCGGCCGAGGGGTTGTAGATCACCGTCCCGTCGCCGCGGCTCGCGGATTGCACCCCGGCCTGGACCGCACCGTCGATCACCGTCACCAGCATCGCGGCACCGAAGCGCTGCCAGAAGTGCCGCTCGACCTCGCCTGACAGACCTGCCCGGCCCAATTCGTCGGCACCCGGCGAGGCCAGAGGGATGACCACGCCCGTCGGGGTGCGCGCTTCGGTCCACAACACGAAGAGCCGTGCGGCGCCCTGTTGTACCTGCCCACGCACTTCACCGACGAGCTTGGTGCCGCGCTCGAGCAGCACGACCTCGCCGTCGACTCCGAAGGTATCGGTGGCGGTCACACAGGTCGTCATGCCGGGCAAGGTCGAGTCGATCGCCGTCTCCAAGCTGCAGTCGATGAACGCGCCCTTCGGGAGCAGCAGCCGCATCGTCGGCAACAACTCCGCCCTGACGGCCGCCGTCAGACTGGGGCGCAGCCATTCGCCGAGACGGCGCGCGTCGGGACCCGGCGTCTCGCTGCGCGTCCCGTCACCGGCTTGCCCGAATGGCGCGCTCTCGGCACCGCCGGGGGCCTGCACAGCGGCGCCGGGCGGCACGGAAGCCCCCGGTGCGACGAAGGCGGATCCGGCGAGTTGGCGTTCCAGCTCCAGTTGCGCCGGCGTCTTGGGCGGCGGTCCGGCGGAGGCACCAGGCGCGATCGGCACCGGCGTCAACGGCGGCTCCCGGGTCACCGGCACTTCGGTCAAGAATTGCGGCGCGATCTCGGGCGCCGTGGTGTCAGGCGGCGCGATGTCGCGGGTCGGCGGGAGCGTCGGCGCATCGATGCGGCCCAAGGAAGGCAGCGGCAGATCCCCATCACCGCGCCGGGCGGCTGCGGCCTGGGCCGTGCGGCGCAGGTCCCCGGGTCGCGTCAGCGCATGCGCGTAATACCAGCCCAAAGCACCGATCCCGAGCATCGCCATGAGGCCTAGGCCGAGCAGATTGCTCACCCGGGACTGGACCGATTGGGCGCGATGCACCGCGGTCTCGGCGCGCTCGCCCTCGATGGCATCCGGCGGTGGCGCGGACGATGATGCGGGCGCCCCCGTGCTCATGGCCGGCCTCCGCGGGTGTCACGCTGCACGCCCGGCGTGATTGTTCCCGAATCCAGCCGCACACCGCCGCCGCCGAACTGTTGATTGAGAACGCAAGCCGTCAGCTGGCCGCGCCGTAAAATGAAGCGGCGGGCGATGCGGTGAATGAGGACGTCGCCACCGTCCATGCTGAAATTCAGCAGCGATTCGCCGCCGTCGTCATTGCGCACGAAGATTGCCGGCAATTCCGCCCGCGGAGGAAAACGCAGGCGCGTATGCACGCCGTCGTCGGAAGCCGCCTCGGGCTTCAGCGAGTGGTCCCCACAAAACCAATAATCGACGTTGCGTGGTCGCTCGTTGGCGGCGTCTCGCAGGCGCCTGTCGAGCTCTTCCGACTCAGCGGCGCTTGCCTCGCGTGCGGGATCCGGGGGATACGTGAATCGCAAGGCGTAGATGACCGTGGCGTCGTCTCCTGCGGGCCGATTGACGACCGCCGTGTAATCGATCTGATACTCACGCCGCGTGGTCAGCACGGTCAGATTCGTGGCGATCCGTGCCGCCTTCGGCTTGAGGAACAGATGATTACCCTGGCCGACGAAGGAAAGCGCCTCGAGGTCACCAGCTCCCAGGCCGACGAAGCTCTCCCCGGGTTCGAATTCCAGATCGATCTGGTAACCCACGTAGCCATGCAGCCGGTAGACCTCGTCGGCGCGAAACAGCGCCGTGCGCACGCGCGGATCCGTGCTGCCGGGCGCCGGCACGGTCTCGGCGCCGAGACTCGATGCCAGCAACAGAACGCCGAGGCCGACGGCCGCACTCGCGCCGCAGCCTCGTGTCATGGCGCCCTCCCGTGCGCATCCGTCGACGCGGGGGACTCGGGCAGCACTTCCGGCTCGGACTTGAAATCGAGAATCTTGAAACCGAGCGGATTCCACCGCCGCACTTTCGGATCCTTGGCCGGTTCTGAATAGGTGAACTGGATCGTCGCGATCCAATGCGTGACGTCCTCGGCCGACCCGGCGCCGCGGCGCGTTGCCTTGAGGTAGCGCACCTGGGCGAGGTCGGTCAAGCCGCTGGCGCGGGTAAAGAAACTCACGGACTCGACCTGTGCGCGCACGCTGCTGCCGTCCTTGTGCAGGTTCAGCGGCGACTGCGGGTTGCTCGCGGTCCACTCGGCATACCAGGCTTGATTGCGCGCGGCCGAGTGAAACGACCCGCACTCCTCGTAATCGCTTTCCGCGGTTCCGAAGTCGAAGCGTTCGCATATCGTCACGTAGTGGGACAGGAAATAGCGGGTGACCGCTTCGGCCGGCGTCGCGCTGCCGTCATAGGCCGGCACGACGTCGACGATGCCGGTCGTGTTGTCGACCCGAACGACGAAGGGTTCGACGCGCTTGAGCGGCATCAAGGCGATCAGCGCGGCGCAACCCGCGAGCGCGCAGGTCCAGCCCGCGCCTGCGACCCACCAAGCCGTTCGAGCCGTCCTTTCCATCCGCCAGGTCCGATCCCGGTCCCAGTTCTCCGCCTCCTCGAAGTAGGCGAGCAATCCTGGATCGGCACTCATGGCTGTCCCTCCGCCGGAGGCGCCGTCCTCGCGCTCGGCGCCGCCCGATCGGTTCCGGTGGGAAGCTCGCGCGGTGCGTTGATGGGCTCGAGCCGCGTGTCGCAGCGGACGAGATGTTTCGAACAGGCGCACAGGCCCAGTGCGAGCCAAAGTATCAACGATGTCTTCATACACCCTCCTTGTGTCCAAGCGATCAGCGCGTCAGCAGGCGCACGGGTGACGGCGACGGCGCCCTGGCGTCGGGCACCGCGCCCGCCGGCCGTCGCTCACGGCGTTCACCGGCGGATCTCTTGTGGGCCTCCCACAATTCCCGGCGGGCTCCCTGCAGGCTTCCGCCGACCGAGCGACTGATCACGCCGAGCGTGCTCAAGGCCGCGCCTCCCCCGAGGGTCGCGGCGATCGGCATGACCTGGCGCAGCACCAGAAATACGATCATCGAGACCAGCAACATGTTTGCGGTATCGACCAGGTGCACGCCCTTGCCCAGGGCGGCGGTCTGCGCGACGAAGGAATTGACGACGTGCAACAGCAGGGCACCGAGCATGACGGTGAGAATCGTGATCAAGGCATAGTTCGAGAGCTGCGCGAGCCAGGCCGTGAAATAACGTTTGGTACTCTCGAACAGGTTCAACGCAATGAACAGCGGCCCGAGCGCGAGCAGGACGGCCAACGCGATCTTGGACAGGGCGATCAGGAACATCGTATAGATACAAAGTGCACCCAAGAGCAGCCAGACCAGAACGATCGTGAAGCCGCCGAGAAAGTCCAGCGTTCCGAGGGAGTTGTACAACGCGTCGGTGACGGTACCGGCGCTGTTCCAGATCGCATCGATGGTCGTGACCGGATCCGTCGCGCCAACCACGGCTGCGGCAAGCTGCGCCGGCGCGTTGTAGAACGTATCCACGATGACGCTGTTGTAGAGCCAGAGATCGAGGCTCATGCCGAGCACGACGGCCAGCACCATGATGCGCCGCAGACCCTCGACCAAGGCTTCGCTGATCCTGCCCGTGAGCTGCAGATACCCCCAACCCATGCAATAAATCGTTGCCAGGCTCACGATCGCGGGCTCGAGGAGGTTCGCGAGCCGTGCTGTATTGTCGCCGATGTAGCCGGCAAGTTGTGCGTCGAGCCAGGCTGAGAACGTGGCAAAAAATCCCATGGTCGACCTCTCCTGGCTTTATCAAGGCACGGGTTGGAAGCGGTTCGAGAACTGCCCATGCGCCGCGATGTCGAGCTCGCGCTGCTGCTGGCCAAGGGCGGCGGCTTGCGCCTGGATCGCCTGTGTCGTCACCTGCAGCTTGATCTGCTCGTTCTGCACCATCGCGAGTTCCGCCGAGATGCGCGCCTGGAGTTCCAAGACACCTTTTTGATCGACGGCCGAGGGGATCGCCTCGATCAGACTCTGCAACGCGACGAATCGATTGCTCGCGCTTGCCAGAGCGGCTTGCGAGACCGCCTGCTGGGTCGCAGTCCACTGCCTCGTCGCAGCCAGCTGCTGTTGATTGGCCGGTGACAGCGCGGCGACTTGCGCACTCGAGAGTTTTGCATTGGCGGCGAGCAGGTTTTGAATGTTACCCGCCAGGCTCGCATAGGTGCCGCCTGCTCCAGCCCCGGCGCCGTTGAGCTGGCTCCAGTTCGTCGGCAAATAATTGCGGTCCGTGCCGCTGAGCAGCTGCTGCATGCCGCGCGGACCGCTCATCGCCTGCAGCGTCTGCTCGGCCTGTTGCAATTGCGACTTGAGCGTCGCCAATTGCTGCGCGGCCGTTTGCACCTCTTGGACGAGCTGAAGCGTCGCCGGCACGTCGACGACGGCCCATTGCGCCTGCACGGGGGCGGCGGCGCAGAGAATGACTGAGGTCACGAGGAACCACGATGTCGGACGCATGGCATTGCTCCTGGGTTGATCAACCTGCGGATTGAACGCCCGGTTGTTCCGGGGGCGGGGTATTCGGGGGCGCCTCACCCGCGAGGAACGCAGGCAGCCAGTCTCCGGGATTTGAACCGCTCTGCGCGATGAGGCGGTGCATGCGCTCGACCTCGCGGCGACGTCCGGAGATCACCGCGAGTTCCGCATCGAAGCCCTTGAGCTCGAGTTGACAGACGGCGCTGTGGTGGCCCTGCTTGACGAGAAACCGTCGCGAGCCCGGCTCGATCTGTTCCTTGACGAGCTTGAATTCCCGTTCCGTGAGACCGAGACCATGGATATATTCCGTTGCGTCCGCATCCCCGTTGGGAAAGAAGATCTTGGTCGGCGTTTGCTCGACCAGGGTGCGGCTGATCGGGCTATCCAGGACATCGCTCGCGCTCTGCGTCGCCAGGCAGATCACCGCATTGAGCTTGCGCCAGGTCTTGGGGCCGTCCTTGGCGAAGTTCTCGAAGCTCGGATCCGCAAGAAGGCGCCAGAACTCGTCCATCCAACAAACGAACGGTCGGCCGTCGAGCATTTGACGAACGAGATGGAAGAGGTAAAGCGTCACGGGCGTGCGGGTGAGCGCATTGTCGAGAAAATCCGTGACATCGAAACCCAGGACGTCGGCGCCGGCGAGGCGGCCGAGAAGGCTGTCGGCAGCGTTGTCGAACACCCAGGCGTATTCGCCGCGGCGGCTCGAACACCACCGCGACAGTCGCGCGTGCAAACCCTCGGGATCGGTGGGATCGAGGAACTCCACGAGACGCGAGAGCCGTCGCGCGGCGGGCTGTAAGGCCAAGGTGCCGCGCAACGCCTGATCGAGGTCCGATTGTTCGCGTACCGAGATCTGCGCGGCGCCGACGCCGTTCGCGCGCGCCCCGGTGAGCGCGCGCAGCCAGGTCTTGAGGAACTCGACATTCTCGGGCGTCGGGGGTAGTTGCAGCGGGTTGAATCCGGTCGGCGCGCCGCTGACGAGCGGCAAGTACTCACCGCCCAGCGCGCGGACCAGGATCTCGAGTCCACGGTCCTTGTCGAACAGAACCTGGCTTGCGCCATGCCGACGCAGCATTGCGACGAGGAAACCGATGAATACCGTTTTCCCCGAACCGGTCGGTCCGCAGATGAGCGTGTGGCCGGTGTCCTTGCGGCTGCCGCCGTCCGGATCCTTAGGATCGCTGGCGTGCAGCGAAAAGTGATAGGCGGAGCCGGCACTCGTCATGAGCGTGGTCAGCGCCGCGCCCCAATGGTTGCCGGCCGCCCGCCCCGCCGCGTAGTTATGCAAAGGCGCCATCGCGGCGAAATTGCGCGATGTGATGGGCGCTTTGCGCGGCCGCATCGCGAAGTTGCCGGGCAGCTGCGCCCAGAAGGCCGCTTCGAGCGCGAGGTCTTCCCGCGCCACGAGCATGCCGGTGTCGGCCAGGAGGCTGCGCGCGAGCGCGACCGCATCGTTGAGAGATTTCAGTCGCTGTGCGCCAGGAACTTGAGCGCCCGGCAAGTCCGCCATGATTTGCAGGGAGAAATGATGGTCGCCCATGACGAACTCGTTGCTCGTGAGTGCATCGAGCGCGTCGTTCAGCTCGTCGGCCTGCGAGACGGCGAAGTCGCCGGCGTTGACCATGCGGTGATATTGCCGTTGCAGCAAGGATTGCCCGGCGGCCTTCGTCAGGAAGGAGAAGGACTGGGTCAGCACGAACGGAAATGGCGCGCTCAACAGGGCGCCGAACATGCCGACGTGCGTGGGCGTGGGATACTCCTTGATCCCCAAGATGGCGCCGACCCGGCCAGCCGTGGGCGCGCGGTATTCGACGGCTTCGTTACCGAAGAACAAGCGCGACGTCGCCAATGCCGTGGCAATCGATCGGCGCAACAAGGGCATGCGCTGCCACTCACCGCTCACGAGCAGTCCCAGATACTCCAACAGGGACGAGCAAAAGCGGTTTTCGAATCGATAGGTGCCGAGTATTTCAGGCTCGTAGCGCGCGAGCGCCGCCCGCATGGTGTCGGCCAGCTTGGCGCAGGCGTCGAGCGCATCGGCCAATTCGGCGCGCGCGCCCTCCCGCGTCGTCCGCTCCACCAGGCGTGCCGCAAGCCCACTCGTCAAGCCGGCCGTCGGTCGATAGAGCGTCGCGACATAGAGCTCGTTCTGCATGAGTCGGGCGTCGACGAGCCGCGCGCGATACCTATCGGCGAGCGCCGTGGCGAATGATGGAGACTGTGCGCCGCTTCCCGCCGCCGCCGTCATGAGCGTCGTATCCCGACGTCGAATCACGTGGGTCCAGATTGCGATGTTCGGGCTGGCGAGGTTGCGCCACAGCACGTTGAGTCGCTCATGCCAGGTGTTGAGTTCGACGTCGTCGGCGCATTCGAAGCTGGCGCCGCCGAGGCGCAGCGCCTGCAGATAAGCACCGTCGCGCGTTCGCACGACCGTCTCGGACACATGCGCGGTATAGGGAATCCGCTCCGCGGCCGTGAACTCGCGCTGCAGCGCGGAAGCGCGCGATGACCTCAACATGACGCACGCCGGTCCGCGCCCCGACCCCGCATCGCACGACGCCCGGGGCGCCGACCCGAGCGACGCGGCAGATCGAGGGCGAGCGGGCTGTAACTGCTCGAGCGCCAATAGCGCCAATTGGCAAAGTAGGCAGGCAATCGCGTGCGAGCGGCCAGCAAGAGCAGATCGAAGTAGCGGGCGTCCCGTGAGCACAACAGCAGGGCAAGACCATGGACTGGCACACAGAGCAGCAGCTCGAGCAGGTTCTTGGTCAACAGGAATCCTTCGAGCGTGAACACCATATTGAACAGGAGCGCCGAGTAGGTGACCCCCCAGCGCATCGGCGGACGCGTCGCGCCGACGAACAAGGTGTCCATGGTCAATCCGGGATTGCGTTGGCTCACGGGACGCTCCTCAAACGCCGAACATGCCGCGAACCCAGGTCACGATCTGCGGTGCGCCGAAGCCGATCGCGATTCCCAGAATGGCGGCCAGACACCACCCCCAACTCATTCGATTCGCCATTGCCATTCCGCCCAGGACCATGACGAGAATGATCGCGACGGGGGTGAGCCACGCGAGGATGTTCGTCTGGAGAGCCGAGGCGCCTGTCAGAAAAGGCGAAGCCTGTGCCCAGGCGAGGCTCGGCAGACCGGCGCATGAGCCCATGCCCAACGTCGGCACGAGAATGCCGCTCGCGGCGGAGGATCGTTTATTGAGGGGTTGACGCATGATGGAAATCCTTTTCCAGTGAATCGATGAAAGAGACGGGTTCTTCGCGGGGGTCAGCGATGGACCAAGATCAAACCTCGGCCTCCAAACGATGCTCCTCGTCCCGCTGAGCCGCGAACTCCTCGCGCTTCGCCTTGCCGGGTGCGCCGAACCTGAAGCTCTGCACGACGAAGGAATGGTCGTACTTCTTCTCGCCCTCGGCGTCGGTCCAATTGTTGGCGCGGATCTGCGCCTGCAGGATCAACTGATCGCCCTTGCGCGCATTCTTCGCCAGCACTTCGCCGAGCGACTCGAAGGCGACGAACCAGAGACTGGTCGACGCTTCGCGCGGATTACCCTGTTCGTCCTTGCCGGCGTAGTCGTTGCCGACCAGACAAAAGCGTGTGTAGCTCGTGTCCGCCTTGACGGTGAGTTCGGGATTCTTGGCAAGATTTCCGATCGCGGTGATCGTAAAACTGTTCATGACACTTCTCCTGATAAAGGTGATTGAGACTCGAGACGTACGCCTTGGCGTGCGAGAGAGTCTGCAAGACCTCGCTCAGGAGAAAAATGAACTTAATTGGCGCGTATGAACAGAAACGCGCACGGGGCGGCTTACCGCGGCGGCGCGCCGCATCTGCAGGCCACGCGCTTTTGCGGGCCTAGACGCCGACTCGGTCGATTTCCGCGAAACAATTTCTGAGCCAGACTTTGACCCGTTGCCGCTCGAGCAGCCCCAGGCCCGTGACGTCCCCTTCCGCCTTGTTGGCGGCGGCCCAAAAACTCGAACTGCTCGCGTCGATCTTGATCATCGACGTCTCCTGCAGGCGCTTGATCGTGATCACCTGCGCACCCAGCCCTAAGGCGCGTTCCTTCTCGCCGGACGCGTTCAGAATCCGAAAATCATCGCCCCGGACTTCGTTGAGAACGATGACGTACTTGAGACGGGACTCGTGCCGGTCGAGCAGGCGCCCCAGCAGATCGACGGAGTCTTTGCCGGCATCCATGACGTGCCAGTACCGGATTTCCATGCCGAGCTCCGGCGCCACTTCCAGCAGCTGCGAATCATCCATCCATTGCGTGAGCCGCTCCTGGGTCTGGGCGGCGAGATCGACGAGAATGCGGCGGTCGGGATGCTCCGACGCAGCCTCGACGATCGCGTCGAGACTCGCGTAACTGTCGACCAGCACGGGCGAGGCGAAACCCGCGTAGAAGCGCAGCAGCGCGCCATGCGAGCGATCGGAATCGAAGCCGAGAAACGGCAGAGAATGATCGATCAAGTATTGCGCCAGGAGCCGCGCCATCAGGGACTTGCCGACCCCGCCCTTTTCTCCGCCCAGCAAATGAATGTTCGTCATCACGTATCTCTCCTGTCTCGTACGAGCCCGGTAAGTTACCACTGCGCGGCGCATTTACCGCAGCCCCGCCTTTCATTTTTTCGTTACACTGGGGAATCAATCACTTAAGCTCATCTCGATGACTGCGAGACCACCAGAAGACGATGCCGTCGCGCTGCGGGTGTCGAACCTGACCAAGCGGTATGGCGACAAGACGGCCGTCGGCGGCGTGACGTTCTCGGTACGGCGCGGCGAGATCGTGGGTCTGCTCGGACCAAACGGGGCGGGCAAGACCACGACCATCAACATGGTGCTGGGCGTACTCGAGGCGAGCACCGGCGACATCCACATCGGCGCGGTCGACCTGCGCAAACGCCGGGCCGTCGCACTCGCGCGGACGAACTTCGCGGCGGTCTACGCGGCGCTGCCGGGGAATCTGACGGTCGCCGAGAATTTGCGGTTCTTCGGTCTGCTGTACGACGTGAGGGGACTTTCGCGGCGGGTCGACGAACTCGTCGCGGAGTTCGATCTGGAACGCCTGCGCGACACCAAGTGCGGCCTCTTGTCGTCGGGGGAACAGACCCGCGCGGCCCTGGCCAAGGCGCTGCTCAATCGCCCCGAACTGCTGCTGCTCGACGAGCCGACGGCTTCCCTGGATCCGTCGACGGCGCAAATCATCCGGGCTCAGATCAAGAGTCTCGCCACGGAAGGACGCTGCGGAATTTTGTGGACCTCGCACAACATGAACGAGGTCGAGACGGTTTGCGATCGCGTCTTGTTCCTCTCGCGCGGCAAGATCCTGCTGGAGGGGGATCCGCGCTCGCTGCCCGCCGAGCATGGATCGGCGTCGCTGGAAGATCTGTTCATTCGCGTGGCACGTGAGCCGCTGGCCGCCGCAGCGGAGCCAGCGTCATGAAGCTGCGCCCGGTGGCCGGCATCGTCTTGCGCCAGCTCTATCTGCTGCGAGGGAGCCCGGTGCGCCTCTTTCCGATGGTGACCTGGGTTGCGATCGACATCGTGCTGTGGGGCTTCATCACGCGCTATCTGAACTCGGTCAGCGGCGACGGCATGAACTTCGTCCCCAGCCTGCTCGGTGCGGTGCTGCTCTGGGATTTTTGCACGCGCATCATGCAGGGCGTGTCCACCGCCTTCCTCGAGGATGTCTGGGCGCGCAATTTTCTCAACTTGTTCGCCTCTCCGCTGTCGATCGCAGAGTACGTGTCCGGTCTCGTTCTCACGAGCATCTTGACCAGCAGCGTGGGTCTCGCGACGATGCTCGTGCTCGCCACGGCGGTCTTCGGACTCGATTTCTTCTCGCTGGGCGCGAGTTTGGTCTTGTTCCTGTCGGTGTTGTTCCTGTTCGGCATCACCTTGGGCATCATCGGCAGCGCCATGGTGCTGCGCCTGGGACCTGCCTCTGAATGGCTGCTGTGGCCTCTGCCCGCGGTACTCGCGCCGTTTGCGGCCGTGTTCTACCCGCTCGCAACGCTGCCGGCGTGGATGCAAGTCGTCGCTCGCTTCTTGCCGCCGAGCTATGTATTCGAAGGCATGCGTGCGCTGCTTGCCGGGCGCAGTTTCCCGCTCGCCATGCTCGTCGAGGGCAGCGTGCTCGCCGTGGTCGAACTGATGCTTGCCGGCTTCGTCTATGCCCATGTCTATCGGCACGCCGTTCGGACCGGATTATTGGCCCGCTATAGCGCAGAGAGCGCGGCCTGAGCCCGACGGTCGCTCACGGATAGAGCGGCGCCAATCCACCGCCGCCGCCGGAGCCACCCGAGACCCGGGGCAGTTCCTTCAAAACCGCGAGCAGAGGCGCGCCCTGCCAAGCCCCGCCGGCATAACAAGCCCGATCGAGTTCCTGTAGCCGCGCGGTAATCGCTTCGTCGTGCAGGCGGCGCGCGAGCGCGTCCAAGCCCGCGACAGACTCTGCCGGCCAGGCGGCCGCGACCCAGGCGAGCAAGGTGCGCCTTGCCCCGTGCGCATCGTCGCGAGCACAGGCGAGTTGGAACTGCGCACGCGCCTGCGCAGCGTTGAGCGCGGGGCCGGGAGTACCGGTGGCCATCGCCGGCGCAGAAGCAGCAGAAGCAGCAGACGCGACCGGCACGGTGCCCGACGGGGCGGATGGCGAAGCGGCCGTAGCGGGCGCAACACGCCGCCGACGCGCGCGCCACCACGCCAGCATGGTCGCGACCCACAGCAGCGCGAGCGCCACGCTCACGCCGATCCACAGGAGCAGCGTCCGTGTCACGGGCGCGTCCCCCACCGCGGCCTCACTCGCGGCCGTCGCCTGCGGCGCAGCGACCGGGCCCTGAGCGGCCGCACTGCTGGCCGGTGCATTCGCAGCGGCGGGCGCCGCCAGGACTTTGAAGCTGCGCGCCGGGATCGTCGCTAGGCGTGGCTCGTTCGTCCGGGTGTCCCACCAGGATAAGCGCAGGCTGGGCACCGTGTAATCACCGGGTTGGTTCGCGATCAGTGCGATCGTCTGATCGCGAGTGGCGCTCACCGTGTCCGCGTGGGGTTCGCTCTTGAGCTTCGGGGCATCGGGATAGGCTTTGAGACCCGCCGGCACGTCGAGCAATTTCGACAGATCGGGCAACTGCGTCGCGATCAACCCCTCGGCTTGCAAATGCAGCGTGAGGCTCACCGGGTCGCCGACGTGCAGTTGATCGGAGTCCGGGCGCCATTCCGCCGTGAGCCTGACGTCGTGCGCGGGCACCCAGGGCCCGTCCCCGGCGGCGGCCGGTCGCGGACGAACGTTCAAGACGATCGGCTCGCCCTCGACCCGTATGGGCTTGGTCCCCGCCATCATGCCCGCACCGGCGCCGAACAAATCCGCAAAGGGATCATTCGAGAATTGATTGTTGCGCACACGCACTGCGATCTGACCGGTCAGGACCGGACCCGGCAAGCTCAAGCTGCCGCTGCGCTGTGGGAAGAGCAGATACTGTCGCTCGATGACTTCGTACTCGCGCCCGTTCTTCTCCACGTTGTGATTCGTGTCGGTTTGGATCTGTTCGACCAAGGCATCGTTGCTCGGCGGAAAATCCATGCCTGCTTTGTAGAGAGTCTCCGACATGTAGAGACGCACCGTGACGCGCACGGCTTGCTGCAAATAGGGATCCGGCGTATCGACGCTGGTCTCGATGAATACTTTCCGCGCGGCATCCGCGCCCGCCGCCGCACCGGATGCGCCCGGACTTCCGGCGGTGACCGTGAGCGTCAAGGGCGAACTCGTCTCGCCGGACCAGTCGATCGCGGGCACCGTCAGCTGCCCCGCATGCTTCGGCGCCAGCATCACGTTCGTTTGTACGTGGGTAGCGACGCTGCCGTTCGTGATCTGGATCGTGCGGCTGCTGCTCGCCGAGACGACGTCGAAATCCGCGCGCAGCGGGGTCAGATCCGGGTTGCCGTTTGCTTGATCGTCGCGATCCAAGCGCAGCTGCACGGTCTCACCGAGGGCCACCGTGTTCGTGTCCAAGCTTGCGCGTACCGCTGCGGAGCCCGTGGTCGCAACGAAGCAGGCCAGCAGCGAGACGAGTACCAAAGCGCATCTCATGGCTGGGACTCTTGTTGTTGCTTCAGCATGTGCTCGATCATGAACTTGCGACGCAGCAGCCCGGCCGGGTCGTCGGGAACCCAGCGCAGCCACTGATCCAGCGCCATTTGCTGCTCGGACTCCTTCTTGGCACCGACGGCATCCGTGGCGGCCACGTCTTTGCCATCAGGTCCGTGGGCGCCTGGGGTCTGCTGAGCTTGCTGCGCCTGTTGAGCGCCCGGTGCCTGCGTCGCCGCTTGTGCCGATCGTGCCGCATCGGGCTGCTGCGACTTGAGTTGCCGACTCTGCGCGGCTGCGCGCGCATCCGCGGCGCTGGCCGTTTGATCCTTATTGGCCTGCTGGGGCGGCTCGCCCGGTTGCTGTCCCGTTTGCCCTTGCTGGCCCTGCTGACCGGGCTGCCCAGCCGACTGCTGTTGCTGGCCCTGCTGACCCTGCTGACTTGGTTGACCCTGTTGGCCTTGCTGATCTTGTTGTCCGGGCTGAGACTGAGCCTGCTGATTCTGCTGTCCCTGCTGTCCCTGCTGACCTTGCTGGCCTGGTTGACCTTGTTGTCCCTGCTGGCCTTGCTGTCCCGGCTTGCCCTGGTCCTTATTCTGTTGCGACCGCAATTGCGCGGCGACAAGATCACGATTATGCAGGGCGTCCCGATGCAGACCTGAGTCCCGAGGAGCTTTTTGCAGGGCCGACTCAAAAGCTTCGTCCGCGCCCTTGAGATCCCCCGCACGGGCCAGCGCGGTGCCGCGATTATAGGCGGATTCAGGATCCTCCAGCCCCTGGAGCTGCTTGGCGGCGGCGGCGTAGTCCTTGGCCTGCATCTCGGCATGGGCACGCTGACGCGGATCTTCGAATAGCGGCGCGGCCGCGGCCGGATGTCCCGATTCGAGCAAATGCTGGGCCCGCTGGTCGGGTCGCTGCCACCAATCCGCCCAGTCCCAGGCCTGCGCTTCGCCAACCAGCAACAACGCGCAGCTCGCGAGCAGTACGCGCTTCACAGCCAACCCCGTCGCGCGAACAGCGCAGCGAACACCAGCAGTGGCGGCAGCAACCAGATGCCCTCGTTGCGCCACTCACCGACCTCGATTTTGGAAGCCACCGCGTTTTCCTCGAAGGGATTTTCCGCTCCGCCATGGAGCGAGGCGATCATGGTGGATAGCTGCGTGAGTGACCAATAGCGCCCGTCGCCGGCACCTGCCAGGCGCTGCAATTGTTCGACGGGGAGTTTGGCGAGCACGCTGCCGCCTTGCGCGTTTTGCACGAAGCCGCCGCCCGCGTTCACGGCGGGCGCACCCTGAGGCGTACCGATGCCGACTACCTCGAGATGCATGCCCTGCTTCGCGAGCGTCTGCGCCGCCGCGTTCGCTGCCTCAGAATCCTCGTAGCCGTCGGTCAGCACGATCACCTTGCCGTTGCGGCTACCCGCTTCATGCAGCAACCGCGCCGCAGCGTCGAGGCCGGGCGCGAGATCGTCGCCGGTCTCCGGCATGATGTTCGGCGCCAAGGGCTGCAGCAGGGCGCGCACCGTCGCCGCATCCGTGGTCAGCGGGACGACGACATGCGCCTCGCCGGCGAAAGCGACCAGGCCGACGCGCGCATCGCGGGCGGCCGAGAGAATATCGTCGATTACATAGCGCGCCCGGGTTACGCGATCGGGGCTCACGTCCGCGACGTTCATCGAGGGCGACAGGTCGAGGACGACGACCCAATCCTCCGGCGCCCGGTAGGCGCGGCTCGGGGCGCGCTCCCAGGCCGGCCCCGCGAGCGCGAGCGCGGCGAGCGTCCAGACCGCGACGATCGGCAACCAAGGGGAACTCGTGCGCTGCGCCGACGCCAGGCGCAGAGCGCTCAACAGCTCGGGATCAACGAGCTGCGCCCAACCGCCGCCACGTCGGCGCCACCACGCCGACGCGGCGGCGAGCGCCCAAAGCAGCGGCACAGCGAGCAACCAGTGCGGATGCAGGAAGTGAAAGTTGTTCGCATTCAAGCCCATGAGCGCGACCCCCAAAGGGTTGCGGGAATGCTCAGCAGCAGGGCGAGCGTCAGCGGGTACGGGAACCATTCGTCGGTGGGTCTGAGCCACTGATCACGGCCCGCGACCGGTTCCAGTTTTTCGATCTGCGCGTAGACCGATTGCAATGCGCTTGCGTCCGTGGCGCGGAAGTATTCGCCGCCCGTGAGTTTGGCGATCTGCTTGAGCGTGTCCTCGTCGAGATCATTGTTGCCGACGGGCCCGAAGAAGCCGCCGCGCACCGCGGCGCCGACCCCGATCGTGTAGATGCGCAATCCCGCCTGGGCTGCGAAGCGCGCCGCCTGAATCGGCTGCAGCGTGCCCGCGTTGCTCTCGCCGTCGGTCAGCAGGATCAGCACGGTACGGTCGGAATTCGTGCCGTTCTCGGCGCGCAGACGTTTGAGTGCGAGGCCGATCGCGTCCCCGATCGCCGTCTCGGTGCCGGCGAAGCCGACCAGGGATTCGTCGAGGAACCGATGCACAGTCGCGAGATCCGGGGTCAACGGGGCTTGCACGTAGGGCTGCGTGCCGAACAGGATCAGACCGACCTGATCGCCCTGGCGACTGTCGATGAACTCACCGGCGACTTGCTGCACCACCTGCAGGCGGCTGGCGTTGTTCGCCATGTCGCGTGTATTCATCGAACCCGAAATGTCCACGGCCAGAATGATGCGCCGGCCGGTCGTTGGTGCAGGCAAGGGCTCGCCCAACCACTGCGGTCGCATCGCCGCGGCGATCAGCAACAGCCAAAGCACCGCGAATAACCAGACCCGCCAAGAACGGGTGGCCGCGACCGTGCCCGTCGTCGTCTCCAAGCCCGCCGCGAATGGCAGGAAGATCGCCACGCCCGACGGCTGCGCGCGGCGACGCCAGAGGTAATGCAACCAGGGCAGCGGCAGGAGCGCGGCCATCCAAGGCCAGGCGAGTTGCATCATGGCGGGCGTCCTCCCGCACGCACGTCGCCGGAACCGCTGCTACGCTTCGAGGCGGCCTTTGCGCTCGAGGCAAGCTTGGCGCTTGCTGCCAACTTGGCGTTTGATACGGCCTTGGCTCTCGAGGCCACCTTCGCGCGGCGGATGAAGGTTTCGGCGCCCGTGAACCAAGCCTGTCGATCGGCGCCGTCCGCCTCGCCGCCGTAGCTCACGGCAAGCAACGAGCGCCCCATCGGACCGCCAAAGCTCGGCGCACCGTGTTCGGCGAGAAACCCGAGCCAGGCGGCGCCGTTCAGGCGCGCCACCGATTCCGGGCCGAACACCGCGAGAGCGTAACGGCGCAACAGATTCTGGATGGCCTGCGCGGTTTCGCCGATCCCGAGATCTGCGTCGCGGATCTTGCGCAACTCTCGCACCGTGGCGCGGCGCAGGCGGCGACGCGGGCTGCGCCACGAACTCCAGGCGAGGATCACCAAACCAATCACGACGGCGGCGAGCACCCACCAACCGGGAGCGGGCGGCCACCAACTCGGCGGCGCCGGCGCGTGCTCGGGGGCGAGTTGATCGAGCCAGTTGGAATTCATGCGGCGATCTGCAGGGCGGGCGCCTTGGCGGTATCGAGTTCCTGCACGCTGAGGCGTAGGCGCTGCGTGAGCGTCTCGAGGCGGCTTTCGCGTTCCTGCCACGCGGCCCGCCACCGCTCCCGTGTCTTGGCGCCATCGAGCGAGAACACGCGACCGGGCAGACCGCCGCGAAAGCGCCCGTCCGGCAAGCCGCTGCGCTCGAGCGCGTCGAAGATCCAAAACAGTCGGCACTCCGCATGCGCGGCGAGTCCGCCCCAGGCGATCTCGCTCGTGGCGGAGGCGTCGGCGAAGTCGCTGAAGGCCAGCAACAAGGAACCCGGATGCGCCATGGGTTGCAGCGTTCGCAGGGCGCCCGCGAACGCGTCCGGACGCGCTGCAGCCGGGCCACGGGGCTGCAGAGCAAGCAGCGCGTCGAGGATCGGCAGGACGCCGGCCTCGCGCGCACGCGGCGGCAGGCAGACGGTATCGCCGCCATTGACGATCACGGCGCCGATGCGATCCCCGCCGAGCGCGGCGTTCCAGGCGAACAAGGCCGCCGCGCGGACGGCGAGCGCGGACTTGAGCTGCGCGCGGCTCGCGAAGAACATCCCAGGCTGCAGATCCACGAGCAACCAGACCGGGCGCTCGCGCTCCTCGCGGAACAATTTGGTATGCAATCGACCGCGGCGCGCGGACACGCGCCAATCGATGCTGCGAGCATCGTCGCCGGCGGCATAGGGCCGCACCTCCTCGAACTCGAGACCGCGCCCGCGCTGCGCCGTGCGATGGGCGCCGAGATAGTGGGCGCGCGCAGGACCCTTCGGACGCAGCACGATGCCCCGCGCGGCGCCGCGCATCGCCAGCAGTTCGCCGAGGTCGGGCAAGATCATGGAGCAGGCACGCGCCGCAGCAACTCGTCCATGCAGGTTTGGGCCGTGATGCCGCGCGCCTGGGCGCCGTAGTCGAGCAGCAAGCGGTGCCGGAATGCATCGGGTGCGATCGTTTGCACGTCTTCGGGACTGACGAAATCTCGCCCGCTCAACCACGCGACTGCCCGCGCACCCCGCTCGATGGCGATTGCGGCCCGCGGACTCACTCCCCAGCGCAGCCATTCGCGCAGCTGCGCGCTATAGGGCTCCGGGCGCCGGGTTGCGTCGACGAGGGCGGCGATGTACTCGGCCACGTTGTCCGCGAGCGTGAGACCCAGAACCTCGCGGCGCGCCGCGAAGATCAGCGCCTGCGACAGGCGATGGGTCGGTGGCGGCAACTCCCGCTGCGTGATCGCTTCGTCGCGCGCGAGGCGCATGATTTTCAAGGTCGTCGCCCGATCCGGATAATCGACGAGGACGTGCAGCATGAAGCGATCGATCTGCGCTTCCGGCAGCGGATAGGTACCCTCCTGCTCTATCGGGTTCTGGGTGGCCATGACGAAAAACAACGGGGGCAGGGGGTAGGTGGCCTGGCCCACGCTGATCTGGCGCTCGGCCATCGCCTCGAGCAGCGCGGATTGAACCTTGGCGGGCGCGCGGTTGATCTCGTCCGCGAGGATCAGGTTGTGAAACAAAGGTCCTTTTTGAAAACGGAAACTCCCCTCCTCCGGCCGGTAGATTTCCGAGCCCGTGAGGTCGGCGGGCAGCATGTCGGGGGTGAACTGCACGCGCTGAAAATCCCCTTCGACCGCGTGCGCGAGCGCCTTGACCGCACGGGTCTTCGCGAGCCCGGGCGGCCCTTCGACCAATAAGTGGCCGTCGGCGAGCAGCGCCACGAGCAGTCGCTCGACCAAGCCTTCCTGGCCGATGATCTGGCTCGACAGATAGTCGCGTAGGCGCAAGAAGTCCGCGCGCGCGGCGCCTAGGGAACTGACATCATTCATCTAATTTCTCCGCCCTGGTTGCACGATCACGAGCCTAAGTCATTGCCGGCCCGCTATCGACCGGTTGGGCCTGCGTTAAGTTCCGGGCCGCTCATTATGGCATCACGCCCGAGAACGCATCAGTGGGGTAAGCTGGGGTGTAACTCATTCAGCTTCAAGGGGATTTCAAGGTGCCTATTTCCTGTACGCGGCTGCTGCCGCTCGCTGCTGCCGTCGTCGTCAGCTCCCTGTGGTTCTCTGCGGCGAGCGCCGAGACCGTCGTCGTCACCGCAGCGCGGATGATCGACGTGCTCGCCGGACGCGTCGTTGCCGACCCTGAGATCACCATCACGAACGGTCGCATCACGGCGATCGAAACGCGCGGCGCGCCCGTCCCGGCGGGTGCCAGGCTCGTGGACTTGCCGGGCGTCACGCTGTTGCCGGGCTTGATCGATCTGCACGTGCATTTGACCAGCGACCCGCGCTATGGCGGCTATCGCGGACTGGAGTTCACGGACAACTTCTGGACCGTCGTCGGCGTCGCCAATGCGAAGAAGACGCTCGAGGCCGGATTCACGACCGTGCGCAACGTCGGCTCGGCGAACTATGACGACGTCGCGATCAAACAGGGCATCGAAGCTGGCCTCGTCCCAGGACCCCGCATCGTGCCGGCGACCTATGCCATCGGCGCCACGGGCGGACATTGCGATGCCGACGAATTTCCCCCGTCGGTCAGCGTGCCCTCACCGCAGATCGCCGACGGCCCGGAGGCGATTCGCGCGACCGTGCGCAAGTTGCGTAAATATGGCGCCGAAGTGATCAAGTTCTGCGGCACCGGGGGCGTGTTCTCGAAGACCGACAGCGTGGGCGGCCAGCAATACGATCTGGCGGAGATGACCATGCTCGTCCAGCAGGCCCACATGCTCGGCCTCAAGGTCGCCGTCCATGCCCACGGCACGAACGGCATCAAGGACGCGATTCGCGCCGGCGTGGATACGATCGAACATGCCAGTCTCGCCGACGCGGAAGCCTTCGCGCTTGCTAAGCAGCACGGCACCTACTTCGACATGGACATCTACAACGACGATTACATTTTGGCCGAGGGCGCAAAGAACGGCGTGTTCGCCGAATCGCTGGAAAAGGAGCGCAAGATCGGGCTGCAACAACGGCAGACGTTTCGCGCCGCCTTCCAGGCCGGCGTCAAGATGACCTTCGGCACCGACGGCGGCGTCTATCCGAACGGTGACAACGCGAAGCAGTTCGCGACGATGGTGCAGTGGGGCATGACGCCGCTGCAGGCGATCCAGGCGGCCACGGTGACGGCCGCCGAGGCGCTCGGCCGCGCCGGCGACGTGGGCGCGATCGAAATCGGACGCTACGGTGACCTGATCGGTGTCGCCGGCGACCCGCTCGCGGACGTCACGCGGCTCCAGTCGGTCGCTTTCGTGATGAAGGGCGGCGTGGTCTACAAAGCGCCGGCGATTTGAGCGAAGGCGCCGGACGCCCGGCTACTGTAGAGATTCATGGCGGCCGCAAGCTCAATCGATCCGCCGCTCGCGCCACCAACTGAGCGTCATGACGAGCAACCAGGCCGCAGCCCAAGGCCAGCGCGACATGCGTTCGCCGTGCGCGGGGGCGACCGTGGCCGCGCCCGCGCGCGGAGCGGCAGGCGCTGCGGCGCGGGGCGCTGCCGTTGCGGCGTCGCGCGACATCCGCGCGAGCTCAGTCGTCGCCTGGCGGGCGAGCGTCATACGCCAGGTGGTCGCATCGTCGGCGGCGCGGACGTAAAAAACACTCGCATTGCCCGCGCTCTCCAGGCGCTGCCAACCGGGGAGCGCGGGCCAATACGCCGCGCAGCCGTCGGCCCCGACCGCGAGCGGAATCGCGGTGTCGTCGGCAGCCGGACGCACGCTGGCCGCGGCGCCGAGGCCACAGAACACCACGCGTTCGCCGCTCCACGCGTCCCGCGGCACGCGCAGGCCCTCCATGGGTGGCGCGCGTGGCCGCGACAGCGTGCCGAGCAGCCCAGCCCAGAGCGCCGCGTAGCGCTCGTCGGCACCGAGCAGCAGAAGCCGGTAGCTGTCGACGAGCCGCGATAGACCAATGCGTCCCTGACCTTGGCTGCGCCACCAGATGACGCCGGCGCCATCGTCGGCGGCCAGTGCGACGACGCTGCCCGGCGCCTCGACTTCGACGGGCGCCAGCGTGAAAGCCGTGCGATCGCGCGAGCCGAGCGCACGGTCCAGGGTCACGCTGCGCGGCGCCGCGGCCGGCGTGACCACGAAACCGAAATCACGCCACTCCGCGAGGGTCGCGGGCGCGGGCGCCACATCGACCCGCAGCAGCAGTCCTAAACCCGCGCGCACCGCTATTTGCAGCGCTTGCTTCTCGGCCGGCGCAAGATCGAGCCAAGCCCGGGCATCGAGTAACACGAGGTCGACGCTCGCCAGTTCGGAATCGCTCAAGCGCGCGTCGCCGGCATGCAGGCTCACACCGCTGGTCAGATCAGCCGCGAGCTGTACTTGCAGACCCGCGTCGGCCGCCCATCGCCGCCAGTATTTGAGCTCGGGATTGATCGCGCCGGCGCGCACGAGCAGCTTGAGCGCGCCGCCGCCCGTGACGACGAGCGGGATGGCCGCCCGGTCGACGAGCGCGCGCCGTTCGCCGAGCACCTGTAATTCGAAGCGCGCCGGCCCTGCGCCGCGCGCCGGCGCCGCGAGCATGAAGCGGCCTTCGCTGTCGAGGTCGACCGCATCGACCAGCGCCCCGGCGGGATCGCGCAGCTCGGCCCGTCGTGCCGGCGCCAGCGCGCGGCCCGCGATCTGCCATTCGTGTCCCAGCGGCACCTGCGACGGCCAGTCGAGCGCGACGATGCCGCGGGGCGCCGTGGGCTCGAACTGCAGATCGCGGTCGGCGACGGCCTCTCGATCGCGCAGCGACAATCCGTCGCCGCGCACCAGGAGATGCAGCACACCTGGGTATTCGCGCAAAGCCGTTGCTAGATCGGGTACGAACACGGCCCGCGGCGGCTTCGGCGCGCCCGGCAAGGCGACGACCGGCCGGCCTCGAGGCGCCTCCGCCGGCGCTCCGGGCGTAAGCACCGTCAAAGCGTCGTCGCGTAAGGGCAGAATCGGGGGAAAAAGCGAACAATACAGCAGAGCCGCCGCGACCGGCTGCAACCAAATGGCGGGCTCGCGCGGCCCACATCGGGCGAGCCGCCAGGCCGCGGTCAACGCGGCGCAGGCTAATACCAACGCCGTGATCGGCGCGAGCAGCTCGGCATTCGCCATCAAGGCGGCGTCTCGCTCAGGGCGTCGAGATAGGCCTGGCCGCCACGGTCGGGCGCGGACCGCGGCTGGATCGCCGGCGCCGGCGGCGGTAGGAGGGCCCACAGCAAAGCCGCGAGCTGCGCGCGGCAACCGCGGCAGGAAGGATCGCGCTGCAGTCGGTCGGCGGCACTTTCCAGGCCGAGGGCATCCGGCAACGTCGCCTGGTGCGCGCGCACCCAGGCGTTCAGCGCAGCCCAGTCCGGCGTCGTCTCATCGGATAGCGCCTGCCAAAACGCCGCCACGGGAGTCGGCTCCGGGGTCTGCGCCACGGCGCCCACTGTCCGATCGACGAGTCCGGCGCGATCGCCGCTGAGGCGACGTGTCGGATCGACTTGCGGCAATTGCACGCCGGCACGGGCCAGGTAAATCCGCTCGGCCTGCTGGACCTGCTTGATGTACGCCAAGGCTTTGTACTCGTAGGGCAAGGCGAGTTGGGGGTCGGCCTGGCGTAGATGCAGCTCGGCCTGCCACATCTCATCGAGTGCGGATTTGAGGATGCGCCGGGTGTCCGGGTCGAGCAGTGTCGCGGCCTCGGGCTTGTCGTGCACGTGGCCGTATTGGGCGCTGAGATTCCCCTCGGCGCCGAATGCCTGGGTCGTCGGCTGCGTGTCCGCATCGTGCTGCGCGCTGGGTTCGGCTTCCTCGCCGAGGAACTCACCGTAACGTAATCGCAGCTGCCGCTGTTCGACGCCGAGTTCGTCGGCACGCGACGCGAAGCGCGCTGTCGAGAGCCGATCACGATCGCCCTGCAAGGCTTCGGTGTCGATGATGATCTGCCGTTCGCTGCTGAAATACGCGGGTAAAGTCTTTTGCGCGAGTCCGTCCATACCGCTGCTCGCCGTCTCGACCTGCGCCGGCCAGCGCAGGATGAAGCTCGCGGTCTGCGTGACGTTCGGGGGCGCGGGGTGATTGTCCGCGACGCGCAGACGCACGATCAAATCGTCACCTTCGGCCACGCCCAGTGCAGCCAGGTCGAGTGTCTCGTGATAGACGCGGTGGCGTTCGTCGCCATCACCGGCCAGGCGCCGAATTTGCTGCGTCGTCTTGATGTTGTCGCCGGACCCTTGTGCGTGCGCGACACTCAGTTCGGCGAGGCCGAGACCGTAGTCGTCGCTGGCCTCGAAAACCAGGTCCCAGGACTTCTGGCCTTTTTGCAGCACGCTCAACGTGTGGTCGGGCGTGCGCACGATCACGTCGGGTGGGTGATCGGGAATAACATCGAGCCGATAGAGCCGCTCGGCACTCGCCGGCGTTTCGCGGCCGTCGAGCTGCACGCGATAGAGAGCGGAACTCGTGAATACCCGTTCGCCGCGCCACACCTCGCCATCGCGACGCAGGGGCAAGCGCGAGCCGTCGAGGAACACCAGATCCACGCGCTGCGGGTTGCCGCCGATGCGCACGGCAAAATGCAGCACGCTGCCTTCCGCGAACTTCGCCTCGAGGCTCGCCGGTTCTTGGACCGCGAGACGCGTGTACGCCGGCGGCTCGACGCGCAAGCTGCCGCTCACCGCACCCGGCGCCATGGGAGCCGGCTCGCGCGCGCCGACGGCCTGGCGCCACTGAGACAGGACTTGCGGCAGGAAACTCACGACGAGCAGCGCGACCGCGAGCGCGAGCCAAGTCAGGCACAGGGCGCGGAGCGGATAGCGCGGCCGCAAATCCGGCAACTCGATCGATGGCAGGCGTCGTTCGAGCCGCAGCCGTTGCAGCGCTGCGAGGCCCGTCGGCGCCACGGAACCCATGGGCGCGGCAAGGCCGGCCGACGCCGCTGTCGGCGGGAGCAACAGCAAAGCGCTGTCCTCGAACTGCGGGGCCTCGGCGTTCAGGCGCCGGAGCAGCCAGACGGCATCGTAGCGACGCATCCCCTGCCACACGAACAGCACGCCGAGCAGCAGCATCATCACGATCGCAATCGAAATGACGAGCGCAACGCCGTCCGATCGGCCGCCGACCTGAGGCGGGAGCAGCAGCGCTGCGAAGACGAACAGCGGCAGCGCGAACGCGACGCGAATCGCAGCAACCCGTCGCCGCACGGCCGCTGCGAGCCCGACGAGACGCGGTGGTAGAGGCGGTTGCAGCAGCGGCGAAGAGCTCATGCGGTCGACCCTTGGCCCGACCCTGGGCCCGACCCTGGGCCCGACCCTGGGC
>Ga0116226_10000293_pt1 | contig 41656 bp, 35 predicted proteins | sample S1TSphfallax_FD_89692 | JGI IMG/M metagenome (GOLD analysis project Ga0116226, IMG submission 89692) | Host-associated microbial communities from peat moss isolated from Minnesota, USA - S1T2_Fa - Sphagnum fallax MG | ecosystem: Host-associated > Plants > Peat moss > Unclassified | place: USA... | reverse complement strand
GGAGTTTCCCCCACCTCACCCTGACCCTCTCCGCCCCCAGGGGCGGAGAGGGGACGAAGCGGCGCATTCCCTCGACAAATTGGCATCGAAGAGATGTGTGAATGCCGTAGCCCACAACGGGAGGGGAAGCTTTCGCAGTCCGGCCAAGACGAGTCTGCTCAGGGTGAGGCGAAGAACTCCGAACCCCGCGCCTCGCCGCGCCGTGTTAGAATAATGTTATTTCCACTTGACACGACGCGCCCAAGACGGTATGTTACCCCCATGCCGCCTCCCACCCCGCTCCCCATCATCGCGCAACTGATCGGCCTGTTCCGCCAGGGCTTCTGGCGGCGGCTGGCCGGGCGGCTGTTTCGGCGTGGAGCCACCCAACCGGCAGAAGATCCGGTCGAGCAGTTCATCCTCCCGCTCCTGGAGGCGATCTCCCGGATCGCCGAGGCGGTCCAGAACGGGACCTACCGGGAACCCGAATACCTCCCCGAGCCACCGGACGAGGCGCCGGAAACTTCCGACTGGACCCCGCCGCCAAAGCGGCCGAAGCCGCCACAGGTCCGAGAGCCGGAACCCCCGTGGCTCTCCGGGCCGCTCCAGGCCAGGCCACGAGCGCCCAGGCCCCCGCCCGCCCCACCGGCGGCGGAGCTAACATCCCCCGCACCCCGAGCACCCAGTCCGCCGCAGCGGCAGCGCCCATCGCCGCCGCTCGCTTCGGCGCCCGCCCGGCCGCCGCTCCCGCCCCCCGGGTTCAACCTCCCGCGAAAAAAAGCCCGATCGAAGCCTGTGACGACGCACGCCCATATTGTTCCATTATCGAAACAATAAGCCGCCCTATCGCCGCACCCAGCCGCGCGGTTTGGCGTTCCAGGCCGCTCCGCCTGGCTGCCTCGGTATCGGGCGAGAGGGGCCGCCGCCTTTCCTCTGCCCGCCCCGGCGTGGCAGGCTGCCCGGGCTGATCCCATCGGAGAGCCACATGCCTTCCATCGACGGTGCCCGGCTGCTGGGCGATCTGCATCGGTTGCGCGACTTCGGGCGGTACGAGACCGGGGTGCATCGGCCGACCTACACCAAGCCCGACATGGCCGCCCGCCATTGGCTGATGGAGCGGATGGTCGAGGCCGGGCTGGCGCCGGAGATCGACGGGATCGGCAACGTGCTCGGCCGCTCACCCGCACCTGGCCCGAAACTTCTCGTCGGCAGCCACACGGAGTCCCAGAACCATGCCGGCTGGCTCGATGGGCCGCTGGGTGTGATGTATGGCGTCGAACTCGCGCGGGTGCTGCCCGGACATATCGACGTCGCCGCGTGGGCCGACGAGGAGGGGCACTACGGCGTGTTCCTCGGCAGCCGCTCGGCCGTCGGCGAGGTCAGCGAGGCGGAGATCGACGCCTGCCGCAACGCCGATGACGGCAAACCGCTGCGCGCGGCACTGGCCGAGGCCGGGCTCGCGGGCAGGCCGCGCCTGCGCCTCGATCCCGCGCGCTATCGCGGCTATCTGGAGGCGCATATCGAGCAAGGCGACGAGCTGGAGGCATTGGGGCTGAAGATCGGCGTCGTCACCAGCATCGTCGGCATCTGGACGTTCCGGGTCGTCTTCACCGGGGTGCAGAACCATGCCGGGACGACGCGCATGGCGATTCGCAAGGATGCCGGCGTGGCGCTGGCGCGGCTTTGCACCGAGATCGAGCGGCGGATGCCTGGCGTGGGCGGGCCGCGTTCGGTCTGGACCGTCGGGCGCATCACGCTCTCGCCCGGTGCGCAGAGCATCATTCCCGGCCGCGCCGAAATGTTCCTGCAAGTCCGCGACGCCGATCCCGCCGTGCTGGCGCACATGCGGGCGGCAGTGTTCGCGATGGTCGCCGAGGCCGACGCGGCCGGCCCGTGTGGTGCGACCGTGGAGCAGATTTTCGAGACCACGCCGCATGTGATGCTGCCCGCCTTTCGCGCAGCCCTCAGCCGCGCTGCCGAGCGGCACGCGCCGGGACTGCACCAGGAGATGCCGAGCGGCGCCGGCCACGATGCACAGATGATCGGCAAGATCATGCCGGCGGCGATGCTGTTCGTCCCCAGCATCGGCGGCATCAGCCACGACATCGCCGAGGACACCGCACCCGAGGACATCGTCCTCGGGTGCCAGGTGCTGGCAGACGCAGCGGCGGAGATTCTGGCCGCCGGCTAGGCTGCCGGAGCCGCTACTTCTTCCACCACCCCCGCTTGCGCTCGGCGGCCGGCAGTTCGTCCTGACCGATCACCAGCGGTTTGATGGCCGGCCCGACAGTCGGCTCGGTCGCTGGCGCCTCGGGCGCGGGTGCGACGACGGCTGCCACCACCTGTTCCGCTTCCGGCGCGGCCGGTTCGTCCACGACAGCGGCAACCGGCTCGGCGACGGCGGCCGGCGAAGGCGCGGGCGCGGCGACGACAGGCGCGGCAACGACGGGCGGTGGCGGCGGTGACGCAGCCGCGGCGGCGGTTTCGACCTGGTCCATGATGTCGAAGATGTCGAACGGCGCACTGCCGAACGGATCGGCCGGCGTCGGCCCCGTATAGACCGGCGCATACGCGGGGGCAGTGTAGGCCGGGGGCGGCGGCGACGCGGGCGGCATGTAGGGGGCGGCCGGCGGCGCGACCGCGTCCTTGCCCTCTGCCTCCCCATCGCCGCGATGGCGGCGGCGGCCGCCGCGACGGCCGCGTCGGCGCGGCTTGGGCAGTCCGTTCTCGTCCAACTCGGCGGCGTCCAGCAACGGCTGGTCCGCGCCGGCAAGGTCCGCCGGTTCCGCCGGCAGGACATCGTCGGGCAGCGTCGTGCCGGCCAGCGCCTCGCCGATCGCCTCCTCCAGATCGTCTTCCCCCTCCGCCTCGTCGGCGGCGAGAGCGGACAGATCCTGGTCTTCGTTCGCCGTGGGCGCGCTGCCGGCGCTGGCGCCGGGAAGCTCGTTGCCGTTCTGGTCGCGCCGCCCGCCACGACGGCGGCGACGGCGGCGACGGCGCACGCCGTCGCCAGCGGTGGCGCCGTTCCGCGCCTCACCGTTGCGCTCCGCCGGGCGCGGCTGGGCAGGCACGGCGGCAGCGACGGCGACCGCTTCCGGCTCGGCGTCGATCACATCGGCATCGTCGTAGTCCTCGTCCGTCTCGGACGGCGCCGGGGCGGCGGGCGCGACCGGGCCGGTGAGCAGCGGGCGCTCGTTCTCCGGAATCGGCGGCTTCAGCCGGTCGATCCGGATCTGCGGCGGCATCAGCGTGTCGTCGGGGGTGAAATGCACCCGCATCGCGTGCCGCGCCTCGATCTCCGCCAGCCGGTCGCGCTTGTTGTTGAGCAGATAAAGCGCGATCGAGGCGGCGACATGCACCATGATCAACGAGGCGCGGCCCTTCGCCCCCTCGTCCTCGATGCCGCGCAGCACATGGATCGCCGCACTTTCGGTCGAGCGCACATGGCCGAGGCCGCCGCAATGCGGACAGGTCACGAAGCTGGTCTCGGCGAGGCTCGGGCGCAGCCGCTGGCGGCTCATCTCCATCAGCCCGAAATGGCTGATGTGGCCCACCTGGATGCGGGCCCGGTCGATCCGCAGCGCGTCCTTCAGCCGGCGCTCGACGGCGGCGTTGTGTTTCTTCGCCTCCATGTCGATGAAGTCGATGACGATCAGTCCGGCCAGATCGCGCAGCCGCAACTGCCGCGCCACTTCGTCGGCGGCTTCGAGGTTGGTGCGCAGCGCGGTTTCCTCGATGCCGCGCTCGCGGGTGGAGCGGCCGGAGTTCACGTCGATCGCGACCAGCGCCTCGGCCTGGTTGATCACCAGATAGCCGCCGGACTTGAGCTGCACGTTCGGCGCCAGCATCGCGTCGAGCTGGGCCTCGACCTGGTACTTGGCGAACAGCGGCTGGTTCGGCCCGCCGCCGTTGCCGCGCCAGAGCTGCACCTTCTTGGCGTGGCTCGGCATCAACATGCGCATGAAGTCGTGCGCCGCCTTCCAGCCTTCCTCGCCATCGACGACCACCTCGTCGATGTCGCGCGAATAGACGTCGCGGATCGCGCGCTTGATCAGCGAGGCTTCCTCGTAGATCAGCGCCGGGGCGACCGAGCGCAGCGTGTGTTCGCGGATGTCGTCCCACAGGCGCATCAGGTATTCGCAGTCGCGCTTGATCTCGGGCTTCGGGCGGTTGGCGCCGGCGGTGCGGACGATCAGGCCCATGCCCTGCGGAATGTCGAGTTCCGAGGTGATTTCCTTCAGCCGGCGGCGGTCGGACGCCGACGTGATCTTGCGGGAAATGCCGCCGCCGCGCGGGGAATTCGGCATCAGCACGCAGTAGCGGCCGGCGAGCGAGATGTACGTGGTCAGCGCCGCACCCTTGGTGCCGCGTTCTTCCTTGACGACCTGCACGAGCAGGATTTGCCGGCGCTTGATGACTTCCTGGATGCGGTAGTTGCGCAGGAAGCGGGAGGCGCGGCGCGCACCCGCCTCCTCGGCAACGTCGGGCTGGTCGCTGTCGCCGCCGACGGTTTCCGGGGGCGGCAGTTCGGCGGGGGCGTCATCGCCGAAGTGGGCGGCGCTGTCGTCGTCATCGCCGGCCGGGATCGCCTCGACCGCGCCGAACTTTTCCTCGCGGACCATCAGCGCGGCCTGGGCGGGGCGATGCGGCTGGTCGGCTTCGGCATCCTCGGCGGTCGGCGGCGCCGACTCGAACGGCGCCTCGGCGACGATGTCGGCATCGACGCTCTGCGGTGGCGGTGCGTCGACGGGTTCCTCGACCGGCTCGGGCGGGGCGATGTCCGTCGGGTCCTCGACGGCGGGCGGCTCGGACGCGGGCGCTTCGGCCGGCGGAACTTCGTTGTCGCGGTGGCGGCGGTGCGCGGCGGGCCGACGCTCCCCGGCCTCGGCGGCGTCGGCTTCATCCTCGGCTTCGGCCTCGGCGCGTGCTTCCTCGGCTTGCAAGGCCAGCAGGCGCTGCCGGTCGGCGACGGGGATCTGGTAATAATCCGGGTGGATTTCCCCGAACGCCAGGAAGCCGTGCCGGCCGCCGCCGTATTCGACGAACGCCGCCTGGAGGCTCGGCTCCACACGGACGATCTTGGCGAGGTAGATGTTGCCTTTTAGCTGTCGCTTGGTTGAAGTCTCGACATCAAAATCTTCGAGTTGGTTACCATCCAGCACCACCACGCGGGTCTCTTCCGCGTGGGTCGCGTCGATCAACATACGTTTGGTCATTTAGCCTCGGACTCCGGTGCGCCGCGGCGCTGCGCGCCGGGGCGCGGCAGGGGCGGCATGAACTGCATGGGGTCGAGGGCCGGTTTGTCCGCAAACGGGGCAAAGGCGAAGGCACGGCCGCCGCTGCACCGGGCGCCGCGCCGCCGCACGCCGTCCCGGGCCGGCGGCCGGGGATCGGGTGGACGTCGCGGAAGGGGCCGAGTGCCGCTTTGGTCATCGTATCCTGTGTCTGCGGGCAAAGACGCCTTCCACGGGAAGGCGCCACCCTCGTCTCGATATCATCCGCCAGCCGGTGCGGCTCGCGGGTCGCGCGTGGCGCGCGTCAATCCAAATCCATCACGCCGTGCCATTGCACTTGCGCCCTCGCCAGGAAGAGCCGTGCGGAGAGGAGCCGGTGGCTGCCCGACGGGCGGCACAACACAAAAAGCGGCACGAGGCCCGGCGCGAAGCGGCTATAGCGAGCGGCGCCGGCACGCCACCGGACTGTGGCCGATGTTGGAGCAATCCGACGGGCGTCGCAAGCAGAACCATGGCACGGTTGCCATCACGTGTTCAAAAAACATCTCAGATCAACGTCGAAGGTGACATTTTAGAGGCTGTACGCTAAGCGAGACATCCAGAGGCTTGTTGCCTTCGCGCATCAGCGCGTGAGAAGGGACGATTGCCCGTGATCACCCGTCGCGTTCTCCTGGGTCGCAGCGCGTTCGCAACATTCATGCTGCCGGGCCTGTCGGCGCGCGCGGACAATCTGCCGGTGCCGCCGGTCCCGCCTGCCGGTCTCGGGGCACGGCCTCTGGTGATGCTCGACGCCGGCCATGGCGGCAAGGACCCGGGCGCGATCGGCGTCGCCGGCACGTACGAGAAGCACGTCGCGCTGGCGGCGGCGGAGGAACTGAAGCGGCAACTGGAGGCCGGCGGGCGCTACCGAGTGGTGCTGAGCCGCGCGCGCGACGTGTTCATCCCGCTCGAAGGCCGCGTGGCGCTGGCGCAAAAGCACGACGCGGCGCTGTTCGTTTCGATGCACGCGGATGCGATGGTCGACCACGAGGTGCGCGGCGCCAGCGTCTACACGCTGTCCGACGATGCCTCCGACGCGCAGACGGCGGCGCTGGCCCAGCGGGAAAATGCGTCGGACCGATTCGCCGGGCCGGAGTTCGAGGCGACGTCACCGGAAGTGGCCCGCATCCTGGCCAGCCTGGTCCGCCAGGAAACGCGGCTGAACTCGGCGCGCATGGCGCGCAGCGTGGTGGCCGCGATCGGCCGCGAACTGCCGCTGCTGCCCAACCCGTCGCGGCACGCCGGCTTCGTCGTGCTGAAGGCTCCCGACATCCCCAGCGTCCTGCTCGAAATGGGGTTCATCTCCAACCCGGAGGACGAGGCGGCGCTGCGGCGGGAGGAACATCGCGCCGTCGTGGCGGCGGCGATGCATCGGGCGATCGACGCCTATTTCGCCCAAACCGCCCCCTTCCACCCGGCAGCGACGCGCATCGCAGGCTAGGGCGGGCGCCGGCTGAGCGGGCCTTGGTTGGAATGACGCTCGCGCCGCATCACATATTCGCGGACGTCGCTACGCCGTTCGGCGCCGCTGGTGTAAGGCTCCCGCCATGACCAAGCCATTCACTGCGGGCGAGCGCCTTGCGCCGGGCACAGGCCGGAAACCTGCGCGCGCCAGTACCGCGCCCCCCAAAGTTCCGAAGCCGCCCCGGCCGCCTGAGCGGGCGCGGCCGCGCCGCCCGTTTCGCTGGATCGGCCGGATCATCTCCGTGCTGATGGCGCTGTTCGTGCTCGCCGCCGGTGCGGCGGGGTTTGCCGGCTGGACGGCGTTCAAGCACTACGGCAAGGACCTGCCGGACGTGCAGGGACTGCGCGACTACGAGCCGCCGGTGATGACGCGCGTCTATACCGGCGATTCGCGGCTGCTGGCGGAACTGGCGACCGAGCGGCGCATCTTCGTGCCGTACAACGCGATTCCGGACATCGTGAAGCACGCGTTCGTCTCCGCCGAGGATCAGAATTTCTTCACGCACGCCGGCGTGGACCCGGAGGCGATGCTCCGCGCCGCCTTCAACGACGCGCTGCAATACGGCCAGGGCAAGCGGCCGAAAGGCGCCTCGACCATCACGCAGCAGCTCGCGAAGAACATGCTGCTCGGCAACGAATTCTCGGTCGCCCGCAAGATCAAGGAAGTGCTCCTGGCGCTGCGCATCGAAAAGGCGATGAGCAAGGACCGCATCCTCGAACTCTATCTCAACGAGATCTATCTCGGGCTGTCGTCCTACGGCGTCGCCTCGGCCGCGCAGACCTATTTCAACAAGTCGCTGGACGAACTGACGATCGCGGAGGCGGCGTTCCTGGGCGCGCTGCCGAAGGCGCCGAACAACTACAACCCGTTCCGCTTTCCCGACGCGGCAAAGGCGCGGCGGGACTGGGTGCTGGACCGCATGGCGGAAGACCATGTGATCACCGCGCAGGAACTGGCGACCGCCAAGGCGGCGCCAATCGTCCCGGCGCCGTTCCGCCGGCCGGACCAGATCGCCGCCGGCGACTATTTCGCCGAGGAAGTGCGCCGGCAACTGGTGGACAAGTTCGGCATCGAGCAGACCATGCAGGGCGGGCTGACGGTGCATACGAGCATCGACCCGACATTGCAGGCGGCGGCGGACAAGACCCTGCATGACGGGCTGGTCAGATACGACCAGGACCGCGGCGGCTGGCGGGGCCCGGTGGCGAAGTTGCCGGTCGGGCCGAATTTCCGCATCGCCTGGGCCAGCGGCCTCGCCGCGCGGGGCCGGCCGCCGGGGTTGCTGCCGGAATGGCGGCTGGCCGTGGTGCTGGAGGAAACCGACGCGGAGGCGAAGCTCGGCTTCCTCGAACATCCGCCGGGCGGCGTGGCGGCGGTGCCGCGCGTGCTGCCGATGTTCGTCGCCGACAGCGGCTGGGCGCGACCGGTCAAGGACGGCAATCTTGGCCCCCGGCCGCACAAGATGGCCGACATCATGCAGCCGGGCGACGTGGTGATGGCGGAGCTTGCGCCAGCCGTACCCGCGCAGGGCAAGACCGCCGCCCGGCCGGAGCGGCTGTTGCTGCGCCAGATCCCGCAGGTGCAGGGGGCGCTGGTCTCGCTGGACCCGGCAACCGGGCGCGTGCTGGCGCTGGTCGGCGGCTGGTCGTTTGAAATGAGCCAGTTCGACCGCGCCTCCCAGGCCAATCGGCAGCCGGGGTCGAGCTTCAAGCCGTTCGTCTATCTGACCGCGCTGGAAAAGGGCATCTCCCCGTCGCAGCGGTTCCTCGACGCGCCGTTCGTGCTCGACCAGGGCGCCGCCGGGCAATGGCGGCCGGGCAACTACGAACTCGACTTCAGCGGGCCGGTGCCGCTGCACGTCGCGCTGGAGCGGTCGCTCAATCTCGTGACGGTGCGCGTCGCCAACCAGATCGGCATGGAGTCGGTGGCGCAGACGGCGGCGGCGTTCCACATCGTCGACAATCTGCCGCGCCTGCTGCCGGCGGCACTCGGCGCGGTGGAGACGACGGTGCTGCGGGAGGCCGGTGCCTATGCCGGCATCGCCGCCGGCGGGCGGGAGGTGATCCCGACCCTGATCGACAGCGTGCAGGACCGCGATGGCAACATGCTGTGGTCCGCGCCCGGCCTGACCTGCGAGGGCTGCCAGGACCCGAAGCAGCCGCCGCTGCTGGTGGATCAGCGCAAGCAGGTGGCTGACCCGCAGAGCGTCTATCAGCTCAATCTGATGATGCAGGGAGTGGTGCAGCGCGGCACCGGGACCGTCGCCGGCGCCGGCCTGAACCGGCAGATCGCCGGCAAGACCGGGACGAGCCAGGATTTCCAGGACGCCTGGTTCTCCGGCTTCACGCCCGACCTTGTCACGGTGGTGTGGATCGGCTTCGACACGCCGGCGAGCCTCGGGGAAAAGGAAACCGGCGGCGCCCTCTCCGCGCCGGTGTGGCACGATTTCATGGCGGTCGCGCTGAAGAACCGGCCGAAGCTGACCTTCCCGCAGCCCCCCGGCGTCACCGTCGCCTCCTACGACAGCGGCTTCGGCACCGTCACCGACGCCTTCAAGCCGGGCCAGGAGCCGGGGGCATCCGGCCCGACCGGCGGCATGGCGGCGGCGCCTTCCGATACGGCCGACTCGCAGCAGGCGGCCACCCCCGCCGGCGGCGCCCCCGCCGCGACCCAGTCCACCCCCACCGCCGGAGTCGACAGCGGGCTGGGCGGACTGTATTGACCTCGCCCTCCAAATTCCGAGCACAGAGACATGTCCGCCGAAACCGCCGCCCTCAACGAGCAGATCCAGCAGTCCGTCGCGCTGCTGAGGAGGCATCTTTGACTGGGATGTCGCGACTGCCCGCCTTGAGGAACTGAACGCCCGCGTCGAGGACCCCGACCTCTGGAACGATGCGGCGGTGGCGCAGAGCATCATGCGCGAGCGCAATCGCCTGGCGACGCAGATCGAGGGGCTGACACGGCTGGAGCGTGAGGTCGCCGACACGCTGGAACTGGCGGACATGGCGGAGGCCGAGGGCGACGCCGCAATGGTCGCCGACGCGACCGCGACGCTCAAGGGCCTGGCCGACGAAGCGAAGCGCCGGGAAATCGAAAGCCTGCTGTCCGGCGAGGCCGACGGCAACGATGCGTATATGGAGATCAACGCCGGCGCCGGCGGCACCGAGGCGCAGGACTGGGCCGAGATGCTGATGCGCATGTACACGCGCTGGGCCGAGCAGCACGGCTACAAGGTGCAGTTGATCGAACAGAGCGAGGGCGAGCAGGCCGGCATCAAGTCCGTGACGATGCAGGTGAGCGGCCCGACCGCCTACGGCTGGCTGAAGACCGAGGCGGGGGTGCATCGGCTTGTGCGCATCAGCCCGTTCGACGCCAACGCGCGGCGGCAGACCAGTTTCGCCAGCGTCTGGGTCTATCCGGTGATCGACGACACGATCGAGATCGAGATCAACGACGCGGATCTGAAGGTGGACACGTTCCGTGCCTCGGGCGCCGGCGGCCAGCACGTCAACAAGACGGAAAGCGCGATTCGGATCACCCACATCCCGACCGGCATCATCGTCGCCTGCCAGACCGACCGCAGCCAGCACCGCAACCGCGCGACCGCGATGGGGATGCTGCGGGCGCGGATGTACGAAGCCGAATTGCAACGCCGCGAGGCGGCCTCGAACGCGACCGAGGCGGCCAAGACCGACATCGGCTGGGGCCACCAGATCCGCAACTATGTGCTCGCGCCATACCAGTTGGTGAAGGATCTGCGGACGGGCGTCGAGAAGGGCAATCCCGACGCGGTGCTCGACGGCGACCTCGACGAATTCATGGCGGCGGCGCTGGCAGCCCGCGCCGGCGCAACCCGAAGCGAGGCGAGCGCGCAGGCGGAGTGAGGCGGCTAAGCGGTGCAGCCTTGAAAATGAGCATGGCTCCCTCTCCCCTTGTGGGAGAGGGCTGGGGTGAGGGGTTTAACCGCACGGCCTTCGGCGAGGGCGGCACCCCTCCCCCAACCCCCTCCCACAAGGGGAGGGGGCTTTCGTGCGGCCGGCGCGATCGTGCCGCGCCATGCTGAAGAAAATCGCGTTCGTCGGCTGCTTCCTGATCCTCGTCATGTTCGGCAAAACGCTGATCAGTTCGGTGACGGTGAATTTCGATCGGGTTGCCGAAGCCGAGAAAAAGCAGATCGCCGCCAGGGCGCAGCCGCTGCTGGCGGCGCTCGAGAGATACCGGGCGGAGAAGGGGTTCTATCCGCCGTCGCTCGACCGGCTGCCGCGCAAATACCTTGCCTCGCGCAACGGGCTGCCGGATTTCCTCTACAGCGCCGAAGAATCCGACTGGATCAAGGTGGCGTCGGCGGAGTGCGCCGCCCGCGAGAGGTCGCTGCACGGGCTGACGCTGGAGCAGACGACGCATCTGGAGCAGCGGGGGCGGCAGTTTCAGGCCGATTGCGTGGCCGGCTACCGCAATTACCGCCTGCAATCGGAGGATGTTCACGTCGACCCGTCCACCAGCCTGGAGCGATGGGCCTACTATTCGTCGTCCAGCAAAAGCTGGGGCCTCGGCTGGTGCTCGCATGAGGTCAGCAGCCAGACATCGGATATTTTGAAGACGGCCTCCAACGGCGTTTGCCGCTGGTAATCGGGCGCTACACCCCCGGCAACTCGTTCACGCAGGCAACGCGCCAGCCGCGCGGGGTGTGATCGAGGCGTGTCAGCGAGATGTTCTCGATCGAGAAATGCAGCGCCTTGGTGGCGGTCAGGCCGACCGCGTGCGCCAGCGCCGCGCGGATCGCGCCGCCATGGCTGACGGCGACGACGTCCTGGCCGGCGTAGCGCGCCGCCAGCGAGTCCATCGTCGTTGCAAGCCGGACGATGCCGTCTTCCATGCTTTCGCCGCCCGGCGGCCGCTCGGCGCCGGCGAGTGGCCAGAAGGCGTGCGGCGGTTTCGTCAGTTGCGCGGCGACGTCGGCGTGCGGCTGGCCCTGCCACGCGCCGAAGCCGAGTTCGATCAGTCCGGGGATGATGGTCAGCTTCTGCTCCGGGTAGCCGGCGGCGAAGATGGCGGCGGCGGTGCGCTGGGTCCGGCTCAGCGGGCTCGCAAGCCAGGTGGCGGGCTGCGGCAGCCGGCGGGCGAGGGCCGCGTACATCGGCACCTGCGCCTCCAACGTGTGCGGGCAGAGTTCGACGTCCATGGTGCCATAGACGATGGCGCGGGCGTTTTCCTCCACGAGGGCGTGGCGGATCAGCCAGAAGCGGGTTTCGGTCATGTCAGGTCATCACTCGCCGATTGAAATCAGGGCGCCGCTGGTGCGGGCGGCGCGGAACTGGTTGGCAAACACCAGGATGGCGGCGCCGAGCCAAAGCGCGTTCAGGCCGATCGCCCAGCCGAGATGGCCCCATGCCACGCCGCCACCGGCCATCACGGTGCGCATCCCCTCGAACACATGCGACGAGGGCAGCGCCAGCGCGATCGGCTGGATCGCGCGCGGCAGGATCGAGACAGGGTAGAACACGGCCGAGAGCGGCGTGAGGCCGAACAGCACCGACCAGGCCAGCGCCTCCGCACCGGCGCCGTGGCGCAGGATCAATGAGATCACGCCGAGCGCCACCCACCAGCCCATCACCATCAGGTCGGCGACGAACGGAATCAGCATCAGGCCGATGTCGAAGATGTCGAAGGCATACAGCAGCCACGCCAGCAGCAGCGCCGGCGCCAGCCCGATCACGACGCGCAGGGCGGAGATGCCGACCAGCGCCGCCACCAGCTCCCACGGCCGCAGGGGGCTGACGAACACATGGCCGAGGTTGCGCGACCAGATTTCCTCGAGGAACCCGAGCGCCAGCCCCATCTGGGTGCGCAGCGCCACCTCCCACAGCAGCACGCCGCCGAGCAGCGCGCCGGCGGCAACGATGCCGGGATTGCCGAGCCGTGCCGCGAAGAACGTGGCGGTGAAGCCCCAGATGCAAAGTTGCAGCGTCGGCCAGTAGGCAAGCTCCAGCAGGCGCGGCCAGGAGGCGCGATAGAGCGAGATGTGGCGGTACATCAGCCCCCAGATCCGGCGCAGCGACGCCTGCACCTCGCCCGTCATACCAGTGCCTCCGCCATCGCGGTCCGGTTGCGGGCGATGTCGAGGAACACTTCCTCCAGATCGTGCCGGTTGTGCCGCGCCAGCAGGTCCGCCGGCGAACCGCGATCGACGATGCGGCCCCGCTTCATCATCAGCACGTCCGAGCACAGCCGCTCCACTTCCGCCATGTTGTGGGAAGCGAGCAGGATCGTGCAGCCGCTGGTTGCCCGGTACCGCTCCAGCCAACCGCGCACCAGGTCGCCGGTATCGGGGTCGAGGCTCGCGGTCGGCTCGTCGAGAAGCAGCACGCGCGGGCGGTTGATCAGCGATTTGGCGAGCGCCACGCGGGTTTTCTGGCCGGCGGACAGCTCGCCGGCGGGGCGGTCCAGCAAGTCGCGGAGGTTGAGTTCCTCGGCCAGTTCGCCGATCCGACGGGAGGCGTTGCGGACATTGTACAGGTGGCAATAGACGCGCAAATTCTGCCCGACCGTCAGCCGTGACGGCAGCGCCACGTAGGGCGACGAAAAATTCATCTCGGCCAGGGCGGCGAACCGGTCCCGCGCCATGTCGCGGCCGAGGATGCGGATGCTGCCCGCGGTGGGGATCAGCAGGCCGAGCAGCATGGCGATCGTCGTCGTCTTGCCCGCGCCGTTGCCGCCGAGCAGGCCGACGGTCGCACCTTCCGGCACCGCGAAATCGATCGCATCGACGGCGAGCGTGGCGGCATAACGCTTGGTCAGCCCGACGGCCGAGATCACGTCCATGCCGGCGGATTAGGGCGCGATCCCGGCCGCGCCAAGTGCAATCTGGCCCGTGCCGCGCGCAGCCGCCATACTGTCATCACACGGCGGGAGGACATCAACATGGCGACGGCCGAGGAACGGCTGGCTGAATTGGGCCTGGAACTGCCGCAACCGCCCGGCGCGGTGGGAGCCTATGAACCGTGGGCGCGGACCGGCAACCTGCTGGTCACATCCGGGCAACTGCCGTGGCGCGACGGGAAGACGCTGCTGTTCAAGGGCAGCGTCGGGCGCGAACTGACGATCCGGCAAGGTTACGACGCCTGCCAACTGGCGACGCTGAACGCCATCGCGCAACTCAAGGACGCGCTCGGCGATCTCGAAAGGGTGCGCCGGATCGTGCGGCTCGAAGGCTCGGTCAACGTCGCGCCGGGCCATGCGGACTCGGCGCCGAACGTGCTCAACGGCGCGTCGGAGACGCTGGTCGGCGTGTTCGGCGAGCGTGGACGGCATACCAGAATGATCTATACCTTCCCGGAGATGCTGCTTGGCACGGCCTGTCTGATCGTGCTGTGGGCGGAGGTGGAATGATGGATGCTCCCGTGACGGACGCATTTGCGGCATGGCCGCAATGGCGGCGCGACGAACTGGCGGCCAACAGCGAGAATGGCCATGTCGGGACCAAGCTGGTGGCAGAGACGGCGCGCGGGCGGGTCTGGCACCTGACATTGCAGCCTGGCGAGCGGCTGCCATTCCATCGCCATGTGCTCGATTATTTCTGGACGGTCACGTCGCCGGGCGGCGGCCGCGGCCGGTCGCATTACGGCGACGGGCGGATCGTCGAGGTGGAATACGCCGAGGGCGACACGCGGCACATGTTTTTCGCGGCCGGCGAATCGATGATCCACGATCTGGAGAACACGGGCTCGGCGCCGCTGAGTTTCGTCACGGTGGAATATCTGCCGGGGGCAAACGCGCCACTGGCGCTGTAGGCGCGCGGCCGGAACCGCTACTGCACCAGAGATACGCTGGAGGTGCTTTCGGCCCCGCTGCAATCCGTCGAGATTTTGCCGCCGTCGTTGGCGTCGGTGATGCTGCTCGCCACGAGCATCAGGCATCCCCCGGAGCCGCCGCTCAAATTATTCGTCGGGTAAAGCGTGAGAGCGGCGTTCGGCATGTACACGGCGCCCAGGATCACGGCGTCCTCGTAGGCGATCGTCATCGAGGACGCTGACGTGCTGTTCGTCGCAAGGACGATCGAAGACGTAGACGGCGACGACAGACTGGTGATCGTCGACGGCGCGCTGAGGTTCAGCCCGTTGCCGGAGCCGCCGATGCTCAGGCTGATGGCGCCGGACGCAATGATCGAAACCCCGGAGCCGGAGATCGATTGCGGATTGCCCGGCGTGGTGAAGTTGCCGTTGACCGTATAGATGCCGGAGCCGAGCGTCAGACTGCCGGACGCCATGGCGAAGCTGCCGTTGAGATCGTAGTTCGTGTAGCTGCCGAACGTGATCGAATTGGAGCCGGTGGAGTTGATCGCATAGCCGGTCGCGTCGCATCCCCCGCCGGATGCGTAGGAGCAGGGAATGACGAATGTCCCGTTGGCGTTCAAGCTGGCGGCATTCCCTATCGAGAAGGTCGAGCTGCCAAGGTAGATGCCATACGCGATGTCATAGCTGCCGTTGCCGAACGTGATTGTGCAGGCGCACGTCGAGTAGATGCCGTAATGGTTGCTGCCGGGACTGCTGATCGTATAGGTCCCGTCAGGGAACGAGGAGTTGCCCGCCATGGTGATTCCACCGGCGATGTTGAACGTGCTCGTGCCCAGCCCGTTCAGGTTGGTGAACGCGAGGGTGGCACTATTCCCCGCCGTGATTCCACCAAGCACGTTATAGGTGGCCGGACCGTTGACGGTGAGCGACTTCCCGCTGGCGGCGATGCCGTTCCAGACATTCAACACCGTGCTGCCGATGATCGACGTTCCGCACACGAGGGGGCTGGTCGTGACGTTGACCGTCACGGCGACGGTGATGACACTCGATATGCTGATACCGTTCAGGTTGAACGTGCCAGGGCAGAAGTTGATCGTCAGGGCCTGCGAGAAATTGGTGGTCAAATTCAGGCCGCTGCCGCTGACATTCGTCGTCGTTCCGCTGCCGCCGGTGAACGTGATCACTGTACATGCGGACGAAGCCGTGATGGTGCCGTAGCTGCCCGGACTCAACGACAGGACGCCGGTACAGTTCTGCGCGGTGCCGCCCGACGGCGCACTCCCGATCGAAGGCGCGCTCGGGGCCGTCAGCGCCGCGACCGTGGTGAGGCGCGAAAATACGTTGTCGTTCGCAAACGGATCTGTCGGGTTCGTGGAGTTGGCATAAACCAGGCCGGCAGTCGGGGATGACTTGACGGTGCTACCGCTCGTGGTGATTGCGCCCGCGGCGTGGACCTCCAGCCCCGTCAGCGTCGAGCCGGTCTTGGAGATCTTCCCCGCGCTGGAAATGGAACATTCAGTGGCCGTGTCGCTGACATAGCTGCTGTCGGTAATGCCACCGCTGCCAAGCGCGATGATGCAGGGCGCGGCGGTCGTCGGGTGAACCTCGGCATACGCGGAGGCCGCGACGGTGACGCTTGGCCCCGCCAGCGCGGCCGTGGTGACGAAGGGGCTCAGTGTTACAGGCACGCTGACGACGACCATCACGGCATTGTTGCCGTCGCCACTGGGTGCCGCGACGACCGAGGCCGTCACGGTTGCGTTGGAGGCGCCGTTCGACGTGGCCATGCTCTGGGCCGCGCTCGTTGCGGTGCTGGAGCTATAGCTGGACTGGGTGTAGGCCAGCGCAGCCGCAATCGCCGACTGATCGGCAATCCGTTGCACCGACGATTTGGCGATGTAGAGCTTGGAGAGATCGAGGGCGATGCCTGCGCTGGTGATCAGCAGGATGAAGCTCGCCGCCGCCAGGATTGCGATGCTGCCATGCCGGTCGGCGCGCAGCCGCGCCAGCAGCCGGCGGTTCCCGCCCCCCAAGCGGGCATCCCGTCCCAGCCACATGTGCCGATTTCCGTTCAAGCCGAGCACGCTGTGCGCCACCTAGAAGTTGCATTCGCAATCCGAACATGTGCAATTTCATAGAGAAACCTTAAAAATCCCATAACGTAACCAATCGAGAGCACTGGCCATTGCCGCCCGGGTCGCTCGGGGGCCACCATGCCGGGACGCCGCCCTTGGCAAATGCCCGCGCCCTCACGATCTTCTAATTTGCTGAGATTAACGCTGCCGCCATACGGCCGGCGCCGACAAACTGGAAAGAGACGCCCCGATGGACATTCAACTGACGACGCTGCCCACTGGCCTTCGCGTCGTCACCGCGAGGCTGCCCGGCTTCGATTCCGCCGCCGTTGCGGCGTTCGTCGATTCCGGGTCGCGCAATGAAACCGCGGCGGAGAACGGCATTGCCCACTTCCTGGAACACATGGCGTTCAAGGGCACGGCCAGCCGCAGTGCGTTGGACATCGCCCGCGAGATCGAGAATCTGGGGTCGAACATCAACGCATTCACGTCGCAGGGAATGACGGCGTATTTCGTGACGGGCCTGGCCTCGAACATCGAGAAGGCGGTCGCCATCATCGGTGATGTACTCACCGCCTCCGTCTTCGACGAGGCCGAGATCGCCACCGAGAAGGGCGTGATCCTGCAAGAGATCAGCCGCAGCTTCGACAACCCGAGCAATCTGGCGTTCAACAGTTTCGGATCGACGGCGTATCCCGATCAGGCGCTCGGGCGCTCGATCCTCGGCCAGCCGGACTTCATCAAGGGCGTCACGCGCGACCATTTTGTCTCCTTCATCGACCGGTACTACGTCGCGAAGAACATGATCGTCGTCGGGACCGGCGACATCGATCACGCCGCTTTCGTGCAGATGGTGGAACGCTACTTCGCGGCTCTGCCGACACGTCCGACCGTGCCCGCCGAGGTTCCGGCGCAGTGGGTCGGCGGATTCAAGCCCGCCGCGTCGAACAAGTTCGAGCAGGTGACGGCGCTGATCGGCTGGGACTCGGTGCCGGAGACCGACGAGCGCGTTCATGCGCACCGTCTGCTGGCGACCGCGATCGGGGGCGGCATGTCGTCACCGCTGTTCCAGGAAGTGCGCGAGAAGCGCGGCCTCGTCTACGCGGTCAGCGGATCGCACGATTGCGGCCCGGATTATGGCGAACTGCTCCTGTTCGCAGGCACCACGCCGGACAAGCTGGACGAGGTGATCAAGGTGTCCTGCGGCGTGTTTCGCGAGGCGGCCAGCGCCGTCAGCCCGGACGATCTGATGCGCGCCAAGAACCGCGAACTGGTCTCGCTCGCCACGATCAAGGAAAAGCCGTTCGGGCTCGCGCATTTTCTGGCGACGCACCTGATGGAGCGCGGACGGCTGATCGAGCCCGACGAGCGCAAGCGTGCCGTCGAGGCGGTGACGATCGGCGATGTCATCGAGGCGGCGCAGATGATCTTCAAGACCAAACCCGCGGTGGCGCTGGTCGGGCCGGTGCCGGATTCGGATTATCTCGGCCTGATCAAGGCGGAAATGGGCGCGGCGTAGCGGAGCGTTACACCGCCGCGAGCTGGCGCATCAGCCGCGTGACCTGTCCGGGATCGGGCAGGTCGGTAGACCGGTAGACGAGCTTGGCGTCGCGGTCGATCAACAGGACCGTTTCGGTGTGGAATGCCGTGCTGGTGCCGCTGCTCAGGCCCCAGCCTTCGAGCAACGAGACGATTTTTTCCTGTTCGGCTTGCGGGATGGCGCCCCGCCACCAGGCCCCGGCGCCGTAGCTGGCAAGCCATTTGGTGAAGGCCTGCGGTGAATCGCCAAACGGATTGAGGCTGAAGGAGACGAGTTGGAACGGCATCCCGCATTGGTTGCCAAGTTCGTCCTGCACGCGCGCGAAAATCGTGCCGAGGATGGGGCAGATCGAACTGCACCCGGTCAGCACGAATTGCAGCGCCGTCACCTTCCCCGCCATCATGCCCGCGAGATCGGTGCGGGCGCCGTCGTCGAGGGTGACGGGAAGCTGCGGAATCGGGACCGACGGCAGCACCCGGCCCGGCGCCCGATGCAGGATCACGATCTCGACCGGCTCGTCGGCAGGCGCGGCGCGAGACAGCGCCATGGCGCCGAGCCCGACGGCGGCGGACAGCGCCGCCCTGCGGGATAGGGCCCGATTGGTGTTCATGTCTTTGCATCCAGATACGCCCACAGCGCCGCGCAGTCCTGATCGGAGATCGTGAAGCGCGGCATCTGAATGGGCAGTGTGACGTAGACAGGGTCGATGCCGGTCCGCAGAGCCTGGCAGAAGCTCGTTTCCTCGTAGTGGCCGAGCGGGCCGTTGCGGCGCGACCTGTATTCGGCGAGCCAGCCGCCGCGCAGGTTCGGCGCCCCCAGCGCGTCGGCACTGGCGTTCTGCGCCTCGCCGGTATGGCAGTTGGTGCAGGCGACCACAGCAGTCGGCAACGCCATGTCGTGCCCGAAGATCGTGCCCTTCAGCGGCAGCGCGCCCCGGTAGAGTTTTTCGCCGCTGGAAGCCTGGTCGTCGGCGCGTGCCGAGCCGACCAGGCAAACCAGCATCAGCAAGGCCGACGCACGAAGGTTCATGTGATCAGCAGCGTGACCGCCATGCTCGGCACGCCGGTGGGGCCGACCGCGAACAGGTAGTAGTAGCCCGCCACCAGCACGCCGCTGTCGCTCGACAAGGTCGCCGTGTAGGTCGCGCCGTCCGGCGTTGTCGTCACCAACGGTATCCGGCGCTGGTCGTTGTTGACGGTATGCGTCACCGACGACAGCCGCATCAGGGCAAAACTCTTCACCGGCGTCGTCGTCGTGATCGTCAGCGTGGAACCGAGACCGAGCGTGGTCGCGCTGACGGTGGAAATCACCGGCCGGGTCGCGGCGGCACCGCTGGCGGTCAGCAGATAGGGTGGGGTCAGGATTTCGTAGGTCAGATGGTTGGCCCCGGAGCTGCCGCAACTGGTGCCGCACAGGCCGCCGCCGCTGACCCACACGCGACCGTCCGGCAGCAGCAGGGCGACGCCGTGATAGGTGCGCGGCGTGGCCATCGGCGCCAGCTTCGAAAACACCTGCGTGACCGGGTCCCACAGTTCGGCGACCAGGATGGCGTTGGTGTCGGTGAACGGCACCGGATAGGTCTGCCCGCCTGTCACCACCACCTGGCCGTTCGGCAGCACCACGCTGTTGCCGAACGCCCGCGCGTAGGCCATCGGCGCCAGCGTCGTCACCACCGGGTTGCCGGTGGCGGAGGACCCGTCGATCAGCAGCGCGTTGGCGGTGGCGTTGTTGTATTGATAGTTCGGCGCCCCGCCGACCTTCAGCATCTTGTCGACGTCATAGGCCGAGGCGTTGCCGTTCATGCTGTCCGGGTCCGACCCGCGCGGGCCGGCCGAGGTCATCAGGCCGAGACCGCCGTCGCCATAGACATTGATCCAGTGCATCGTCGCACTTGGCCCGGCTTGCAGCAGCCGGCCGCCGGACAGCACGTGCAGCCACATGTGGTTGTCGGCGCGGTAGGCGCCGGCGTTATCCGCCGTCCATGCCGGGTTCGAGGGCATGTTGGACAGCAGCGTCCAGCCGGTCGAGGCATTCCACAGCTCGCCCGGCGTGTTGCCCTGGGTCGGCGTGCTCCATGATCCGCCGAGGGTGAACACGGTGTTGTCGGCGTTCAGCACGGTCGCCTCGTAGGCGCGGCCAATATTCATCTTGTTGGACGTGGACCAGGAATTGGTCTGCCAACTGTAGATGCTGGTGTTCGGGTTGGTCTCGCCGCCATTGACGAAGATGGTGCCGTCCGGAAGGTTGGCGATGCCCGGGCAGAACATGTTGTGGCCGGTGTTGGTCACGAACGCCTGCGAGTCGGTCCCGGCGACCGGGTCGATCAGTTCGGTGTAGGTCTGGCCATTGTTGGTGGTGTCGAAGGCGATCGTGCTGTCGGCGGCCCAGGTCAGGATTTTTCCGTTCGGCAGGTTGGCTGCCTCCACCGCGACAGATTTCTCCGTCACCGGCGCCGCCCAGGTCGCGGGAAGAGTCGGTGCGTGGAAGCTCCATAGCTGGGCAGGCGTCGCGGCGCAGGTCTGCTGCACGATCGAGGCCGGAGAGCCGGTGGACAGGGCGAGGCACATCCCGCTGTTCTGCGCCACGAGTTGCCAGGCGTTGCCGGAAGCGCGCAACGCCCAATACTGGTTCGTGTGGCTGACGCACGTGTATTCGTCGATGTTCGCGCCGGCCGTGGTGCTCTGGCCGTAGACGCCCAGGCACAGCCCGTTGCCGGAATTGATCACCTCGACCACGCCGGCCGAGATCGCCTGGAACTTCCAGGTGGAGTTGGCGACGGTGCCGCACGGATACTGCACGGAATAGGTGTAGTTCGAGGACGATCCGTTGCTCACGCCGACGCACTGGCCGCTCGACTGGCTGACGATGTTCACGGGGGCCGAGGCGACGAACGCCGGCTGCTCGAACTGGATGAGCTGGCTGGTCGTCCCACCGCACGCGGTTTGCACCAGCGCGGCGGCGTCGGCCGGCGAGGCGCCCTGCACGCCCGCGCAATTGCCGGTCTGCTCCGACACGAGCGTGTATCCGCCGCCCGTCTGCGGCAGAACGGACCAATACTGGTAAGGATCGACGGCGCATGGCTCCTGCACCAGTGCCGCGACACCGGTGTGCGGGACGGAAAGGCACTGGCCCGAGAGGCCGGAGCTGACCTGATAATAACCCACCGTCGGGGCCGGCAGCACTTCCCACAGCTCACTGGTGGAACTGATGCACTCGGACTGCACGATTGCCGCGCCGGCCGTGGTCGAAGCGCCCTGAACCTGGAGGCATTTGCCACTACTGGTCGCAACGACCTCGCCGAATGGGACGGCGGTCATGGCGCGCGCGCCGGTTCCGAATACAACAAAAACGAGCGCGATCGCCAATATCAGGATTGGTCGGGATACAGAAATGATATCTACCCTGAAGCCACTAGTCGCGTCGCTATTCTCAACTTCGCTGCGTGCTTTGAGCACGCTCGCAACTGGTGTTCTCATATTGCCGGTCTGCCTGTTTATGTACTATCGTGTTACTCAAGACACGCATTCGCAAATCAACGTCTGTCAGATAAATAAACGCATGACACATTGTTAATGTCAATGCACACTTTGTGCTGCTTAGCATATAATTCACAGGAATCGAGCACTATCGCGGTCAGGCCGCGCAGGGACGACGCTGGCACCGCCGATGGCGAGCGCGCACGAGGGTGTTCATGGCTCCGCGGCCGCTCTAGCCGAGCGGATATTCGACCTCGGCGGTATAAACCGCTGCTTCCTTGCCCAGCCGGGAGCTGAACAAGGTGAAATGTTCGACCGGCATCGGCTCGGCGCGAAACAGGTTGTTGGCCTGGACGAACGCCGCGAGTTTGGATTCCACCGGGTTGTCCAGTCGCGCCAGCGTCACGTGCGGCGCGAAGCGGCGGCGTTCAGGTTCCAGGCCGGTGCGCTGGCAGGCGGTTTCGATCTTGCTTTGCAGGTGGTCGAGTTGCGGGTTGCGTTCCACGCCCACCCACAGCGCGATCGGGCGGCCGGCTTTCTCGAACGTGCCGACGCCGGTCAGCGACAGCGAGAAGCCGCGCGCCTTCAGCGACGCCAGCGCAATGTCGATTTCCTCGGCCTTGTGCGCCGGCACCTCGCCGATGAAGCGGAGCGTGATGTGATAATTCTCAGGCGGCACCCAGCGCGCGCCCGGCACGCCGCCGCTGAGGAAGGAAAGCCGCTCGCGCAGGGACCATGGCAGGTCGAGGCCGACGAACAGACGCATCACTGCACCTCCGCCAGCAAACGCTCGACGTATGGCAGGATCGCGGCGACCTCGCGGCGCACGCCCTCGGCGTTCGGGTGGAGATGGTCGGGCTGGATCAGCTCGGGATGGCCGACAACGGCATCGAGGAAGAACGGGTAGTAGATCACACCTGGCCGGGCGCCGAGACGGTCGAACACGCCCCGAAACTCTTTTTCGTAGTCGGCGCCGAGGTTCGGCGGGGCATACATGCCCGCCAACAGCACCGGAATGTGCTTCGCCGCAAGTGCGTCGAGAATTGCGGTGAGATTAACCTCCATCTCCTTTGGTTCCGTGCCCCGCAACCCGTCGTTGGCGCCGAGTTCCACGATCGCCGCGTCCGCGCCGTCGCCGAGGGTCCAATCCAGCCTGGCGCGCCCGCCGGCCGACGTGTCGCCCGAGACGGCGCCGTCGATGATGCGCACATCATGGCCTCGCGCCCGCAGCGCCTCGGCCAAACGCGCCTCGAACCCGTCGGCGGCGGCGAGGCCGTAGCCGGCCGAGAGCGAGTCGCCCAGCACCAGCAAGCGAACCGGCGCGGCGCGGGCGGCGAACGGGGCAAGGGTGAACAAACAGACACCCAGCGCCATGGCAGCTTTCCGTAAACGCGGGCGGAGGCCATATCGAACCGCCATGGACATCATCGTCACGCCTCCGGCCCCTTCAGCGTCCACCGCGACCGAATCCGTGCTGGTGCGGGTGCGTGGCCTGCATCTGACGGTGCCCGCCTCGGCCGGGCCGGTCAACATATTGCGCGGCATGGACCTCGACATCGCGAGCGGCGAGGCGGTGGGCGTGGTCGGGCCGTCCGGGTCCGGCAAGACCTCGCTTCTGATGGTGCTGGCGGGACTGGAACGGGCGACCTCCGGCAGCGTCATGCTGGCTGGCCGGGAGATCACGGGGCTCGACGAGGATGCGCTGGCGCGGCTGCGGCGCGAGCAGGTCGGCATCGTGTTCCAGGCCTTTTTCCTCATCCCGACCATGACGGCGCTCGAAAACGTCTCGGTGCCGCTGGAACTGGCCGGCGTGCGGGACGCGCGCGTCCGGGCGGAGGCCAGCCTGCGCGCGGTCGGGCTCGGTCATCGGCTGACTCATCTGCCCGGCCAGCTCTCCGGCGGGGAGCAGCAGCGGGTGGCGCTGGCCCGCGCCTTCGCGCCCCGCCCGCGCCTGCTGCTGGCCGACGAGCCGACCGGCAACCTCGATCGCGCGACCGGCGAGGCGGTGATGGACCTGCTGTTCGCGCTGCGCGAGGAGGCGGGGACGACGCTGATGCTGATCACTCACGATCCGGCGCTGGCGGCGCGGTGCTCGCGCATCGTCCGCATCGCCGACGGGCGGATCGCGTGATGCTCGCATTCCGCTTCGCCCGGCGCGAGTTGCGCGGCGGCGTGCGCGGCCTGCGGATCGTGCTGGCGTGCCTCGCCCTCGGCGTCGCCGCCATCGCCTCGGTCGGAACGCTGCGGGAGGGGATCGACCGTGGGCTCGCGGCGGACGGGCGGCGCATCCTCGGCGGGGACCTGGAGATCGAGGGCGGGGCGCAGCCGCTGCCGGACACGCTGCGCGACTGGCTGCACGCGCGCGGGGCGGCGACGTCGGATGTGACGACGATGCGCTCGATGCTGGTGGCGCCGTCCGGCGAGCGGATGCTGGTGGAACTGAAGGCGGTCGATGGCGCGTGGCCGCTGGTCGGCGAGGCGGTGTTCGCGCCGGCACAACCCGTCGCGGCGGCGCTCGGCGATCAGGGCGGCACGTTCGGGACGGTCGCCGACGCGCTGGTGCTGGACCGGCTCGGGCTGCATCAGGGCGACCGGGTCCGCGTCGGCAGCGCCACGCTGACGCTGCGCGGGCGGATGGTGGCGGAACCGGACCGCGTCTCCAGCCCGTCGCTGTTCGGGCCGCGCGTGCTGATCTCGGCAGCGGCGCTGCCGGCGACGGGGCTGCTGCAACCGGGCGCGATCATCGAGCATCATCTGCGGCTGACCCTGCCGCCCGGCCGCGACGTCGCGGGACTGGTGGCGGATTTGCGCGCCGCTTTCCCGGGGACGGGATGGCGCATCCGCGACACCGCCAACGCGGCGCCGGGCGTGGCGCAGTTCATTGACCAGACCAGCCTGTTCATGACGCTGGTCGGCCTGACCTCCCTGCTGGTGGGCGGGATCGGGGTCGCCAACGGGGTGCGGGCGTGGCTGGAGGCGCGGGCGCGCAGCATCGCGACGCTGCGCTGCCTGGGCGCGTCGCCGCGCCTGGTGTTCTTCATCTGCCTGATCCAGGTGATGGCGCTGTCGGCGGTCGGTGTGCTGCTGGGGCTGGTGGCGGGTGTGTTGCTGCCGATGGTCGCGGTGCAACTGCTCGGCGACATCCTGCCGGTGCCGCCGCAGATCGGCATTTTCCCGCGCCCACTGGCGCTCGCCGGGGCCTACGGGCTGCTGACCGCCGCCGCCTTCGCGTTGTGGCCGCTGGGGCGGGCGATGCGGATTTCGGGCGCCGCGCTGTTCCGCGACCCGATGCTGCCGGCCCTTGTCCGCCCGCCGCTGCCGCTGCTCGCCGCCAACGCGGTGCTGGCGCTGGCGCTGGTCGGGCTGACCGTCGTGACCGCCCCCGAACGCGGCTTCGCCGTCGGCTTCTGCGCGGCGGCGGTCGGCACGCTGGCGCTGTTCCGTGGCGGCGGCGCGGCGCTGACCTGGCTCGCCGCCCGGGTGCCGCCGCCGCGCTGGCCGTGGGCGCGGCTGGGGCTGGCCAACCTGTATCGGCGGGGATCGGCGACGCCGCTGCTGCTCGTCTCGGTCGGGCTCGGCCTGTCGACATTGGCCTCGGTGGCGCTGATCGAGGGCAATATCAGGCGCGAAGTGCTGGACCAGATGCCCGACAAGGCGCCGAGCTTCTTCTTCATCGACGTGCAGAACGACCAGTTGCCGGCGTTCGAGAAACTGGTCGAGGGCACGCCCGGCGTCAGCGACTTCCGGCAGGTGCCGAGCCTGCGCGCCCGCATGGTCGCGGTGAAGGGCGTTCCGGTCGACCAGGTCAAGACGACGCCCGACACCGCCTGGGCGCTGCGCGGCGACCGGGGGCTGACCTATGCCGGGCCGATGCCGGACGGGACACGGCTGACCGAGGGCGCGTGGTGGCCGGCGGACTACAGCGGCCCGCCCCTCGTCTCCTTCGATGCAGCGCTGGCGAAAGGCTGGGGCGTCGGGGTCGGCGACGTCCTGCGGGTGAACGTGCTGGGGCGCGATATCGACCTGCGGATCGCCAGCCTGCGCGACATCGCGTGGCGGACGATGGGGCTGAATTTCACCCTCGTCGCCAGTCCCGGCCTGCTGGAGCACGCGCCGCACACGCATATCGCGACCGTCCGGGCGACGCCTGCGGCGCAGGGCGGTCTTCTGCGCGCGGTGACGGACACGTTCCCCAACGTCTCGGGCATCCGGATCGCCGACGTGTTGCAGGCGGTCGGCACGCTGCTCGGCCAGCTCGGCGCGGCGCTGAGCGCCACCGGGTCGCTGACGCTGGCGGCCGGCGCGCTGGTGCTGGCGGGCGCGGTTGCCGCCGGGCAGCGCCGGCGGGTGCAGGAGGCGGTGATCCTGAAGGCGCTCGGTGCCACGCGGGCGCAGATCCGCGCGGCGTGGCTGGTCGAGTTCGGCATCCTTGGGGTCGTCGCCGGTCTGCTCGCGGCGGCGGTCGGCACGGCGGCGAGCTTCGCCGTGCTGCGGTATGTCATGCACGCCGACTGGGCGTTCCTGCCTGGGACACTTGCGGCAACGGTTGCGGGGTGTGTGGTATTGATGCTCGGTTTCGGCTATGCTGGCACGGCGGCAGCGTTGCGGGCGAAGGCGGCCCCGCTGCTGCGAAACGATTAGCCGACGCCGGGTTACGCCGAATTCGCTTGATCGCCGGCCAAACGACACCAAAATACCAGTGCGACCGGGCAACAGTGCCCGATAAAGGAAAGTAACCGACCATGGCCATCAGTCCCGATTTTCGGACCTATACGGGTGCCAGAACCGCCCAGACCGAAGCGGTCCTGGACGCAGGCCTGCGCGCCTACATGCTGCGCGTCTACAACTGGATGGCGTCCGGCCTGGCGCTGACCGGCATCGTCGCGTATGCCATCGCCAATACCTCGGTGATCAACGCGTTCTATCCGGTGGTGATGACGGCGCACGGCCTGCATCGCGCGCCGAGCGCGCTCGCGTGGATCGCCATCCTCTCGCCGCTGGCGTTCGTGATGGTGCTCAGCTACGGCGTCAACAAGATGAAGACGAGCACGGTGCAGGCGCTGTATTGGGCGTTCTGCGTCGCGATGGGCGCCAGCCTGACCAGCATCTTCCTGCAATATACCGGCGAGAGCATCGTCCGCACATTCTTCATCGCGGCCGGCACGTTCGGGGCGATGAGCCTGTACGGCTACACGACCAAGCGGGACATGACCAGGTTCGGCAGCTTCCTGATGATGGGGCTGATCGGCGTGATCCTCGCCTCCATCGTGAACATGTTCCTCGGCAGCGCCGGGTTGCAGTTCGCGATCAGCATCATCGGCGTGCTCGTGTTCGTCGGCCTGACCGCCTACGACACCCAGCGGATCAAGGCGGATTACATCCAGTATTCCTACGCCGAAGGGTCGGATCTGGCGGCGCGGCGCAGCGTTTACGACGCGCTGCAACTGCTGCTGAACTTCATCAACCTGTTCATGCTGCTCCTGCAACTGACCGGCAATCGCAGCAGCAGCAACTGACGCGCTGCGGTGCGACGATGAAAAAGGGGCTGCGGACGATGTCCGCAGCCCCTTTTGCTTGGGCGCCCGAGACGGGCCGTTGTCAGGTCAGCGTCTTGATGTAGTTGGTCAGCTTGACGATCGCCGTCAGCTTATCGGTCTGGTCGAGTGCTGCGAGTTCGGCGGCGAGGCGGTCCATCGCCGCTTCGTAGATCTGACGCTCGGAAAAGCTCTGATCCGGCTGGCCGGAGTTGCGGTGCAGGTCGCGCACCACCTCGGCGATCGCCAGCGGGTCGCCGGAGTTGATCTTGGCCTCGTATTCCTGTGCGCGGCGCGACCACATCGTACGCTTGACGCGCGCCTTGCCCTTCAGCACCGCCAGCGCCTCGTCGAACAGCTTGCGAGTCGCCAGCTTGCGCAGGCCGGCGCTGCGTGCCTTGGCCACCGGGACGCGCAGCGTCATCCGGTTTTCCTCGAACGTGATGTGGATCAGTTCCAGCTTGTGGCCGGCGATCTCCTCGGTCGCGATCTTCTCGACGCGGCCGACGCCGTGCGTCGGGTAGACGACGTGGTCGCCCTCGGCGAACGTCTCGTCCTTGTTGCTGGCGCGGGAGATCTGCGGCGGGCGGCCGTTCATCATGCCGTGCGAACCGCCATGGCGCATCGGCGGCGCATGTTGCGTGACGGGCGCGGACTCGGCGACGCGCTCAGCTTGTGGCGCAGCCACGCTCTCGGTCTCGACAACAGCCTCGGCCTGTGACTCAGCCACCATTCCAACCTCCTTGACAGCCGTAAGAACCGTAGCACTCGGCTTCGCCCGGGATGGCGTGCCGACAGCGCGGGCAGACAGGGCCGACGCCTTCATGCCGAAAACCTCGTTGTGTGTCGGAACTTCGGCCCCGCCCCCGGCCTACCGGCCAGTGCGAGAGCCCGCTGCCACTCGCCGCCCTATCCGCCGCCCGTTCGTGGTTCCCGGACGTTTTCGGCGTGGAATGGCGATAACATCAAGTCCTTTACCAACTTCAGCCAAGCGAAGTTGTAACACAGTTTGCGCGTGGCGTCATCCGCGACAAACCATTGCGGGCGCGAAGGGCGCGGCATTTTCGCATATCAGGGACGCACCTGATTAACTTCTTGCCCGGTGAGCCTCCGAGTCTCCCCGTCACGCCTACGCGTTCAGGCCGTTCCGGGTTCTGGTGAGAACAGTTTAGCCTTGTCCTCCTTGCCTTTCCATGAATCGGCATCGGCGGGGGCTTCGCCCTTGCGGGTGATGTTGGGCCAGTTGGCGGCGTATTTCCGGTTCAGCTCAACCCACTCGGCGGCGCGGTCGTCGCTGTCCGGCACAATGGCTTCCGCCGGGCATTCCGGCTCGCACACGCCGCAGTCGATGCACTCGTCGGGGTGGATCACCAGCATGTTCTCGCCGACATAGAAACAATCGACGGGGCAAACCTCCACGCAATCCATGTATTTGCAGCGGATGCAATTTTCGGTGACCACGTAGGTCATCGTCGGCTCCTGGTCACTGGCGCGAGCGCCGGGTTCTCGGGCGGGGCAAGATGGTCAAGCCGGGGGATATGCCGCCTCTTTAACATCCCCGCAAGGGCTTGCCCGATCCGCCGCCGTGCCGGGCGCGTCGTCCGCCGGAGGGATCTCCCGATACAGCCGCCGCGCCTGCTCGGCGGGGCCACGCCGGGCGGCGAGCGCCAGCACCGCGATCACCCGCACGTCCCCACGCAACGGCAGCGTGATCACGTCGCCCACGCGCAGCTTCGCGTGCGGCTTGTCGGTGGGCTGGCGGTTGATGCGCAGCCGCCCGTCGGCGACCAGCCGCGCGCAGTCGGCGCGGGCGCGCATGAAGCGGGCGCACCACAGCCATTTGTCGAGTCGCTGCCAGTCGCGATCCTCGGTTTCATTCGCCTGGGTCATGTCCGGGACCGCCGCAGGGTGGCCAGTGCCGCAAACGGTCCTTCCCGCACGGGTGCCGCCGGGCGGCCGCCATCGGGATGCGGCGCCGGAACGGGGCGCCGGCGCGGCTGCGGTGCCATCAGCGGCGGACAGGGCGGCCCGAACGCTCCATCGGCCAGCGTCTCCGCCGGCAGCAGCCGGAAGCCGAGGCCGCGCAGCACCGCCGGCAGCATCTCCCCGCGCACCGAGAGGCGGGGGGCGAGGTCGGCCGGAATCGGGATCGGCCGGAAACGACTGCTCCAGGCCAGTTCGGCTGCGACGCGCTCGGCGATGTCGAGGCGCAGCAGCGCGGGGCCGGCGGCGATCCAGCCCATCGCGGCGGCGAACCCGTCCGGCCAGTCGGCGGGCGGTTCGGCGAGCGAGACCAGCCCCGGCGCCGGCAGCGTCGGCACAGGCACGCCGCGCGCCAGCGCCCACAGTGCCGCGCGGCGGAGCGCGATGCGCGGCTTCAGCACCGCCGGCATGAACAGCGCGAACCGCCCGGCCCGAACGCCGAGTGCCTTCAGCCGGCCACGCAACGCCATCGGCACGTCGTGTTCTGTGGCTCCGGCGACGACGCCCAGCCCCTCGGCGAGCCGGTGCAGCGGGCCGCGCAGGGTGGCCTCGCTATCGGCCCTGGCACTCGCGGCCAGCAGCGGCGCCAGCGCGTCGCGCACCTCGGCATCGACGAAGCGTTGCAGCCGCAGCCGCACCCGCTCGCGCTGCGGCCCGTCGAGGAATTCGCTGTCGAGCACCTCCACTTGCGGGCGCAGTGCCGAGGCGCCGGGGCGCAGGCGGGCGATGGCGGCGCCGTCCCAGGCGATCCGCTGGCTCGGCAGCCACGCGAGGGCAGCGTCCTCCGCCGCCTCCAGCCGGCCGACTCGGCGCGGCATTTCCTCCCGCAGCGCGCGGCGGGCGGCGCGCAGCACGAGGCGACGTTCCTCGCCGTCGGTCATCGGGTCCGGCACGAAGCCGAAGCCTTCGATGTGGCCGACCGGATGCCCCTCCACCACCACCTCGCCGCGACGGGTGACGGCGGAGAACAGGTCCTCCGTCTCCCCTGCGTCCAGCCGGCGCATCAGCATCGCGGCGCGGCGGTCGACGAAGCGGGTGGTCAGGCGCTCGTGCAGCGCGTCGGACAGCAGATCCTCCACCTCCCGCGCACGCGCCTGCCAGTGGGCTGCGTCGCGCACCCAGTCGGCGCGGGCGGCGATGTAGGTCCAGACCCGCACGCCGGACAGGCGCTGCATCAGCGTGTCGATGTCGCCGTCCGCGCGCGTCAGTCCGGCGATCTGGCTGGCGATCCAGTCGGTCGGGATGCAGCCGTCGCGCACGACGTGGCCAAACACGCGGGCGCACAGCTTGGTGTGGCTGTCGTCGGCGATCTTGCGGAAGTCCGGGATCTGGCAGGCGTCCCACAGCAGCCGGACACGGGCGCGGCCGCGCGCGAGGTCGCGGATGTCGGCCTCCCGCGCCAAAGCGGCCAGCGTTTCCAGGTCGGTGGCGTCGTTGCCGCGCACCAGGCCCGGGCCGGGCGGCGGCGCGGTCAGGCTGCCGAGCAGCGTATCGACCGTCTGGAAATCGAGGTCGGAATTGCGCCAGCAAAGCTGTGCCAGCGGCTCGAAGCTGTGGCCCTCGACGGCGGCGACCACGTCTTCGTCGAGCGGCGGGCAGTCCCCGGTGGTGCCGAACGTGCCGTCGCGCATTCCGCGCCCGGCGCGGCCGGCGATCTGCGCCACTTCCGCCGCGTGCAGCAGGCGCGGGCGATGGCCGTCGAACTTGCTGAGGCGGGCGAAGGCGACATGGTCCACGTCCATGTTCAGCCCCATCCCGATCGCGTCGGTGGCGACCAGGAAATCCACCTCCTTGTCCTGGTACAGCGCCACCTGCGCATTCCGGGTGCGCGGCGACAGGCGGCCCATCACGACCGCGCAGCCGCCCCGGCGGCGGCGGATCAGTTCGGCGATGGCGTAGACCTCGGCGGCACTGAAGGCGACGACGGCGCTGCGCGGCGGCAGGCGCGTGAGCTTCGCCGGGCCGGCATGGACCAGTTGGCTGAGTCGCGGGCGCGTCTGGATTTCCGCTCCCCGCACCAGCCGGTTCAGCAGCGGCCGGACGGTCTCGGCGCCGAGGAACATCGTCTCGACCATGCCGCGCGCGTGCAGCAGCCGGTCGGTGAAGACGTGGCCGCGATCGGGGTCGGCGCAGAGCTGGATTTCGTCGACGGCGACGAACTCGGCCTGCCGGTCCAGCGGCATCGCCTCGACCGTGCAGGAGAACCAGCGCGCCTCGGGCGGGATGATCTTCTCCTCGCCGGTGATCAGCGCGACATAGCGGGCGCCCTTGCGGGCGACCATGCGATCGTAGTTCTCGCGCGCCAGCAACCGCAGCGGGAACCCGATGATGCCGGAGGCGTGCGCCAGCAGGCGCTCCATCGCCAAATGCGTCTTGCCCGTGTTGGTGGGGCCAAGCACGGCCTTCACCCGGGGTGCGAATCCCGACATGAGGGGATGGTCGTGTGCTGCGGCGCGGAATGCAAGGGACAAGCGCGAGGCGGGCTGGTGGCGGCGGCGCTGGCGGGCCCGACCCGGTCATGGCAGGGTAACGATACGAGATGATCGACAGGCAAGCGCATGAAACAAGTCGAGATAACTGAACTCACGCGCCGGATAGAAGCGATTGGACGTGCGTCGCCGCTTGCTTCGCGACTCAAGCAAGTCACGGTCGAGCCGGCGGACGACGGCGCGGGCAACTTATATCTGCGCGTCATTCTGAGGATGGATGACCCAGATACATTGACCTGGGAGACCGTCAGGCCGCTGGTCAACGCCATCGAGGATGACGTGATCGAGATCGACGATCGGTTCCCGAGCGTCTATTTCCCAGATGCCGCGTAGGCATTTCTACGATCTTGCTCTTCTTGACATTGCGTCCGAACTGTCGCGGCGACCGGCCGGACAACGGGGCACGCTCTCCACGGCCCGCGCCCGGCGCAGTGTTTCGACCGCTTACTATGCGCTGTTTCACTTCATCCTAGAGGAGGCGACGAGGTCGCTCCTCGGCACGCACCACGATCTGCTCAGCCGCCGCCGAACGTTGGCGCGCGCTTTCAGCCACGCCGGGATCAAGAAGACTCTGGAAAAGATCAAAGGAGCCACAGTCGATCCCAGCGTGCAAGACTTCCTGCGGCCTCGCCATGGCTCTGCTGGCAGCTTTGCCCCGCCGCCGTTCGCAAGAGAAATGGCGAATACTTTCGCCCAGGTGCAAGTCAAGCGCCACGAGGCGGACTATGACTTGAACACGCCGATCGGGCCGGCGGATGCCAGCATCGTGATCGGTCGGGCTCTACTTGCCGTTGCTCAATGGCAAGCCGCCATGAGCAACGACGACCGGGACTTCAAGCACGCCCTGTTCGTTCTCATGCTCCTCAAGGGCGAACTCCGCCGCGAGGCCTGACCCGCCCGTTGAAAGCCGGCGGCTCTCGACGCATATCCGCGACCGTAATGGAGGGCCTGGGCGATGGCGGACACTGACTCGACGGCGGAACAGCATCAATTCGGTGCCGAGGTCGGGCGGCTGCTCGATCTGGTGGTGCATTCGCTCTATTCCGAGCGAGAGATATTCCTCCGCGAACTGGTGGCCAACGCGGCCGACGCGACGGACCGGCGACGGTTCGAGGCATTGACGCATCCGGCGCTCGCGCCGACGGCGGAGGCGAAGGTCCGCATCGTGCCGCACCGGCCGGAGCGTACCCTGACGATATCCGATGAAGGAATCGGCATGACGCGGGAGGATATGATCTCCCATCTCGGCACGATCGCCCGCTCCGGCACGCGGGCCTTTGGCGAAACCCTCGCCAGCGCCAAGCCTGAGGAACGGCCGAGCCTGATCGGGCAGTTCGGCGTCGGCTTCTATTCGGCGTTCATGGTTGCCGAGCGCGTCGAAGTCACCTCCCGCCGCGCCGGGACCGAGGAAGCGTGGACCTGGGCGTCCGAGGGGCGCGGCAACTTCACGCTGGCCCCGGCGACCCGTGAGAACGCCGGGACCGACGTGGTGCTGCATCTGCAATCCGACGCCGAGGAATATCTGGAGCCGTACCGCCTCGAAACCGTGGTGCGCAAATGGGCGGACCACATCACCATTCCGGTGACGATCGAGCGTGACGGCAAGGATGTCGCGGCCAACGAGGGCACCGCGCTTTGGCGCAAGCCGAAGGCCGACGTCACCGAGCAGCAATACACCGAATTCTACCGCCACCTCGGCGCGATGTTCGACAAGCCGTGGGCGACGTTGCACTGGCGCGCGGAAGGCTCGCTGGAATTCCACGCGCTGCTGTTCTTCCCCTCGGCCAAGCCGTTCGAGGCGGTCGAGCAGGAACGGGTCAGCAAGGTTCGGCTGCACGTCAGGCGCATGTTCATCACGGACAGCGCCGAGTTGCTGCCGCCGTGGTTGCGCTTCGTCACCGGCATCGTCGATACCGAGGATCTGCCGCTCAACGTCTCGCGCGAGATGCTGCAATCCACGCCGGTGCTGGCGCGCATTCGCAAGGCGGTGACCAACCGCGTGCTGACCGAACTGAAGACGCGCGCCAAGGACGAGGCCACCTACGCCCCGTTCTGGGAAAATTTCGGGCCGATCATGAAGGAGGGCATCTGGGAGGACAGCGACCACCGCAAGGATTTGGCGCCGCTGCTGCGCTTCCGGTCGTCTTCGGTCGAGGGCTGGACCTCGTTCGCGTCCTATGTCGAGCGGATGAAGCCGGGGCAGGAGGCGATCTATGTGCTCGCCGGCGACAACGCAGAGGCGCTGCAAAAATCCGCGCAACTGGAGGGGTTCCGGGCGCGTGGGCTGGAGGTGCTGCTGCTCGCCGACCCGATCGACGCGTTCTGGCCGGAACGGATGGACAAGTTCGACGAAAAGCCGATCCGCAGCGTCACGCAGGGCGCTGCCGACCTGTCGAAATTCCCGATCGACGGCGAGACGCCGGAAGCGCCGGACGTGACCGCGCTGATCGCGGCGCTGAAGTCGGCGCTTGGCGACGCGGTTTCCGACGTGCGCGCGACCGACCGGCTGGTGGAAAGCGCCGTCGTGCTGGCCGCCGGTACGACCGGGCCGGATTTGCAGATGCAGCGCCTGTTGCGCCGCTCCGGCCGGACGTCGTTCGCCGCCGCGCCGGCAATGGAAATCAACCCGCGCCATCCGCTGATCACCGCGCTGGCGGCGCGCCACGCGGGCGGCACGGAGATCGCCGGTGAGGCGGAGATGTTGTTCGACCTTGCCCGCGTGCAGGATGGCGACCTGCCGCGCGATCCGGCGGCGTTCGCGCGCAGGATCGAAGCGGCGCTGGCCGGCGCCATCGCCTGAGCCGCGTTAATAGCGCGTTAATAGTTGCCTGATCCTCGATCGTTGTTGCAAGTGACCTTGCAACGAGCGGCGGTTCGTTACATGTCTGAGTATCAGGACCGCGCTGCGCCCCGCGGTGGGGGTTGCCGATGCTGCAAGCCGAGCTTCCTCTCGTATCCGTCGACGCTCCGGCGCGGCCGCTGCACGCGGTTCGCCCGGCGACGCTCGAGCGCTTCCTCGCCGGCCTGCCGCCTGCCCAGGCAGGCTATCTGAGGGACTCCGGTTTCGCGGGGAAGCCGCAGGAGCTTGCTCTGCTGCCGGGGGCGGATGGCATCGCGGCTGCGGTCCTCGGCCTCGGAGAGGATCGTTCGCCATACGCATTCGGCGACCTCGCCTACCGGTTGCCGCTCGGGGCATGGCGCCCAGTCGGCGACGATTTTGAGCATGTCTCGGCGGTCCTTGGGTTTCTGCTCGGGGCCTATCGCTATCGGGCGTTCAAGCCGCCCAGGCGCGAACCGGCGCGCATCGTTGCATCCGATGCTTCCGCCTCGGTCAGTTCGCTCGCGACCTCGATCTGGATGGTGCGTGACCTGATCAACGCGCCGGCCAACGCGCTTGGTCCGGCGGAGTTGGCTGACGCGGCGCTCGCGCTTGCCGCCGCCTACGGTGCCGCCCCGCATCGTGTCGTCGGCGAGGCGCTGGTGCGCGATTATCCGGCGGTCGCCGCCGTGGGCGCGGGGTCCTCCCGGCCGCCGGTCGTGGCCGGCTTCGCCTGGCGCGGCAGTGCGGCGACGGCGGACAGCCCGCTGGTCGCGCTCTGCGGCAAGGGCGTCGTGTTCGACAGCGGCGGCTACGACATCAAGCCGGCGGACGGCATGTTGCGGATGAAAAAGGACATGGGCGGCGCGGCCACGGTGCTCGGCCTCGCCCGCGCCATCATGCAGGCGGACCTGCCGCTGCGCCTGCTGGTCCGCGTGGGCTGTGTCGAGAACAGCATTTCCGGCAACGCGATGCGCCCGCTGGACGTGCTGCGCACGCGGCGCGGATTGAGTGTGGAGGTGGGCAACACGGACGCGGAGGGGCGGCTGGTGCTGGCGGACCTGCTGGCCGAAGCCTCGGACGCGAAGCCCGCCCTGCTGGTGGATTGCGCGACGCTGACCGGCGCCGCCCGCGTCGCCCTCGGCCCCGACGTGGTGCCGCTGTTCGGCAACGACGACGCCTGGTGCGAGGCGATCACGCAGGCAGGGGCTGCGGAACATGACCCGCTCTGGCGCCTTCCGCTCTGGGACGGATACGATTCGTGGCTGGACAGTCCAGTCGCCGACATGAACAATATTTCCGCGAAGAGTTTCGCCGGTGCGATCACCGCGGCGCTGTTCCTGCGCCGGTTTGTCACGCCCGGCCCGGCCTGGGTGCATCTCGATCTTTATGCCTGGAACGACTCGACCCGCCCCGGGAAACCGGAAGGTGGTGAGGCACAGGCGTTGCGCGCCCTTTATTCTGCAATCCAATCCCGGCTCGTCATGGCGAAAACTGATCGCGACAGGATGGTAACGTGATCTCGACTTTCATGTGCCATCTGTTTCGCCGTAGATTCAGATCGAATCAGACATCCAAACTGTTGCGGTTGGATGGGCGGCTTCGGGCCGGCGTTCTCGCAGACCAATCCCGCGACCATCAAGAAAGGATCGACCATGGCTAGCTCCCCCTCCGTCGACCAACTGGTCGGCATTTTGCGCGACACCGTGGTCGCGCTGGTGCGCCGTGACGGCCCCGACTTGTCGGCGCGACAACTTGGCGTGTTCCTGACCTGCTATTTGCAGGACGGCGCCCATACCGTGCGCGGCCTCGCCGCCGATCTGAACGTGTCCAAGCCCGCGATCACCCGCGCGCTCGACCGCCTCGGCGAACTCGATCTCGCGCGGCGCAAGGTCGACCCGATGGATCGCCGTAGCGTGCTGGTGCAGCGGACGCTCAAGGGCACCGCGTTCCTGCGCGACCTGCGCGGGATCATGACGGATGCCTCCACCGGGACCGGCAAGAAGGCGGCTGTGCCGGCCGAGGCGACCCCGGCCGCACGCAAGGCTGCAAGCGCCTGAAGCATTGGCTCGACGCGCGCCAGCGCGTGCCTCACGGGACCGGAATATCGGTCAGCTTGCACAGGTCGGTCCCGTGCTTTTCCTTCGCCGTGTGGTCGGCGAAGACGACGCGCAGGTCCAACAGGCACCCGTCGGTGCCGGCGATGCGGACGAGCTTTTCGGTGGCGGCCGGCAGCGGGCCCGCCGCAAGCCGGTTCGCCCCCCAGGTCGCATGGCCCGGCGGCGCGACAAAGAATTCCACGATCGCCTGCGTCCCGCGATTGACCAGCCGGACAGACGGATCGTTCGCGCTCTTGCCCGCCCCGTGCGCGGCGGCGGCGCCTGCGGCCAGACCGACGGCCACCGCGTCGATATTGCAGGTGTTCAGCCCCTTGCGTTCCTCCGCCTGGCCGTTGGCGAAGACGGCGCGGATGTCGAGGATGCAGTTGCCGTCCGCCCGCCGCTTGACCATGAAGCTGCCGCCCGGTGCGATCGGCCGCCCGCCCACCCGGTTCTGGCCCCAGTTGGCGTCGCCGGCCGGGGTGACGAACAGCTCCCGGATCGGGCTGGCGCCGCGATTGAACAAGGTGAACGACGCATCCTCCGCCCGCGCGGGCACGCCACAGGCGAGCGCGAGCAACGCGACGACGGCGGCGAAGGTGGAGCGGGCCATGCAAACGCTCTCCGGTCTTACCAGCGCCCTATGTCGGAGCGGCGCGCGAGCGAGACAACCACTCCGGTCCAAACCAACTGCGGCGGCAGCAGCAGCAGCGGCAGGACCACCTTGCCGAGGCTCGGCGCGTGGACGAAGGCGATGCAGACCAGCCCGCCCAGCGCCGCGAACCCCCAGTGCAGGGCGGCGATCCGGCGCGCGTCCATGCCCGCCCGCTGCGCGAGCTGATACAGGTGGCCGCGATGCGCCTGCGTCAGCCGGTCGCCGGCGAGGGCGCGGCGGATCAGCGTGAAGGCGACGTCGTACAGCACGCCGCTCAGCAGGCATGGCACCAGCAGGAAGGACATCGTCACGGCATCGAACCGGGCCGCTGCGACCCCGAGGACGGCGAGGACGAAGCCGCAGAACTGGCTGCCGACATCGCCCATGAAGATGCGGGCGCGGGGATAGTTGAAGGGGAGGAAGCCGATCAGTCCGGCGCCCAGCAGCATGGCGGCGAAATAGACGAACCAGCCGCCCTGCCGCGCCGCGATGAAAGCGAGGAACCCGCAGGCCACCAGCGACGTTCCGGCGGCAAGGCCGTTCATGCCGTCGATGAAATTCATCGCGTTCGTGGCGAACAAGATCCAGGCGAGAGTCCCCGCGATGCCGATCCATCCAAGCTCGACGGTGCCGACGAACGGCAGGTTGACGGTATGCAGATACAGCCCGGTGCCGAGCGCCGCGAGGGCAGCCGCCGTCTGGGCGGCCAGCTTGATGGTGAACGGCCAGTCGCCGAGGTCGTCGAGGAAGGCCACCAGCGCGATGGCGAACGACGCCAGGATGACGCCACGGAAATAGACGTCCGCGAGGCGGGAAAAGTCCGCGTAGCCGTAGAGGATCGTGATGCCGAGCATGAACGCGACGACAATGCCGACGCCGCCGCCCTTGGGGGTTGGCCGGCTGTGCGCCTTGCGGCCGTTCGGCCGGTCCATTATGCGGGCCGAGATCATTGCGGCCACAATGATTGCGGAGACAGCGGCGAGGGCGCCGCAGAACGCGAGGTGGCTCAGAAAGGCGCCGAACAGCATGGCCCTGCTTTACAAGCGCCGCCCGTGTCCCGACCAGCCCACCCGGCGCGATGCCGCACCGATTGTTGAGGGAGATGTGTACGCTCGCGCGGCATTTCCGGTTACCAACATGTCGCACTGCGGTATAACGGACTGAATGGGAACGAGAGACTCTACCTTCCGCATCGCCGTGAACGTGGCGCTTGACGGATTGCTGGCGAGCAGTTCCCTCGTCGTTGCACGGGTGCTGCTCGCCCCGGACGCGGACCCGGTGACACCGGCGTGGACGCTGCTCTGGTCCGCGCTGTCGCTGCTGCTGGCGGGGCTGCCGTTCCGGCTTTCGGTGCAATATTGGCGGTTCGCCGGCCCGGGCGACCTGCTCGGCGTGACCGCCGCGAGTGCCACGGGTGCGGCGCTGTTTTCGCTGGGCATCTACGGCGCCGGGTTGAAGCTGGTGGCGCCGACGTTCCCGGCGGTCTACGCCCTCGCGCTGATGGTGCTGCTGGCGGCGCCGCGCATCTTCTATCGGGTGATGCAGGAGGGCACGGCCAGCGGCGCGGACGCCGAGCCGGTGCTGCTGGTCGGCGCCGGCGATCCGGCCGACCTGTTCCTGCGGGCGCTCGCCTGCGACCGCAACGTTCCGTATCACGCGGTGGGCCTGCTGTCGCTCGGGCAGGCGCAGACCGGGCGACGGATTCACGGCTGCCCGATCCTGGGGAACGTCGCCGATGCGCCGGCCGTGCTGGAGCGGCTGCGCGTGCAGCAACGGCTGCCGGCAGCCCTGGTGGTGACGGAGCCGGACATGGCCGGCGCGGCCCTCGCCGACCTGATGCTGGTGGCCCAGCGCGAGGGGCTGCGGGTCGCCCGCGCGCCACGGCTGACCGCGCTCGACCAGGAGCGCCAGGGCCGTGACCGGCTGGAATTGAAGCCGGTCGCGATCGAGGATCTGCTCAACCGTCCGCAGGTTCCGCTCGACCGGGAGGGCATGGCGGCTCTCGTGCAGGGGCGGCGCGTGCTGGTGACGGGCGCCGGCGGCTCGATCGGCAGCGAACTGGCCCGCCAGGTCGCGGCCCTCGGGCCGGAGATGCTGACGCTGCTCGACAATGGCGAATTTGCGTTGTGGCAGATCGACCTCGAACTGGGTGAGGGGCACCAGGGCATCCCGCGCCGGGCGATCCTGGCGGACGTGCGCGACGAGACCCGGATGCGCGCGATCTTCGACGAGACGCGGCCGGAACTGGTGTTCCACGCGGCGGCGCTGAAGCACGTGCCGATGGTGGAGGACAATCCCGCCGAGGGGTTGCTGACCAACGCCGGCGGCACCCGGATCGTCGCCGACGCGGCGCGCGCGGCCGGGGCGCTGGCGATGGTGCTGATCTCCACCGACAAGGCGGTGAACCCGAGCAGCGTCATGGGCGCCTCCAAGCGGCTGGCGGAGATGTATTGCCAGGGCCTCGACGTCGCCGCGCGGCGGAGCGGTGGCGGGATGCGCTGCATCACGGTCCGCTTCGGCAACGTGCTCGGCAGTACCGGGTCGGTGGTGCCGCTGTTCCAGCGCCAGCTCGCGCGGGGCGGACCACTGACGGTGACACACCCGAACATGCAGCGCTATTTCATGACGGTGCGGGAAGCGGTGTCGCTGGTGTTGCAGGCGAGCGTCGTCGGCACCGGCGACGACGCGCCGGAGACGCTGCGGGAGGGCGGGATCTTCGTCCTCGACATGGGCGACCCGATCCGCATCGTCGACCTCGCGCGGCAGATGATCCGCCTCGCCGGCCTGCGGCCCGATCTGGATGTCGAGGTGCGCTTCACCGGCCTGCGCCCGGGGGAAAAGCTGTTCGAGGAACTGTTCCACGGCCAGGAACCGCCGGCGCCGACGGGGACGCCGGGCCTGCTGATGGCAACACCGCGCACCGCCGACCCCGCCATCGTCGGCCGCAGCATCGACGAGATCGCCTCGGCCTGCCGGGGTGGGCAGACGCGGCTGGCGCTTGCGTTGCTCGCGCATATGGTGCCTGAGTTCGCGCATAACGCCGATGGCAGCGTGGCCAGCACCGCGCGCGCCTGAGTTTTGCCGGAGAATATCATCGCATGGAGACCACCGGCCGCCCGGTGCCGTTCCTCGACCTCAAGGCGCAGCAGGCGCGGATCGCCGTCGATCTGCGCCGCCGGATCGACGCGGTGCTGGCGCACTGCCAGTTCATCCTCGGCCCGGAGGTCGCCGAGCTCGAACAGGCGCTCGCGGCGTTCTGCGGCGCGGCGCACTGCGTCGCCGTGTCCTCCGGCACGGACGCGCTGCAAATCGCGCTGATGGCCGAGCAGGTCGGGCCGGGCGACGCCGTGTTCCTGCCGGCCTTCACCTATACCGCGACCGCCGAGGTGCCGCTGGTGCTGGGGGCGACGCCGGTGTTCGTCGACGTGGACCCGCGCACCTTCCAGATCGACCCGGCACACCTGGCGGCGCGGATCGCGACGGTGCGCGCCGAGGGCAGGTTGCGGCCGCGCGCGCTGATCGGGGTCGATCTGTTCGGCCAGCCGGCGGACTGGCCGGCGCTGCGCGCCATCGCCCAGCGCGAGGACATGTTCGCGCTCGACGATTGCGCCCAGAGCTTTGGCGCCTCGCTGCACGGCGAGAGGCTCGGCCGCGCCGCCGACGCGACGGCGATCAGCTTCTTTCCGTCGAAACCGCTCGGCGGCTACGGCGACGGCGGCGCGCTGCTGACCGAGAGCGCCGCACGGGCCGCGCTGTATCGCAGCCTGCGCACCCACGGCGAGGGCACGACGCGCTACGAGGTGCTGCGCACCGGCATGAACGGGAGGCTGGATACGCTGCAAGCGGCCGTGCTGCTGAGCAAGCTGACCGTGTTCGCCGAGGAACTCGCGGCCCGCGAGCGGATCGCCCGGCTCTATGACGTGCGGCTCGGCAACGCCGTGCGGGTGCCGGCGCGGGTGCCGGACAGCACCAGCGCGTGGGCGATCTACGCGATTCTGCTGCCGGACGGCGCCGCGCGGGACCGGCTGCAAGCCGGCCTCAAGGCCGCCGGGGTGCCGAGTGCGATCTACTACCCGCGACCGCTGCACCACCAGCCGGCCTATCAAGCCGCCCACGACGGCGCGGCGCTGCCGGTGTCCGAGGACATTGCGACGCGCATCATGGCGTTGCCGATCCACCCGGAACTGACCGATGCCGATGCCGAGCGGGTCATTGAGGCCGTGCTGGCGAACGTCTGACGCAACCGGGCTGGCTCCGAACCGTCCGATAGTAACTTCGTTGTTACAACGTAACGAAAAGAACGCACCAAGGCACCGGCTTGCTCAGGCCATTCGTTTTCGGGGTCGGCGGGACTTGCGGTGGTACAGGCTCGGGTCCAGCAGGTGCGGATTGATCGGCATGTCCCGCAGCCAGGCCGGCATGTCCGGGTGGTACGGCGGCTTGTAGGGCGGGAACGGGGCCGGTTTTTCTTTCTACG
>Ga0116226_10000292_pt1 | contig 41698 bp, 36 predicted proteins | sample S1TSphfallax_FD_89692 | JGI IMG/M metagenome (GOLD analysis project Ga0116226, IMG submission 89692) | Host-associated microbial communities from peat moss isolated from Minnesota, USA - S1T2_Fa - Sphagnum fallax MG | ecosystem: Host-associated > Plants > Peat moss > Unclassified | place: USA... | reverse complement strand
TCCGTCTGGCACAGCTTTTTCAAGACACGATGGCTCGGCACGATATTACCGTGGCACAGGTATTGGTGACGCTTGATGATACCGAGGCACGACGCCGCCATCTGAATGGACGCGCGACACTCGAGCAGCTCTTGGGCTACGGCACAATGCCGGTGATCAACGAGAACGACACGGTGGCGACCGCCGAGATCCGCTTCGGCGATAATGACCGGCTGGCGGCGCGGGTGGCGCAGATGGTGAGCGCTGACACGCTGGTCTTACTGTCTGATATTGATGGGCTTTACACCGCCAATCCACGCAGCAATCCCGACGCCACTCATCTTCCTGAAGTGCGCGAAATTACCGATACGATCGAAGCGATGGCAGCACCCGCTGCACCCGGCATCAGCTCCGGCGGCATGGTGACCAAGCTGCAAGCCGCCCGGATCGCGATGGCAGCCGGCTGCCGCATGGTGCTGGGCCAAGGCCGAACCACGCGGCCGTTGACGGCAATCGAAGAGGGTGCGCGCTGCACCTGGTTCCTGCCCTCAGCCTCGCCGTTGACTGCGCGAAAGCGCTGGATTGCGGGAGCGATTGCGCCAGCGGGGGCGGTCATCGTCGATGACGGCGCGGTCACGGCACTGCTCGAAGGCAGTTCGCTGCTGCCGGCCGGTATCATCGCTGTCGACGGCGCGTTCGAAAAGGGCGATGCGATTTTGGTCCGGCAGCGCGATGGTGTCGTGCTGGGCCGCGGTCTCACCGCCTATGGCAGCGCCGAAGTCGCGATTTTAAGCGGTCACAAAAGCGGTGAAATCGAGACATTGCTGGGCTACCGTGGCCGCGATGTCGTAATCCACCGCGACGATCTCGTCCTCGTCCGGTAGGTGGGAAATCATTGTGATGAGCGCAAATTCGCCTGACGACCTCGCCGATATGATTCACGGCCTCGGTGCCCGGGCGCGGACTGCCGCTTCCGTTCTGGCGCTGGCGCCGACCGAGACGAAGAATCGCGCGCTCATGAGTGCCGCTTCGGCACTGCGTCGGCGTGTGGCAGCCATTCTGGATGCCAATATCGACGATCTTGCCGCCGCTGGGGCGGATCTTTCGCCGGCCATGCGCGACCGGTTGATTCTCAATGGGCAGCGGATCGAAGCGATGGCGAGCGGCCTTGAGATGATCGCCGCCCTTCCCGACCCGATCGGCCATATTGACTCGCAAACCACCCGGCCAAACGGGCTGGAGATCAGCCGGGTGCGTGTACCCCTGGGCGTCATCGGGATCATTTATGAAAGCCGCCCCAACGTCACCGCCGATGCGGCCGGGCTGTGCCTTAAGGCCGGTAATGCGGCGATTCTGCGCGGCGGCAGCGAATCTGCGAAATCATCGCGGGCGATTCTGGCCGCTTTACAGGACGGGCTCACCGAAGCCGGTCTGCCGATAGACGCCGTACAACTCGTCCCGACGCAAGACCGTGCCGCCGTCGGGCTCCTGCTGCGGCTGGACTCGTTCATCGATGTAATCATCCCGCGCGGCGGCAAATCTCTGATTGAGCGGGTTGCGGCAGAAAGTCGGATCCCGGTCTTGAAACATCTAGACGGGATTTGCCACGTCTATCTCGATCGTGATGCCGACCCCGTCAAGGCACGTGCGGTCACACTGAACGCCAAAATGCGCCGCACGGGCGTTTGCGGCGCCGCGGAAACCCTGCTCGTCGATCGTGGCGCACTCCCGATGCTCCCTGATGTGCTCAGTGATCTCATCGTCGCCGGCTGTGAAATCCGTGGCGATGATGTGGTGCGAAGATTGGATTCACGCGTGCTGCCGGCGAGTGCGGATGACTGGGCAACGGAGTATCTGGCGCCGATCATCTCGGTCCGCGTGGTTGAGGGTGTGGCAGGTGCGATTGAACACATCGCACTCTATGGCTCGCACCACACCGAAGCGATCGTAACGGAGAATGCAGTAACGGCCGAACACTTCATGGCGGCGATCGATAGCGCGATCCTGCTGTGGAATGCGTCTACCCAATTTGCGGATGGCGGCGAGTTCGGTATGGGCGCCGAAATCGGGATCTCGACCGGCAAGCTGCATGCGCGCGGACCGGTCGGGGTCAACGAGCTGACCAGCTATAAATATCTCGTGCGCGGCAGCGGGCAGGTCCGGCTCTGACCCATTCGACCGTCTTGGATTTGCCGAGCAGCCTGGGCGACCGGCGCCGACGGAGAGTTGGCTTGTTAGGCGGCTCGTTCAACCCGGCGCATCGCGGCCATCTGCATGTTAGCCGCGAAGCGCTGCGGCGCTTGGCGCTGGATGAGATTTGGTGGCTGGTATCGCCGCAAAATCCGTTAAAGCCGGTTGATGGCATGGCGCCGTTCGACACAAGGATGGCATCGGCTCGCAATGTTGCACGCCTTGAGCCCAGTATCAAAGTGACGGATCTGGAGTCACGGCTTGGCACCCGCTACACCGCCGACACGCTGAGAGTTCTGCGTCGGCGTTTTCCCAATACGCACTTTGTATGGCTGATGGGCGCGGATAATCTGTCCCAAATCGGCCGCTGGGACCGCTGGGAGCAGATCTTTGCTGCCGTCCCCATTGCGGTAATCGCCCGGCCTTCCTATTCTCTCAGGTCATTGAACAGCAAGGCAGCGCGGCGATTTGCCCGATACCGGCTGGTTGATCAGGATATACGCCGTCTAGCGGATGCGACACCGCCAGCCTGGGTTTTTATCGCCGCTCGGTTGGAAGATGTCAGCGCGACAACGATCCGCAGCCGCCAGATTGCACACCATCATCCGCACCACGCTTAGGAGATAGACCATCGCCCCGTCCCTCGACCCAACCGCCCCGATTGCTGATCCCGCCGCCGCACTGCACGGGCTGATCTGCGAAACGCTTGATGACGGTAAGGCGGAAGCCCTCGTATCGATCGATCTGCGCGGCAAATCCAGCCTCGCCGATTACATGGTGATCGCCACCGGCCGGTCGTCTCGTCAGGTGTCTGCGCTTGCAGATCAGGTGGCTTCCAAGCTGAAGGATGCCGGGTTCGGGCGTGTCTCGATCGAGGGCAAGAGCCAGGGCGATTGGGTGCTGATCGATGCCGGGGACGTAATCGTGCACGTCTTCAGACCCGAGGTCAGAGATTATTATAATCTCGAGAAAATGTGGAACGCCGTCGCCGCGGAAGAAAGCGGCCATATCGCCTGATGCGGTGCGCGATTCTCGCGATCGGTCGAGCCGGTACGGGGCCGGCGCGGGATTTATTTGAACTCTACGCGGGCCGTCTGTCCCCTCCGCTCGCCCTGGTCGAGCTCGAAGAGAAGCGGAAACTTCCCGACGCACAACGCAGCGACCGAGAGGCGGAGTTACTGGTCCAGGCGCTACCGCGGGGCGCGACGTTGGTCGCTCTCGACGAGCGTGGCACGGTGTTGAGCAGCGAACAGTTCGCAGAACGGCTACGGCACTGGCGCGATTCAGGCGTTGGGGATCTGGTTTTTGCGATTGGCGGAGCAGCGGGGCATGGGGCAGCAATCCGGACCCGTGCTGATTTTACGCTATCTCTCGGGCCAATGACCTGGCCCCATATGCTGGTCCGTGGACTTATTGCCGAACAGCTTTATCGCGCCCACTCGATTTTAAACGGGCATCCCTATCATCGGATATGACAGAAAAACCGGGCGGCGCTAGAGCAGCTCGCGATCAGACAGAATCGTCTGATCGCGTGAAGATGCTCGTCAACTCAAAGATTTAGAGCGATTTGGGTGAAAACTTGCGAACGCAAATCGCTCTAGCCCTGCGATGAGCTATTCGCCGGCATCTTCTGGTCGACCTTCCCCAGCTCATCACGATTTAGCTGATCCGTGATCTTGGCTTCCTTCGCGTCTTCGGCGCGTTCGCGGCTTTGATGCATCGCCATATGCTTGGCTTCCATTTCCTGCTTATCGGGTGTTTCCGAGGCAGTCTGGGCATTGTCAGGCGTCGTGTTGTTTGCGGCATTGGTCTGAGCGCTGGGCGCGGCGGTGCCCATATTGTCGCTCTTCATCGTCGATTGCGGCTTGTTGTTATCCATGGAGGTGCCCTGGGTCGGGGCGGTGCTCGTTGCTGCCGGAGGCGTGCTCGAGCTATTGTTCATGCTCGAATTTTGCGTTTGTGCCAGGGCGGAACCGGCAGCCGTGATCAGCGCCAAAGCCGCCACGGTGGACAGTATATGTTTCATCGAAAGTCTCCATTCTTGGGCGGAGAACTCTCCGCACCTGACTTCCGAACAGCTTACCTTCGCCGTGGTTCCGTATCTCTCACCTCAAACGGCCGACGCGAACAATCCCGGTATATTACTCATTCATTAACGGACTCACGCTAGAAATTGGATAGTTGGAAACTAATTCACTCATCAAATCGAACCAATTTGGTGGGATCAGTCTCTGGTGAAACCTTTTACGTTTCGCGATCTTGTAGCGGCTAAAGACATTCCACTGCCCAAATGGGGGAGCACTGGGTTGATCCGGGGGCTGGGAAAGACAAAGGAGCGCATCGCCCGTGCTACATGGCGCGGGGTGGGCTTGGACCGTCGCGCCGCGGCCTATGTCGTCTTAATCTGTATGATCATGGCGCTGGGGAATGGCTCGCGCCTCTGGCAAATGCGTCAATCTGCGCTTGAAGCGGCCGCGCTGACCACACAAAATCTATCCGAGATACTTGCCCAATCTGTCGAAAATATTGTGGACGATGCAGACATCAATCTGATCGGAATCGTCGAACGCGTTGAGGCGCATCCAACCACACCCGACCAAAGAGCGGCGCTGGAATCGCTGCTGAAAATGCGCATTAGCGCATCTACCGTGCTTCGGTCGCTGACCATCTATAACCCAGACGGCACGGTGATAGCGTCATCCGCTCCACGCAGCCTTGTACCGAATGGTGACACCCGAAAATGGTTCGAGGCCCGCCTCGCAGATCCTGTGCAAAGCTCGCAAATCGGCCAGCCGATGCGCAGCCCTGAGACAGGCGATTGGCTGATACCAATCTCAAGGCGCATCGTGAACCCCGATGGCACCCTTGCCGGTATCGCCTGCGCAGAGATCGGCGTCGATTATTTCGAACGGAGTTTCCGGTCGATTTCGCTGGGTCACGCCGGCGTTGTCGGGCTCGCTTTGACGGATGGGATGCTGCTGGCCCGCTGGCCGATCGCGGTCGGCATGATCGGCACTAAGGCGCAGACACAACAACTTGGAGATAGCGATATCGAGTCAAACCTCGTCGGCCTTGAGCGAATATCTCCGTTAGACTCGGTGCGCCGCATCATCAGTCGCCACCGGCTTCGACACTACCCGGCGACAATTTTTGTCGGCGTTGGCAAAGATGAAGCGCTCGCCAGTTGGCGGCATACTATGTTTGTGGATTTGTTCGGGCTTACCGCCTTGATCTCGATGGTAGCCCTGCTCGGCTCCAGACTGACACAAGCCATCCGGCGTCGCGCCGAAGCCGAACAGTTGATGCGCACCCAAATGACCGAATTCCGGCTTCTGGCCGACAATACCACCGACATGATCTTTCGTATGGACCTTGACGGTGTCCGTCGCTACGTCTCACCGGCGGTGAAGGAAATTTTCGGTTATGAGCCTTCCGAACTGATCGGCAGCGCGATCGGCAAGGCGCTCCATCGCGACGATGCGCCCCAGGTTGATAAGATTATGGATGCGTTCGGCGCCGGTCAGATCGATAGGGCAAGCATCTCTGCCCGTATTCCGCACCGCGACGGGCGCTGGGTGCAGGTTGATACGGCTTTACGCTTGGTCCGCGATGAAGAAACCGGCAGGCCGCTGGAGATCGTTGGATCGCTCCGCGATGTCAGTGCACATCATGCCGCTGAGGAACGGGTGCGCGCGAGCGAGGCGCGCTATCGTCTGCTGGCCGACAGTAGCCACGATATGATCGTGCAATGTGATCTTAACGGCATCGCTGAGTTCGTATCGCCAGCGGCTCGCTATATTACCGGCCGAGCCCCGGCTGACCTTCTTGGCCAAAATGTCACGGATCTGGCTCATCCGGCCGATGTCGCTGCAGCACGTGCGGCAATCGACAGCCTCGTCAGCAAAGGCGAACGCCGAACGGTAACACATCGCATACGCCACGAAGATGGAAGGCTTATCTGGGTCGAAGTCGGGATGCGCCTGCTGCAGGACGACCGTACCGGCGCGCCAACGGCAATTGTGCTGGTCTATCGCGATGTTAGCGAACGGAAGGAAGCCGAAATTCATCTCAGCGATGCGGTCGAAAGCATCAATGACGGGTTTATTTTATTCGATTCCGACTCGCGCTTCATCATGTGCAACACGAGCTATCGCCAGCTCTTTCCCGAATCGAACGATCTTTTCGTTCCCGGCCAGCATCGACGCGATATTCTGATCGCCCAAACCGAACGCGGCGATTTCGGCCCTGTCGCCAATGTTACGGCTTACGTCGATGATTTCATGGCACGAACCTGTCAGCCTGGAATGGTATTTGAACTGCCGCTTGCAGATGGTCGCTGGGTCTTGGGCAGTGATCGCCAAACCTCGCTGGGCAGTTGGGTTGGCATCCGCACCGACATTACCGGCCAGAAGCAGCGTGAATTCGATCTTGATGACAGCCGCTCGCGCCTGGAGGTGCAGGCACGGGAAATGATTCATGTCGCCGAAGATTTCGCCGTTCTGAAAGACGAGGCGGAACGGGCGAAAGAAGAAGCCGAGCGCGCCAACCACGTAAAATCCGAATTTCTGGCGATGATGAGCCACGAGATCCGCACACCGATGAATGGCGTGATCGGAATGAATGAGCTTCTGCTGAACACCAAGCTCTCAGGCGAGCAACGTAAATTCGCCGATGCGATCCGAACCTCTGCCGAATCCCTGCTGACCATCATCAACGACATTCTCGATTTTTCGAAATTGGAGGCCGGCAAATTCGGCCTGGAAGAGCTCGATTTCATTCCCGCGGACATCGTCGAGGATGTGGTCGCACTGATGGCGCCGCGCGCCTTTGGGAAAGGGTTTGAAATCATTGCCGATATCGATCCGGCCCTGGCCGGCGCGTTCCGCGGCGACCCGACTCGAATCCGGCAAATTCTGCTCAACCTCGCTTCGAATGCGGTGAAATTCACCGAACGGGGATTCGTTTGCGTCACGGCCAGACTTGTTCCCGGCACCGACAGCGACCCGCTGATCCGGTTTGAAGTACAGGACACCGGCATCGGTGTGCCGGACGCGGTGAAGGCCAAATTGTTTCAACCCTTTCAACAGGCTGATAGCTCCATCACACGGCGTTTTGGCGGCACCGGGCTCGGCCTCAATATCAGCAAGCAGCTTGTTCAGCTTATGCATGGCGGCATCGGCATCACCGACCGCCCGGATGGCGGCAGCATTTTCTGGGTCGAGCTGGCACTGCCACCGAGCCTCGTCGGCGCCGCCCCGCCGGAACCGATCAAACCGATGCAGGGTAAGCGCGCGTTGCTGATCGGCGGCAGCGAGACAGCGCAGAATGTGCTACGCCGGCAATTGACCTTCCACGGGCTGGATGTCGTCTGCGTGGCAGGACACGAGACGGCACTTGACGCCAGCAGTGCCGCTCGTGAGCGGGACGCGCCGTTCGATTTGGTGCTCATGGATCCGCAGGGGCCGGCCGATTCGTCATGGTGTCAGCTCGCCACGACGCTTCGCCGGAGCCAACCGACGAAACTGCGACTGATCATGCTCGCGATCGACGGGACCGCAGCCGCGGGCAATCTCGCCATCGATGCCATTCTGGCCAAGCCTGTGCGGGAAGCGGCCCTCCTGCGCTGTCTGATCGGCGGCGAGGCCGCGTCGTCCATGCCGATCGATGAGGCTGGGGACACCGAGCCTGCCCTCGGCGGCGAGATGAATCGGGGCGATATCCTGCTGGCCGAGGATAATCTGATCAATCAGCAAATCGCTGTCACGATTCTCGAGCGTGCCGGCTATCGCGTGGATGTGGTGACAAACGGACTCGCGGCGATGGAGGCCGTGCGGCGCAAGCCCTATCAGATCGTGCTGATGGATGTGCAGATGCCGGAACTGGATGGGCTCGAAGCCACGCGACGCATCCGGGCGGATCTCGGCCTCACGACCCTGCCAATCATCGCCATGACGGCGAACGCCATGGATGGCGATCGCAGACGCTGTATCGATGCTGGCATGGATGATTACATCTCCAAACCGATCGATCCCAAGTTGCTGGTGCTGATGGTGGAGCGGTGTGCGCGAGCGGACGAGTTGCTTCCCGATTCGATCCGCCTCGATCCGCTTGTCGAAACAACCCCGATCGTGGACGAGGAACATATCGCCAATATTCGGGACATCTTGCCGGCCGACCGGCTCATGAGCCTCATCAGATTCTATATTGAGGGCGCGGATCAGCGCATCCATCACATGAACTCGCTGTTCGATAGCGGCGACCTCAAAGGGTTGCGCCAAGAGGCGCACGACATCATCGGTACCGCCGGCAATTTGGGCGCGCGCCGGCTTCAGATGCTCGGCGTCGAGTTGCAGGAAGCCTGCAAGGACGGGGATCTCACAGAAGTGGGGCGCGTGATGACCAAGATCACCAAAGCCTCCCCGGAAGCCTCGGCTTGGCTACAGCACTGGCTGGACTTGGTGACGGCTGCAACCTGAAAGTCAAGCGGACGCGAAGCCCGCCGCCAGCGCCCTTATGTGATCCGGCCCGATACCGCAGCAGCCGCCGATGATCGAGGCCCCCGCATCGCGCCAGCGCCGCGCATAGCCGAGATACGCCACCGGATCGAGGTCATCGCGCAGCGCGCTTAGTGTTTCATTGGCTGCGCCTTCAGCATCATTGGCCTGCGGGGCAAAGGCGTTGGCATAGGCGCCAACCTGCTGGAAGCCGGCGACGGATGCGGCTTTCAGCGCTGGCTCAATCACCGCGGCGTGGCTGCAATTGAACAACAGCGCCGTGGCACCCAATTCGATGGCAGCTGCAACCGCCGCATCGATCGTCTCACCCGAACGCAGGCGGGGGGCCGTAAGGCCGCTTGCGACCGCGTGCGGATCGCGATCATCCAGCGTGAATGACACAAAGAACGGCCGCGGATCGTCGGTGCCGATGACCCGCCGGACCGCCCGCGCCTCCGCAATCGAGCTTTGGGTTTCCGCCAGCCACAGATCGACATGAGGCGACAGGCCGGCCACCAATGGCGTCAGCAACGAGTCAGCGTCATCGGCGCGAAAGAGATCGGGGCGATAAGAGCCGAACACCGGCGGCAGCGATCCCGCAAGCCGCGCTGCGCCCTGAACCGCCGCGCGTCCCAGCCGCCCGGATAGATCCGCCAGCGCCCGTCCGTCTGCCTCAAACCGATCCCAACCGATATGGAAGGGCACCAGCGCATAGCTGTTGGTTGTGATGATATTGGCCCCGGCAGCCACGAAGGAGTCATGCACCTGTCGAACAAATTCCGGCGCCTCGATCAGCGCCAGCGCCGACCATTCCGGCTGCCGAAACGGCGCGCCGATCCGCAGTAACTCACGCCCCATGCCGCCATCCAGGATGGTGATGGAAGGATTCGGCATTGCAATATTCCTTACCGTGTCGGGTTGGCCAGCCACCATTCGAGGAAAATCGGCTCGGCAGGAGTACCGGCAACGTTAAGGTAATTCGCGAGATTCGTGATGTCGGTGCTGGAGAGTTCGCTGGAGAAATTCGGCATACCGAAGGGGACTCCGCTGCCGGTCACATAATATTGCACGAGACCGCCCAATCCCTGCACGTTCACGGCGATCTGGCCGGCCCCGTGCAGCCCGTGGCACCCATAGCAATTATATTCGAGCCAAAGGCGACGCCCCTCGCCAGCAGAGGACAGGGTCGCGGGGCGAGCGAATCGCTTTATCGTCGCGGATCCGGGGTGATCTTCTGCCTCAGCGGCGGCATTGAAGACGACCAGGAGCGCTGCGAGGAAGATGCAGCTTGTAAAAAAACGCATGTGATTCACTCCGTCGCTTTGGAGATGGGGGCCGTCTCGATCCGTGGGACGCCGTATTCTGCCAGGATCGCGTCGATCTCTGCTTGGTGGCGATCCAACGCCGCATTCAACCCGTCGCGAAGGCCAGTCTCACCCTTTCGGACGCCGATCGAAATCCCGTAGGTGAAGGTAAGCTTAGGCAAAGCCGGATCTGCAAGGATTGGCTTGATCGTCAGCTCCTTGGGCTGGCGTTTGGCGAAATAGCCGGCGAGCGGTCCCCATACGGCGGCAACATCGATCTTCCCGGTCGCGACGGCGTCAATGATCCGGCCTGCTGGACTGTCGATATCGGGCGCGTCATAGACTACAAAACCCACGACATTGGCACCCAGCCCGCGTTCTGCGATCGCCTGTGCGGGTGGTGGGTTCATTCCTTCAGACACGAGTGCTTGCAGCCCGATCTTGAGCGTCTTTAGACTGGGGTCATCGAACGAGTCCAGGTGCAGGGCCCGACTCTTTTGCCAGACAAAGACATAGCTGGAGCGGTAATAGGCGCGCGTGAGGTCCAACGATGCCATCTCGCTGGACACGCCCATCACCACATCGCACCGATGCGCGTTGAGCGTGCGCCGGAGGAACCCCAGCTTTTCGATGCCCCAGCTAAATTCAAGCGGCTGCCCCATATCGGCGGCCAGGAGCGCCGCAATCCGGTCTTCGAACCCCTCATGGCGGTCATTCGAAAACGGCAAGTTGTTGGGATCAGCACAAACCCGCAGCGTCGGCGCCGCGCGGCCTGCGGAGGTCGGTCCGAGCAAAAGGGCGAGCCCTATGACGAGATAGCGCATCACGGAGTTCGAGCGATCAGGGCAGTTTGAAGACATGGACCACACCGCTGGCTCCAGTGCCAACAGCGGGACAGGATCCCCCTGCGAACCCACCAGCGAGCCAGCCGATTCCGGACATGATTGCGATACGCTGCTTGCCATCGGGGGCCTGATAGCTGATCGGGTTCGAAGCGATGCCGCATTCGACGGTGGTTTGGAACAGCACCTTACCGGTCGTGGCATTGACTGCTTTAAATTTCTTGTCGAGCGTGCCGTAGAAGACGACCCCGCCCTCGGTAACCATTGCGCCGCCCAGGAGCGGCAAGGTTTCCGGGACGCTCCAGGCTTCTTTGCCCTTGACTGGGTCCCAAGCGATCAACGCGCCACCATTAGCCGTTGATCCCGGTATAATGGTGCTCGCAGCACCCTGAAACGGTGCGCCCTCGACATAGACGGCCTTCAACGCTTCAATATTATCGCAGAGATTGATCGATGGCACATAAAAGAGGTTGGTCCTCGGTGAGAAGGCCGACGGCTCTTGATCCTTCCCCCCAAGCGGGCTCGGACATACGTCGGATACCGGATCGCCTTGGTGCGGCACTTTCGCCGAAACGACTTTTGGCGTGCCCAATGAGCTGATCGAGGTCGCCCAGGTGACTTCGGTAAATGGGTTCGCCACAAGCACCTGGCCGGTCGTGCGGTCGAGCGTATAAGCGAAGCCATTCTTGTTGAACTGGACCAGCAGCTTGCGCGTGGTGCCACCGACCGGCAGGTCAACCGGGACCGGCTCGCTGGTCGCGTCGAAATCCCACCCGTCATGGGGCGTGACCTGATAGGCCCACACTGCAGCACCGGTCTTGGGTTTCCGCGCGAAGATCGTCGCCCCCCATTTATTGTCGCCCGGCCGCATCGTCGGGTTCCATACACCCGGATTGCTGGTGCCGTAGAAAATGAGATCCGTTTCGGGATCGTAAGTGATCCACGACCACACCGCACCGCCGCCTTGCTGCCAAAGCGTGCCGGGCCAGCTGGTTTCGCCGAGATTGGTGCCTTGGTCCTTCTTGTAGAAGGCATGAAAGCCTGACCCGATCAAAACATCCGTATCAGGCCCGGTCGAATAGGCCTTCCATAGCTGATTGCCAGTATTGAGATCGAGGCCCGCGATCCAGCCACGGACTCCAAACTCGCCGCCGGCATTTCCCACGATGACCACTTTATCCGCGACGATCGGTGCGCCGGTCATGGTCATCCCGCTGCTCGGCTGGCCGAAATTGACGCTCCAGAGCAGAGCACCTGTGGTTGCATTCACCGCGATCGTATTATCGTCGAGCGTGTTGAAGATGATCTTGCCGCTAGCATAAGTCGGCCCGCGATTGACGGCATCGCAGCACGCCACACCTTTGGCGGCGTATGTCGACGGCGGCACGTAGGTCCAAAGTGTCTTGCCCGGGTTCTTAAGATCGAGCGCGATCAGCGTGTGAGGGAACGGCGTCACGATATACATGACCGAGCCGACGACCAGTGGCTGACCTTCATGGTTCCCGGTCGATCCGGTCTGAAAGCTGAACTCCTCGACCAATTTCCCGACATTCGAGGGCTTGATTTCACTCAGCCGGCTATAGCGCGTGGCTTCGGGATCGCCGCCAGGCACTGCCCATTCCACGCCGGTACCGATCGACACGCTTTGGTCAATCTCTGCCGCCACAACCGGGCCGGTGAGGCCCGCCAAAACCGTGAGCGCCAGTGCTCCAGGGCGAAAGGTCATGAGCGACATGCTGGTCTCCTTTTCAACGTAGTTCCCCGGACTGCGCATACGCGTGATAGCCGGCACCTAGAGAGGTCGCAACTAGCCGTGTAGCTAGATCGACTATAAAGCCCCATGCAGCACCAGCAGCGCAACCGCTTCGGCGCGCGTGTTGATCGCGAAACGGCGTTTGACCCGTTCGACATGGAAATGCACCGTCGATTTGGAAATGCCGAGCAATTGTGCGACCTCCCAATCGGTCTTGCCGAGCGATACCCAGCGCATGCATTCCAACTCACGGGCGGTAATCTTAGGCGCTACGGAGACACCGCCCGCATCCGCAGTCAGCCGGCAGCGTTCGTGTAGCGCCAGCGCCATGACCCACAGCAGCGCCCGGTCGGCGGCAGCGAGATCCAAGGGACGGAAGGTCGCAAGGCTGACCGTGCCCTGGTAGCCCGAAGGGCCATGAATCGGGATGACCAACCCTTCAACCCAGCCGTACTCTTTCGCCGCCGCCAACACCTTATGACCGGAATCAGCCACTTGCCGAAATTCTTCGAGTTCGCTCCAGAGGAACGGCGCCATCCGCCGCTGAGCCTCGGCCACCACCGGGTCTTTGAGAAACAGCTGGCGCTGTTCATAGAGTGCAAGCCAGCTGGCCGGCCAGTTGTTGAAATAGAACCGGTATTGCCGAGTCCGGCCGATCCCGTTCCAAGCGCCACCGGCGACCGCATCGAAGCCGAAATCCCCGATGACGCTTAGAAACTCTGCGATGAGCGCCGGAACATCGGGATCAACGCCGCATCGTCCGACCAGACGAAGGCCGCGGGCGTGGCGGTGATCGGCTTCTGAGGGGTCCCGATCGGTCATTTGAAAGCCGCCTTCGAAAATGCACCATTGAAAAATAGAGCCCGGCAGAGCAGTCAGGGTTCGGGGGTCGCGAGAAAGCTATTTGTGGTCTCATTATCCACCGAATCGTATCCTAAGATCTGACCAGCATCGTTGATCTGTATGGAACCGACGTCATGTTTGGGGATAGAGACAAACTGGAAGGAGCTGCCATCATAGACGTAGATGGCTGATCGGTTATTCTTGTTGGCGACCGTCCCCAGAACAACGCCATTATTATTGATAGACGACGCATAGCTATTGGTCCAACCAGGCACATCGAACTCGGTCAATTTGCCATTCTTATAGATGAAGCTCTTTAACTTAAAGGTTATCGCCCTAATTTGGCCAACCACTGTATTCGTGTTATTAAGTGCTGCGGCACTTACTGATAGCGCATCCGGGATCGGGATTGCGGTCACTACGCCGTTAAGATAGAGAAATCCAGATGTATGGTAAGCTGACGAGTCTGGGTATGGATTGTAATTACCTACGATCGACCCAGATACATTAATGGCCACCGGAGACGGATAACTATTGCTCACGATGTTAGCAACTTTTCCATTGTTCCAGGTGAACAAGGTTTGTATCGATTGATCATTGGCCTCGTGCGAAAGTGCTATTCCTGCAATAATATTATTATTATTTATTACCGAAAGCGTCGTATTGTACGCACCCGGAACCGTGATCTCACTAAACCTTCCGTTTTTATACAGAAAGTTAAAAACTGAATTATTGCTTGTGATATAATATCCGATGATAACGCCGCCGTCATTCATACCAGTCGGAACAGTCCATTGAGCACTTGGATGATCGAAGGTCGTGACGGTGCCATTTTTGTACGTAAAGCCGTGTATTAAATTTTGATTATCAATCCAGTATCCCAGCACGACGCCGGCATTGTTGAGCGCCACAGGAGTCGTTCCCACCGCGCCAGGAACGACAATTCGCTTGTAGCTATAGCCCTCAGCATAGGCCGAAGGAGTGATTAGGGAGAGCGCAATGACAAGCACCCAGCACGCACGCATGATTTTAAGCATCTTGGATAGCCTTTCTAAATCGAATAAAACGGTTCGGCCTTTTTCCGAGTTACCCCCGCTTGTCTTACGAGGGATCAAAGACAGAGGCGCGGAAGCCAGCCAGTCAGGGTTTGGGCGTTGCCAGGAACAAAGTTTCAGCATAGCCATTCTTCGGATCCTGATATTCTCCCAATATTTGACCGGAATCATTGATAAAAATGGCGGTTTGAGATTGTGCGTTTGGAATGGAAACGAACGCGAAGGAGGTGCCGTCATAGACATAACCGGACGATTGACCGTGTTCATTAAAGACATTTCCGACGACTACGCCACTATTATTGATTCCGTTAGCAGAACTATTGGGCCAGCCAGGCACGTCGAACGTCTTCAATTTGCCATTTTGATAAATAAAGCTCTTCACCTTACCAGTCTTAGCGGAGATCCCCCCGACCACGGTGTTCGAGTTATTAATAGCGTGAAGGAAAACTGACTGCACATCGGTAATCACGATTGGTTCGAGCTTACCACCGGCCCAAAGGAAGTTGTCCGCTCCATCATACGTTCCGATGACGGATCCGGTGACGTTTATAGCGCCCGCGGAAGGCGATTCTCCTTGCACGATCGTCGTGAATTTACCGTTGGCCTCAATAAATGCCTCGGCAACGCCGTTCGGGGCTGCATTTCCTACAACGACCCCGGCATCGTTCATCCCGGTCAGGTCTGTCGACCTCGAGCCAGGAAAATTTATGGATGTAAAAATACCATTTTTATAGACGAAACCTCCGTCAATTTCATAGCCCCCGCCGTAATATTCGATATGGGTTCCCACGATGTCTCCAGCAGAATTCATACCGCCGGCCAGGGTTTTTACCGCACCAGGATAGTCGAAGCTCTTGATTGTCCCGGCGGTATAGGTAAACCCGTGTTGGGTGAAGTCATCTTTTGCATCGATCCAGGACCCCACCACGATCCCAGACGCGGTAAGGCCCGCCGCATAGGTCTCCTCCGCGCCCGGAACGGCTATTCGCTCGTAAGTATAGCCCCCGGCAAAAGCGGCGGCATTGATCAGGCAGAGTGTAGCGGCAACGAATACCCCAGAACCTCTGTGTATAAGCATCTTGAAAATCCCTCTCACATGAATCGTTGCCATTGGCTTTTTCCTATCGCGCTCATTCACGGCCCGATACATTTCAAGCATCCGCCTGACGTCACCAAATTGCCGTTATTGATTGAGCAAATGCGCTGCTGCTGAAGGTCGTCGCAATTGTTGCCAAGCCCCGGCCGATTAAATGGAGTGGATTGGCCACCCGGCACGACGGGTTGTCGCATAACCGGGGCGACCGGCGCGGGCACGGCGTTCACGACGCGGTCGGGCACTGCTTGCTGTAACAGGCCCGGCATGCTGTCCCGCGCCATCGAGACCCCGTCGAACTGAAACATCCCCGGCGATTGCTGAATGACATTCCAGGTCGAATTCGTCGGGACATTGTAGGGCCGGCAATTGACCGGGAACCCGGGCGCCTGGGCACAGATCTGATGCGGCAGCCAACCCGCGATTTGAAAATCCACGCGCATCTGGTTCGGGCCGTTCGGCGTCACGCGATACTGGCCCCAGCGCCGCTCAACCGAGCCGTTCGGCAATTGGTGGGCGAACAGGAACGTGCCGTCCGGATTGAACTGGGTGGCGAGACGATCCATGCCGCCCTGCCCCGCCGCGGTGCCGCTCCAGGCGCCGAGCAGCGGCATCGGGCCGGGCTGCTGGGCCACGCCTGACGTCGCAACGAGCAGCGATACGACCAACGCTACGATCGAAATACGCATGAGACGGGTTCCTCGTTATTGCAGCCTATAGTTTCCCTTTGGCGATAAAGCCTTCATAGACAGTGTCGGTCGGGGTCGCGAAGATGCCGACCAGCGTGTCGCTGTCATTGATCCCCTCGATCCCGGTGACACCTTGCTCGGGCTTGCCTTTTGGGTCGTTGATCACGTAGTAATTCTTGCTGGCGCTGACATACACACCACCATTCTCGACACCGTCGGCGTCGGTCCAGCCGATCGCGATCACGCCTGCGTCATTGATCTGATGCCCCCGGGTTGACTGCGACTTAGGGAACACAAGTTCAGTATATTTGCCGCCGGAATAGAGGAAGGAATGCTCATTGCCCTGCGCGTCGGCAGTTTGGATCGAATATTGGTCTTTACTGTTGATGGATACACCGAGCGTTGCCGTCTGGCCAGGCACATCGAATTTTTTATAGACACCGCCCTTGAGCACAAAGCCATGCTGAGCAGACTTCGCGTCAACATAGGTGCCGATAACGGTGCCTGCATCGTTGATGCCGTACGCGGCCGCACCGCCCGTACTACCCGGCGGTGTGATTGCCTTGAAAACACCCTTGGAATAGATAAACGCCGTGCCGCCACCGGGTAGCGTGTTTGACGGGTAATAGCCGACGATCTCGCCGGCTGCGTTGATTCCCGTGCACTTGGTGCTGGGATATTTTGGATTGTGGAAATCCGTCTTGGCCTTGCCGTTATAGGTAAAGCAGGTTGCGACGCCGGCAGCGGTAAGGGCCGTGCCGACCAGCGTTCCCGATTTATTGATGGCCTGGATGATCGTACTGGCGGCCTTCGCATCGTCAAACGTGGTGAAGGTGTAGGACGGCGCCGCGCTGGCAGCTGCGAAAGGCTGTGCTGCGCCGCAGAGCAGCAGAACCATTGCGCCAAGACTTCCTTTAGACATGAACCTGATCCCTCGAGAGCCGTGTTGATGGCCATCAATCTGAGATAACGCAGCGCCGGAAGTCCTGACGCTTTTGTGAATTCTTCGGAAAACCGAGGAATCGCGTGCTCTTTCAGTCGGCCAGCATCCAGTTCGACACCGCGAAATGCTTGCCGCTCGCCGTGTAGGTGATCGACCCGGTGCCGGATTTATCGACCAGCAGCGTCGCCAAATTGGCCCCCGTCGCGGTATCCGTTACCGTGGCCCGGCTGTTGCCAGCAGGACCGGTCACCGCCAGCGAGAACGCGGCATGGTGCACGGCATCCTTGACAGTCCAGTCGACCGGCGGCGGTGGAAATAAATCATCATTTGACGAGACAATACCCTTGACGGCGGTGGTGCCGTAGCTGGTCGTCGGGCCCGCGATTTTCAGGGTGAAGTCTGTCGGCTGAACAACCGAGAGGCTGTTGAGCGGCCCGGTGACGAGCGTTGTGGGCTTGTCCGGCGTGTTGGCAAATACGATGCCGCCTGTAGAGAGATTGAGCGTGAGCGGCGTAACGGAGCCCAGCGCCATGTTGAGGCTCGGGAAATTCTGGGTAATCAGCCCCTCGCATGGTTCCGCTCCGTCCCGCGCGAGATTGATGGTGCAGGCAAGACCCAGATTGACCTTAGGAGCGGCGCTGGCCGGCGTATAGATTCCGACACCCGCGGTCTTTATACTGGAGAAACTGGTACTGCTCCCCACGAACTGAACATTCCCCGTCAGTTCCAGCGTCCCAAGCTTTTGCCCCTTCAGTCCATAATAGACCGCCGTTGAGTTTGCCGTTTCCATGGGGTTATTTGACGAACTGCTTCCAACCCCCGCCAGGATAGACGAGACTGTTACGTAGAGTCGTGTGCAGCCCGCCTCATAATACAAGTTGAAGGTGGATTTGGCCGTGCTCTTAGTTTCGGACAGTGACATGAGCTTGACGCTCCCCCCGCCAGTGAGGGCTTGGCAGTGATGAACCTGGCCGTTTGGGCTTTCGATAACGCCCAGAGAGGTGAAGAGGACCGGCCAGGCCTGGCCGATACTCATTCCCTCCTGTGCAAGGATCGGCGCCAAAAGGCTCGACGAACTGGTTGCCGCTGCCGCGGGGTGCAGTCCTGTGAGCATAACGCCAGCCAACATTAGGCCGAGCCAGGCAACCGCCGCGTTCCGTCGTCTTAGCAGCCCCAGAGCGACGAGATACATTTTAGACATAAACCCGATCCCTCGGAAGCGGTTGTGATAGTTGTTAAGGGAGACTAGGGAGCGCGCGAAGTCCTGACGCTTTTGTGAATTCTTCGGAAAACCGAGTGATCGCCTGCTCTATCAGTCCGCCAGCAGCCAGTTCGACACCGCGAAATGCTTGCCCGTCGCCGTGTAGGTGATCGACCCGGTGCCAGATTTATCGACCAGCAGCGTCGCCAGTGTCGTGCCGTTGGCGGTATCGGTCACCGTGGCGCGGCTATTCCCGGCGGGACCAGTGACCGCGAGCGAGAATTCGGCGTGATGGCCGTCATCCTTGACTATCCAGCTGACCGGCGGCGGCGGGAAGACATCATATTGTGAGGCGCTACCCTTAACGGATGTCGTGCCGTAGTTTGCGGCACCGCCGCCAATTGTCAGGGTGAATGCCGTCGGCTGCACGACCGAGAGGCTGTTCAGTGGCCCGGTTACGAGCGTCGATGACTGGCCTGGCGTGTTCGCAAACGTGAAACTACCGTCGCTTGCCTGGTTTAGGGTGATCGGCGTGACCGAGCCGAGCGCAATGTTAAGACTCGGGAAATTCTGTACGATGGCGCCTACGCATGGTTGGGGGCCGAGCGTTAAAACATCCAAGGAACATGAAAGACCGAGATCCACCTTTGCGGCGCCATTCCTCGGCGTGTAAACACCCACGCCAGAACTTTTTATGCTGGTAACTGTTTGAGTGTTGCCAACAAATTCGATAACGCCAGAAATCTTAAGAGTACCGACTTTTTGTGCTTTTAATCCCATAATATATCGCGTTAATGCTGGCCGTTTCTTTGGCATTATTTCCGCTTTCACTTGTCTCTATAAAGGTTGAAGAGGCTTTAACATAGATTCTACCGCAAATTTTGTCATAATACATGTTAAAGACAGTACTCACCGGAGTATGGTTCGTGGAGGACGATGTAAGCTTATAACTTAAACCGTCCGTAGTTTTAGTGCACACATTGAGCTTGAAAATTGGGCTGTAGAGTACGTAGGTTTGGAGTTCAATCACCGGCCAAGATTGACCGATATTCATTCCCTGCTGCGCTAGGAGCGGCGCTACAAAGCTCGACGAATCGGTTGCCGACATCGCGAAACCCGATCCCATGAGCATCGCGCCAACCAACGCCAGGCCGCGCCAAGCAAACGCAGCGCTCCATCCTCCTAGCAGCCCCATAGCGGCATGATACATTTTAGACATAAACCTAATCCCTCGAAAGCGGTTGTGACGGCCATGAAAGGAAATCACGCAGCGCGCAAAGTCCTGACGTTTTTCGGAATTCTTCGGAAAAATCGCCTGATCCCCCACCTTAGCAGTCGGAAAAACACTTTTAATAATATATTTCCGATTATATTCAGTATTTAATATAGATTAGTTTATAATCAACCCAGACAGGGGCTGCAACTAGCTGTTTAGATAGGTGCTGCCGCCACGTTTGATTCGAGGGTGATTGAGATCTGCGGTCGAGCGAGTCTCAAATGATTGGCCGACTTGAACTATTCGGCTTTGGCTGCTTGCACTGCGATGGATGCTAAACCGACCGCCTCATCCATCCTCAATGAAAATCCCGCGATTTCTGCTCAAGCACCCGGTGATCCTGTCCCGGGTGGATCGCCTCATCGCCGCGGCTGTGGCTGAGCGGGAGATCTTCGCCGTCGAGCCGGAGGTCGGCCGAAAGATCGGTCAGGCGTTCGGCAATGACATGGATGACGATGCCTTCCTTTTGCACGAGGCCGCTGACCGCGATCAGCCGGCTGGTCATTACGGTCCGGCGATTCTCATCGAACAGCCGTTTCCAGATCACGATATTGGCGGTGCCGGTCTCGTCTTCGATGGTCATGAAGATGATGCCCTTGGCGGTGCCCGGCCGCTGCCGTACCAGCACTAGGCCGGCAACCGCGACGCGCCTGCCGTCGCGTGTCTTGGTGAGGGCCGCGCAGGGCAGGATCTTGCGCTGGGCCAAGCTTTCGCGCAGGAATGCGACCGGATGCTGCTTCAGGCTGAGCCGTGCCGTGCGGTAATCCTCGAACACATGTTCCTTGAGACCCATCGCGGGCAGCGTCACGGCGGGTTCGCGCGACGGTCTCGCTTCGGGGAGGGCGAACAGCGGCAGATCCGTTTCGTCGAGCCCCTTGACCGCCCAGAGCGCCTGACGCCGGTCGAGCCCCAGCGACCGGAACGCGTCGGCCCGGGCCAAATCCGCCAGCACGGTCCGGCCTAACCCGCCGCGCCGATGCAGCTCGCCGGCCAAGCGATATCCCTCTCCGCGCCGCTCGACCAGCCGCCGCATATCCGCCTCGGCGAGGCCCTTGATCAGGCGAAACCCGAGCCGGAGCGCAAGCCGGGTCGAGGCGGCATCGTCGCGCTCCAGCGTGCAGTCCCAATCGGAATAATTCACATCGATCGGCCGCACCTCGACGCCATGCTCGCGCGCATCACGCACGATCTGCGGCGGCTCATAGAAGCCCATCGGCAGGCTGTTCAACAAAGCGCAGGCGAACACGTCCGGGTGACGCCATTTGACCCAGGCGGAATCATAGGCGAGGAACGCGAAGCTGACCGCGTGGCTTTCCGGGAACCCATAAGTGCCGAACCCCTCGATCTGCTTGAAACAGCGCTCGGCGAAATCCGGGTCGAGGCCGTTTTCTGTCATGCCCTTGATGAAGCGGTCGCGGAATTTCACGACATGGCCGGGCTCCTTAAAGGTTGCCATCGCCCGCCGCAGCCCGTCTGCCTCATCCGGGCTGAACCCCGCACCGACGATCGCGATCTGCATCGCCTGTTCCTGAAACAGCGGCACGCCCAGCGTTTTGCCCAGCACTTTTTCCAGCGCCGCACTGGGATATTGCACCGGCTCCCGGCTCTCGCGGCGGCGCAGATAGGGATGCACCATGCCGCCTTGAATCGGTCCAGGCCGGACGATCGCGACCTCGATCACCAGATCATAGAACCGCTCCGGCTTCAGCCGCGGCAGCATGCTCATCTGCGCCCGGCTTTCGATCTGAAACACGCCGATCGTATCGGCGCGCTGGATCATCTCATAGACCCCGGCGACATCCTGCGGCACCGAATAGAGCGTGTGGCGCGGCCCGCCGAAATGGGTTTCGATCAGCGCGAAGCTTTTCTCGAGACAGGTCAGCATGCCGAGCGCCAGCACATCGACCTTGAGGATCTTGAGCGCGTCGATATCGTCCTTGTCCCATTCAATATGGGTGCGCTCCTCCATCGCGGCGTTGCAGATCGGCACCAGCTCGGCCAAGGGGCCGCGCGTGATCACGAAGCCGCCAACATGCTGCGACAAATGTCGCGGAAATCCGACCAACTCCTCGGCCAGATCAAGCACCCGCGCCAGCAGCGGATCGGACGGATCAAGCCCGGCCTCGCGCACCTGCGCCTCGGTGAGCGCCGCTCGGCTCCAGCCCCAGATCGTGCGGGCCAGCACGGCGACCGAATCGACCGACAGCCCCATCGCCTTGCCGACCTCGCGCACCGCGCTGCGCATGCGATAGCGGATTACGGTCGCGGCAATGGCCGCCCGTTCGCGCGTGTAATGGCGGTAAATATGCTGGATCACCTCTTCGCGCCGCTCATGCTCGAAATCGACATCGATATCCGGCGGTTCATTGCGCGCGGTCGAGATGAAGCGCTCGAACAGCAGATCAAATTTGTTGGGATCGACCGCGGTGATGCCGAGCACGTAGCACACCACCGAATTCGCCGCCGATCCGCGTCCCTGACACAGGATCCGCTGCTGCCGGGCGAAGCATGTAATATCGTGCACCGTCAGAAAGAACGGCGCGAATTTGCGCTCGGCGATCAGGCTGAGCTCATGCGCGATGAGCTTCACGATCTTGTCCGGCGGGTTTGCGCCATAGCGCTCGGCGACACCGCGCTCGACCCGGACCACCAGCTCATCGAACGGGTCGCGCCCGTCGGGCACCTCGTCCGGATAGTCATACTCAAGCTGATCCAGACCAAAGCGGCTCCGCTCGACCAGATCACCGATCGCGGCCAGCGCATCGGGCCAGGGCCGGAACAGCCGCGCCATCTCGGCCGGGGTTTTGAGATGCCGCTCGGCATGCGCCTCAAGCCGCCGCCCGGCCACCTCAATCGTACATTTGAGCCGGATACAGGCCAGAACATCCTGTAACGCCCGCCGTTCCGGCTGGTGATAAAGCACATCATTAGTGGCGAGGAGTCTTACCCCCGCCGCCCGTGCCAAACGATGCAGCGCATCCAGCCGCGCCGCATCGTCGCCCCGATAGCGATACTGCGCGGCGATGAAATAGCGACCGGCATAGCGCCGCGCATCGTCCCGCACCTGCTGCGCGAACTTCTCATCCGGTCGATCCGGCGGCAGGATCACCAGCGCCTGCCCCGCCATGGCATCGGCCAGATCCGCATCATAAAGCGGGCACTCGCCCTTGGAGGCGCGTCTTTTGCCCTGCGTCAAAAGTTGCGACAGGCGGCCATAGGCGGCGCGATCACTGGGAAAGCACAGGAGACTCGGCCGATCGACGAAATCCAGCCGGCAGCCGATCACCAGCCTGATACCGCATTGCCGTGCTGCGACATGGGCCCGGACGATCCCGGCCAGCGTGTTGCGATCGGTGATTGCGACCGCGGTATGACCCAATTCATGCGCGGTTTCGACCAGTTCCGCAGGGTGCGAGCCGCCTTCCAGGAAGCTGAAATTCGAGGTGACCTGAAGCTCGGCATAGTCCCTGGTCATGAAAACAGGCCATGAATGAACCAGGGCGGCCGCCGATCCGGCCGATAAATACCCTGGCGATAGACCCAGAAGCGGCGTCCAGCCTCGTCTTCAATACGATAGTAATCGCGCAGATCATCGGGTGCATTGATCAATCCGATCCGGCGCCACCATTCCGGTGCGATCCGTTCCGGCCCCTCGGCACGGCGGATCCGGTGCAGCACGCGATGCCAGCGAAACTGCAGCGGCGGGTCTTCCGGCAGCGGAGCCATGACCTCGATCGGCTCGGGCGGGCTCAAAAGCCGGATCGGCCGCGGCCGATCGGTCGGCCAGTCGCCATCCGGCATCGTCTCGAAGGCCGGAATTAGCTGCATGGCGCGTTCCGGGACATGGCTATCGGCGGGTACGATGCGCAGGACATTGGCCGCACCCAGCCGGTTCGCCAGCCGATCGATCAGCGGCGCTACGATCGCCCCGTCTTCCGGCTGATGCGCCTTGGGCAGTAACCCACCCTGCTCCAACTCCTGCGGCTCGATCGCGGACGCGCTCAGCACCATGAGGTCGATGCCGAAGCCCGGATCGATCTGTTCGATGCACGGCACCAGCAGCCGCGCCAGATGGGCCGGATCCCGATTGGGCTGGCTGGTACCGATCGACTGGCGCTCGACCCCGGCATCGACGCGATAGCAGGCAAGCTCCAGCCGGCGCACCCCGAGCCGCTCCTGCTCCAGCCGCCGGCAGAGCCGCCCCAGCAAGAACCGGATGCCGCGTTCGATCCCGCCTGCGGTCAGGATCGGCTCGGCAAAGCCTATGCGCTCCAACCGCGGCAGGATCGGCGGGTGCGGCGAGATCGGCTCGTCCTCAATCCCCAGCGCCTGATCCAGACGGCGGGCCACGATCTCGCCGAAGCGCGGTGCCAGCGGCGCGCGCGGCATGCCATAGAGCGACTCGATCCGCCCCAGCCCGAGCCGACGCAGATCCTCCACGATCTCGACCGGCAGGCGCAGCGCCGCCACCGGCAGATCCGCGAGCGCTGCCCGGATCCCACCCGGCGGCACGATCACCGGATCCTGTCCCGCCCGATAGGTGGCCAGCGCCCAGGCACCGCCCGGCGTATCGGCGATCGCCGCCCGCGCGCCCACGCCTTGCCGCCTCACCCGCGCCAGCAAATCCTCGGCCAGTGCCGCCTCGCTGACAAAGAGCGGTACCGATCCGCTGACATCGAGCCACAGCGCATCCGCGCCGACCGGCGCAACCCAGGGCGAAAACCGGGTCGCCCAATCAGCGAGACGCGCCAGCGCAGCCCGATCCGCCGCCGGATCCGCCTCGATCCCCTCCAGCCCCGGCTCGCGCGCCCGCGCATCGGCTAGCGTCAGACCGGGCAGCAAGCCACATGCGGCCGCGAGCTCATCAACCGACTGCACGATTCGGCGGTTGCCGATCGTCGCCACCGTCACGAGCGGCCGGTCCCCAGCCATCCCCCGCCCCCGGCGCCACCGATCAGTGGGCCAGGTCGGCAAGCAAAGACAGAGAATACGGCGAGTCGGTCGGGTCATGATGTTCGTCTTTTGTTCTAATCCGACCACCGCAAGAGTCAAGCCAGCCACCACGCTAGACGCGGCGGGGATTTCGATTTATCGGAAGGGGTAGCCAGAGCGCAGCATAGGATCCCCACCCATGATGGATGTCGCAACGATCCTCGATCAACTGAGCGAAATCGAGCATGTGCCGGTAGACGCATTGCGTGCCGCCTCTGAGCAGCGTGACGAGATGCTCCCGCATTTTCTAGCGGCGATCTCGGACTATCTCATTGCGCCGACCGATGATGAGGTGACGGGTCAGAGGCTATTTTACATCTTCCATCTGCTGGGCGAGTGGCGGGAAAAATCGGCTTATCGGCCGCTGGCAAGCCTGCTGCGAGGGCCAAGCGACAAGATTGATCTTTTATTGGACTGGGCCCTCGAGAACACGGTTCATCGTGTCATGGCGTCCGTGTTCGATGGTGACCCGCAACCGCTGTTCGACATCGCGCTCGATCGCTCGGCTAGTGAATATGTCCGCTCCCCCGCCTTTGAGGCGCTCGCCATCGCGGTGTTGTATCAGGGGCTAGATCGCGATGTGGTGCGTCGCTTCTTCACCGATTCCTTCACGGCGCTGCAGCTGGATGCCGGAAGTTACGTCTGGTATGGCTGGCAGCGGGCCATTGCGGTCCTCGGCATGAGCGACCTTACCCCGCTGGTCGAGACGGCATTCGAACGCCAGTTTATCGACCTGATTTATGCGGAGCTTTCTGATTTCGTTGAGGATTTATCACTCGGTATCGATCATCCGGATGCGGCCACCGAGTACGCACTGTTCGATGATACGATCGGGTTCTGGACGGCGTGGTTCGATAGAACCAAGCTCCCCGACGATTTCTCGTATGAAAATCTCCCTCGTAAAGAGTTCTCGTATGACGATATTCCGGAGCCCGTCACCAACGAGCCTTACGTCAACCCGTTGCGCAATGTCGGCCGCAACGATCCGTGCCCGTGCGGCAGTGGCAAGAAATATAAGAAATGCTGTTTGGCGTAAGGGGTGGCTTCGCCCGAATCAACACTGAGTGCCGGACCCCCAGACACGATGTGATTGCGTTTTAATTTCAGAGATTGATTACTACGTAATTCAAGCGTAATCGTGTTCAGTGCGAAGGGCAGGAGTAAGCGATGACGAATGCTGTCGCGAGGATCATTGCTGACCTCCGAACTCGTGGCGGTTTGCAGGGCAAGGATATCGCCAACATCGTAGACGTCTCGACCGCTACGGTGTCCCGCTGGTCGCATGGCAACGGTTCGCCGAGTCTTCGAACACAAACGATTATTGCTGACCTCCGGTACGTCGTCGATCGGCTAGGCGACTTCTATACCGCCGACGAGACGCGCCTGTGGCTTCACGCCAAGCATCCGCTGCTGAATGGCGAGCGTGCGATCGACCTCATCAACCACGATCGTATGGAAGAGGTACTGGCGGTGATCGACCGTCTGGACTCCGGGGCATATATCTAAGCATGAGCGAGCGGCGGGCGCGCGATCTTGCGCTGTTGGATGCGCTGGACGCGTCCGTCGGCGTCAGCTTTGAGGGTGATGCCTGGCGCATCGTTCGTGAAGAGCGCGATGTGCTGGAGGGCTTCCCGTCAAAAGCACGGTGGGATCCGGGAATTTTCGACGTGCTCTATATGTCGCTGGCGCGCGAAGGAGCCTTGGAGGAAATTCATTTTCACCTGAGCCGGCAACCGGTATTTCCGTCCAAAATTCGATCGGTCCTGCACCGCATCGCTGTAAAGACGCGCCGGACTTTGAAGCTCGCAGATCTGTCTGCAATCGAAGCCCTGGGTGTCAGTCGGGAGACCTACCCAAGTCTTGACTATGCGCGCACGCAGGAAATTGCCGACGCCGCGGAGTTCCTGGGCTTCGACGGACTCATCGCGCCGAGCGCGCGCTGGCCGTGCCAGAACCTTGTTCTGTTTATGGAAAAGCTCGACCGACAGGATCTGGTGGTGCTGGAGCGCGAGTGGGTCGACTGGGCGGACTGGCGACGCCAACGAGCGGCGCTACGCCCTGAAGCGTAGGCACGCTACGCCTTACGCCACCCTTCTGATATCGACCTGACGCCCCATCGGCTCGACCATTGCCGCGACGCCAAGTTCAGCATCACCCGGTTCGACCCTCCAGTTGCCGAACCCGGCCTCGTCCGGTGCGACGGCGCCGCGGCAGCGGAGGAGATCGACCTGCCAGCAGGGATTCGTCCGCCTCTGATCATCGCCCGGTGCAGTCGCGACGTGCCAGCGGGTGAGAGCGGCGGTCGAACCGGCCTGATCGGCACGGCTCAAAACCAAACCGGTGACGCCGGAGGCTTCGGCAGCCAGTTGCAAGCGGCGGCTGGCGGTGAGGTCGAGGCTGCGCGGCTCACCCAGTACGGCGACCAAACCCGGCATGCGCAGCCCCTCCTCCATCGCCCAGAGGAGATCGCGCGGCCGTTTGGCACGGACCAGCACGAGTCGGGCCGGATCAAGCCCCAGCCGGGCGAGACCGGGACCATAAAGCTCCGCCGTCTCTACACACCATAGCACCGGCCCATGCCGCGACAGCGCCGCCAGCAGAGTGGCAGCGAACCCCTCAGCGGCCGGTATATCGCGGGGTTCGCTCACAATCTCGTGAAGGGCGCCACATTGTAGCCCGCCCCCAGGCAGCACCGCATCGATCAAGCCGAGCCCGGTCGGCCTGATACCGGCCGTTTCATGCTGCACACCGCCCTCAAGCCGGCGGAGCGTTTGGCGCAACGCCGATAGGATCTCCTGGCGCTGCGACACCGTCCTCACTGACATTCCCGTTCCGATGCGATAGAGTGCTCTTTCGTGTTTCTGTTTTGTTCTAGCATGTTCCGCCGCTGTGTGACAACACCGACCGGGATAAAGGAGACCCAAAATGCTGCCGGAAGACGAGGCAAGCGCGCTGGTGCAGGCGCAATATGAACGGACCAGCGAGCTGGTCCGAGGCATGTCGGAGGCGTTTCACGAGCTCTGGACCTTTGCCGGCCATACTGCAGCGATCAAGGTGGCGGACGGTACAGTCTATGCCGTCTCGGAACTGACGGAGGCGATCCGCGACAGTTTCGAGCATGTCTGGATGACCTTCACGCTGTTAAGCGCCGAGGAGGCCGATCCCGCCTCCTTCAAGCTGCTCGCCGCACCAAACGGCACAGTGGTGACGCGCTCTCACGCGTTGGGCGCGATCACGCTACGCTATGACCAGATCACCGCGGTGCTGATCGACGATGACGAACCGCTGGATGACGAGGAGTAACCGCACCAAGTCAGTAGTGGAATTCCTCCCCTGCGCAGCGGGGGAGGGGAACCATGCGTAGCATGGTGGAGGGGGCAAGCGCACCCCAAGCTTGAATATGGCCCTGGACGATGCAAGACGCGATCTTCCGCGAAAAGCAGTTACGGCAGGATCGCGTGCGCCCCCTCCACCCCGCTTCGCGGGGTCCCCCGGCCCTCTCCGCCCTAAAGGGCAGAGAGGGAGAAAGAAGTCGGCGAGCTGTATTTTGGACTCACTCAGCTCTTCAGCGTCGCGAGCACGTCGGCACCGGTCCCAATCCGGCCGCCAAGATATTTGCCGAAGAACTGCTCCATGGCGCGATAGAACGCGAAGCGATTTTCCTCGTTATGAAAGCCGTGCCCCTCATTATCCTTGACCATGTACGGCACATCGACGCCTCGGCTACGCAGGGCCTTCACCATCTGGTCGGACTCGTTCTTATTCACCCGCGGATCATGCAGCCCCTGCGCGATCAGCAGCGGCGTGCGGATTTTGTCGGCGCTATTGACCGGTGATTCCGCCTTCAGCGTGGCCGGATCGCTGCCGACCATTTCCTCCATCATCTTGCGCTGCGGCTCCCAATAGGCCGGGATCGTGGTCATGAAGGTCTGGAGATTGGCAACGCCGACATAATCGACCGCGGCTGCATAAAGATCCGGTGTGAAGGCCACACCGGCCAGCGTGGCGTAGCCGCCGTAGGAGCCGCCATAGATGCCGAGATGCTTCGGATCGGCGATGCCGCGCTTCACCATCTCCTGAACGCCATCGGTGACGTCATCCTGCATCTTGCGGCCCCACTGGCCGAAACTCGCTTCCCAAAATTTGCGGCCATAGCCGGTCGAGCCGCGATAATTCACTTGCAGTACCGCATAGCCGCGATTGGCGAGGAACTGGACTTCCGGGTTGAAGCCCCAATTATCGCGCACCCACGGGCCACCATGCGGATTGACGATCAAGGGCAGGTTTTTCGGATCGACCCCGACCGGCAGCGTCAGATAGCCGTGAATCGTGAGGCCGTCGCGGCTGCTATAGGTGATCGGCGTCATCGCCGCCATCTGGTCCGGCTTGATCCAAGGCGAGACGTTGGCGAGATGAGTAAGCGCCTTGGACTCAGTATCGTAGAGGTAATAATCGCCGCGCGATTTGTCGCTGGCGGTCTTGATCATCCAATGGACTTCTTTTTCATCCGCGCCGGCCGGGTGTACTTCGACGCCGGGCAGCTTGGCCTCCAGCGTGTCTTGCAGCGCCTTTCGCGTCGGATCGAAGAAGACGTAATGCACCTTGTCGGTATTATAGACCGCGCCGGTCAGGACCTGCCGCGCTTCCGAGTAGATCGCGCCATCGACATCGACATCCGGATTTTCGTAGATGACCTTCACCTCTTTTGCGGTCGCCGGGTCGAGCTCGACCAGAGCCTGCTTGTCCCGCCCGATATTGGAGGTGGCGATCAGATGCTTGTTATCGGCGGTAAAGACCTGCGGGTTGACCGACTCCCGGAAATTGGTTTCCAGCACCTGCTTAAACGGTTCCGCGGCCGAGGCGCGATAGAGCAGCTTGGAATTGACTCCGTCACTGACCGATTCAAGCCGGATCACCCCGTCATGATCGGTGGTGTAGCCGGTGACATCGCCTGGATTCTCGACCAGCAATTTCGATTCACCGGTCTCGACATCGACCGAGAACGCGTCGAACACCTGCTTATTGCGCTTATTATGCTCGATAATGATATGCTGACGGTCTTTATACGGCACATCGACGATATCGGCGCGCACGCCATCCCAGGGCGTCAGATTGATGAGGCCGCTGCCGTCGCGCTTGACCGAGAACAGCTTGAAATTCTCGTCGCCGGCCGTGTCCTGCGCATAGACGATCCGGTCATCGGTCGTCCAATTGAAGATGCGGATATCCCGCTTTTCATCGGACGTGATGCGCACCGGCTTGTCGTCCCCGATCTTCTGCACCCACACATTGAGACGGTTATTCCAGGGCGCCAGATAGGCAATGAAATCGCCCTTCGGCGAAATCTGGTGGCCCGCCTGTTCCGGGTTGCGGAAGAAATCCTGCACATCGATGATCGGCGGGGCAGCAGCATGGGACGGGACGGCAGAGACTGCCAGCGCAAGACAGGTGACGGCGAGCGCCGCTTGGATCGGCATGGACACGGATATCAACTCCCTTTGGTTTCAGGGCAAAAGCCTTGTCGAACAAGTGCAACGGGGGCTCGCCATGGCAAGTGAATTCCGTGTAAGCAACAGCAAGGCTTTAGAGCGGTATGAAATTACACTCTTTCTCCGTCTCTGCCCTTCAGGGCGGAGAGGGGATTTTTCGTTTTTGAGGAGTTTCCCATGCCCAATGCCGTCGTCCTGGTCAGCGGTGGCCTCGATTCCGCCACCGTCGCCGCGATCGCAAAGCAGGAGGGGTTCACCGTCTATGCGCTGTCGATGGATTACGGGCAGCGCCATCGTCTGGAGCTCGACGCGGCAAAGCGGGTCGTGGCCTCGCTCGGCATTGAGCATCATGCGACGGTGAACATTGATCTTCGCGTCTTTGGCGGCTCGTCGCTGACCGCGGATATCGATGTGCCGAAGGCGCGCAGCCTGGAGCATATCGGTACCGGCATTCCATCGACCTATGTTCCGGCGCGCAACACGATCTTTCTAGGGCTGGCGCTTGCCTATGCCGAGGTTAATCACGCGGAGGATATTTTCATCGGGGTGAATGCGCTGGATTACTCGGGCTATCCGGATTGCCGCCCGGAATTCATCCGGGCGTTCGAGCAGGTTGGCAATCTTGCGACCAAGGCCGGGATCGAGGGGCGCCAGCGCCTCACCATCCACACGCCGCTGATGCACTTCGACAAGGCCGCGATCATCGGCCGCGGCACGATTCTCGGGGTCGATTTTTCGCAGACGCTTAGTTGCTACGATCCGGCTCCACCGAATCGAGCGTGCGGCGCATGCGATTCCTGCCTGCTCCGGCGCAAAGGATTCCAGGAGGCCGGCATCGCCGACCCAACACACTATCAATTGCGGCACACATAAGCGAAGGCCGGCGGCAGGTTAGCCCAGACGATGGGGGTATGCGTTACCGAGGCAAAGCCCTGCCGCAACCGTCGCCGCAATGCCCAGGCTGCGGGCAAGCAAAGTCCCTGCAAATAGGCGAAGGTCACGAACACGCCGCCCGGCGCGAGGCTATGCGCGATCTCGGCGAAGATCCGTTCCTGAAACGCGACCGGCAGCGATGCCCAGGGCAGGCCACAAATGATCGCATCGACCGGTCCAATCCCATGCTTGCCCAGGATCTGCCCAAGATCCTCGACACTGCCCTGCTCGAAGGTCAGGGTCGGAAATTGGTCGAGCAGCGAGCGATAAAAGGCATCGTTGAGTTCGATCCCCAGATAACGCTGCGCCGGGGTCAACCGCTCGGCGATCAGCCGGGTGAAAGGGCCCGTACCGGGGCCGAACTCGACGATATTCTTCAGACGGTTGAAATCAACTGGCTGCAACATCGCCTCGCCCAGTGACGCTGAACTTGGGAACGCTGCACCGATCGATCTCGGCGCTTGGAAAAATTGCTGCAGAAAAAACCGGGCCCCGTGGCGCATTTGGCCTCACGATAGAGTTCTTGTTAATGAGAATGATTCGCGATAGGTCTAAGCTTACCTGTCGCAACGAATGGCAAAACGCAGATGTTGGCAAGTCTGATCGTCGTGTTTCGCGAGGTGCTTGAGGCGGGGCTGATCATCGGGATCGTGCTCGCTGCCACAAAGGACGTGCCACGTCGCGGCCTCTGGATCGCCGGCGGCATCGCCGCGGGGATCGTGGGCGCTGGGCTCGTGGCGGGTTTTGCGGACGTCATTTCCGCTTCCCTCGAAGGCATGGGCCAGGAAATTTTTACTGCCACCATCCTGCTGCTCGCGGTTCTGATGCTGAGCTGGCACGTGATCTGGATGGCCAAACATGGACGGGAGATGGCGCGGGATGCCCGGTCCCTCGGTCGATCCGTCGCAGCGGGCGACCGCTCGCTGCCGGCACTGGCAATCGTGGTCGCTGTTGCTGTGCTGCGCGAGGGCTCAGAGATCGTGCTGTTCCTTTATGGCGTTGCGGTGTCGAGCCATGACAGCAGCGTGGCTTTGCTCAGTGGCGGGATGCTCGGCATTGGCGCTGGGGCATTGGTCAGCTTGCTGCTTTATCGCGGCCTGCTGGCGATCCCCGTGCGGCATCTGTTCCGCGTGACCCATTGGATGATCGCGCTCCTCGCGGCCGGGATGGCAGGTCAGGCCGCCTCGCTGCTCGCCGCCAATGATTTGCTGCCAAGTTGGGGCGATCAGCTATGGGATAGCTCGGCCGTGCTGCCGGTGGACAGCCTGATCGGCCGGGCGCTCCATGCGTTGATCGGCTATTCCGATCGCCCGTCGGGGATCCAGCTTGCGGCGTGGGTTGGCACACTCATCGTGCTGACGAGCTTGGCACGACTTGTGGGTCAAGGCGCGCCGAGCAAGGCCATGAGCCCGGCGATTCCAGTGCCCTCACATTAACGCCCGTTCTTTCCCTCCCCCCAAGGGGAAGGGAAAGACATAACTGCATCAAAACGGAATGTCGTCGTCGAGATCCTGGACCGGCGGGCGCGATGCGGGGGTGCTGCTGCGCGCGCTGCTGTAGGATTGGCTGGACGACTCGGCGTAACCGCCGGAGTCGCTATCTCCGGCATCGCCGCCACCCTGGCGGCCATCCAGCATGGTCAGCTCGCCCCGATATTTTTGGAGCACGACCTCGGTCGTGTAGCGCTCCTGCCCGCTATTGTCGGTCCATTTCCGGGTCTGTAGCGCGCCCTCGATATAGACCTTGCTGCCCTTGCGCAAAAACCGTTCCACCACCGTCACCAGATTATCGTTGAACACGACGACCCGGTGCCATTCGGTGCGCTCGCGCCGTTCGCCCGACGCGCGATCGCGCCAATTTTCCGAGGTGGCGATCGAAAAACTCGCGATCTTGGCACCGTCATTGGTCGAGCGGATCTCCGGATCCTTGCCGAGATTACCGACCAGAATGACTTTATTGACGCTGCCCGCCATGACCAAACACCTTGCTTGAAGTGAACCCTGTCTCTCACGACGGAGCTTACACGCAAAAAGGCCCGGCTTTCTAGCCGGGCCTCTTCCGTCGCTGTATGGCGCCGGGGCGAAACCGCCCCGGCACTTTGTCGTCTTATTGCAGGTCGATGACCGCACGACGGTTTTGCGGCTCGCGCACGCCATCCGCCGTGGGGACCAACAGACCGGTCTTGCCGACGCCAACCGTGGTGATCTCGCCACCATCGACGCCATCGGAGACCATCGTCGCCTTGACCGCAGCGGCACGCCGCTCGGACAGGGCCTGATTGTACTTCGCCGAGCCAACCGTATCGGTGTGACCCGTGACGGTGACATGCGCAACACCACCCGACTTCACCACATCCGCGGCCGCCTTGATCACGCTGGCAGCAGCTTCGGTGATGTTCGACTTGTCGAAGTCGAAGAACACCTGGAACTCACGCTGAGCTTCCGGCTTCGCCGCAGGCGGCGGAGGCGGCGGCGGTGCAACCGGGGTCGGTGCAACGGCCGGAGCAACCGGCAACGGCTTGGCCGGTGCGCCGATCTTGTAGGTCATGCCCAACCGGAAGAACCGGCCGACAATGCCAGACTGCGCATAGGTCGGGTTATAGTTGACACCAGCATAGTCAAGCGGATCGAACGGCGGCGATTTGTCGAGCAGGTTCAGGATTGCGCCATAGATCGAGAGCGAGTCACTGATCTGATAGCTCGCGGTCAGATCGATGGTCTGGAACGGCTTGGTGCTGCAACCATAGGGGAACGGGTTGCCGCTCGGGCCCGTCTCAAGGCAGGCGGTCGAACCGATAAGGTCGGTCGTGCTTTCCTTGATGCCGCTGACATAGTTCCAGGTCACGCTGACATTCGCCGGGCCGTAATCGAAGCTATTGGTGAAGTTGCCCCGATATTGCGGCGTACCGGCGCCTGACGACAGGATGTACGGGCTCTGATAACCGAGATAGCTCACCGAGCTGCCATCGGGCTGCCGCACCTTGTAGTTGAGAATGTCGGTGAAGGCCAGATCACCATGATAGGTGATGTCGTAGGGCAGTTCGACTTTACCCTGGAAATCAAAGTCGAGACCGTCCGTCTTCTTCCAGCTGCCATTGACATAGGGCGCACCGACGATCAGCACACGGGGCTTGGCTTTGGGATGCAGCGGATCGGGATTGTCCAGAGTCAGCGTGTAACCGGCCGGGGTCGGCTGACCAGCATAATAAGCTGCGAGTGCCGCCGACGGGTCGGCGGCCTCAATGATGCCATTGACCTTGATGTTATAGTAATCGACCGACACGCTGTAACCCGGGATCGGCTCGAACACCGTGCCAACCGTGTAGCTGGTCGAATGCTCCGGCTGAATGTCCTTATTGGCAATGACTTCCTGAGCCAAGCCGTAAGGTTGAACGTAGTTATCCCCGCCATGGGCGGTAACGAAAGAAGCTGGCGGCGTATAGGTAACAAAACCTTCCGATGCGCTATTGCCATCTTCAGAGAAGCTCGGTGCCCGGAACCCTTGCGAGAAGGTGCTGCGGAACAGAATTTCTTCAATCGGCTTATACGTGATCCCCGCTTTGGGCGAGAACGCATCACCGAAATCGGAGTAATGGTCATAACGGCCGGACAAATCGACGTTCATGCCCGTGATGATCGGCGCGCTCAACTCAAGGAATGAGTCATAAACGAAACGATCGCCTGACGTCGTCGCGAGACCAAGACCCTGTGTTTGCTGGTCAGGATTGATGTTCGGATCGTTCGTGTATTCATAACGTGCGCCAGCACCGAACGCGAATTGCAACGGTCCAGCGGGCAGATCGTAAATCGACCGCGTTGCCGATGCGTCGATTGAGTCGAGATCCGTAGTCGAGGTCTTCTTGACCGAGGGCGACAGTTCCGAGAGAACATAACCAGGCGTCTTTTTCGGATTGTAGAAGTCGTAGAGACCATTCTCAATCACGTTGATGAGCGCTGGGTAGTTCAGATACCCATTATATGTCGTATCGAGATATTCGTGATTGATGTTGACCGTGCCCGTGTAGTCCCAGCCATAGGCTGTACCATTGACACCGAGTACCTCGCGCAAGACATGATTCGACTCGATAGAATTCGCCGAAATATCGCCGAACGCATAAGAGATCAGCGCGGCTTGACCCTTCTTCGCGAACGGATCATAGGGATCGATAGCACCGCTATTCAGCAACACTGGAAGGACGATATTGCCCGTATTGTTCGGGGTCGACGACTGAATACCCGGAGGTGACCCGTCGACATAGACCTTATTCTGGAAGAAGCTTGTCATCAAATAGGCGGTTGCATCATCGCCCAGCTTTGTGGTGAAGCGGGCCATACCACCGAACCGGTCCTGCTGCGGCTGATCATCACCGTAACTGGCGAAATTCTGCACGCAATAGCTTCCGGGGAAGCCACCGGGCGGATTAACGTCCAGCTTTGTGCTACCGGTGCAGGCACCGAGGGGCTGATAACGGCCATTGGGCGCTAAGTTGCCGCCAAGGATGCTGCCGTTTGTCAAAGGCCCGGACGGGGCAACTGCGCCGATTGTCGAGGTCGGGCTGGTCAGCAGGAACCCACCGCTCTTCCCCAAACTGAATGTATTGAACGGGTAGCCGCGCTGATCGACCGAAATCTTATTGTCGGTTTCGGCTTCGAGATCGAAATAGGCATTATAGCGATCAGTCGCAAGATCGCCCGTACCGGCGAGGATATTCACATGGGCCTGCTCACCGCCGCCATGCTGTGTATCACCGCCTTCGACAGTCCCTTCCAAGCCTTCAAAGGTCGGCTTCATGATGATGTTCACAACACCGGCGATGGCGTCGGCACCATAAATCGAAGAGGCGCCGTCTTTGAAGACTTCGACGCGGTCAAGGGCGCCCATCGGGATCGAGTTCAGATCGACGAAGCCGCGTTCGCCATCATCCGCCAGCGGATAGTTAGCATTACGCTGGCCATCGACAAGCACCAGGGTCGAGTTCACGGTTAGACCGCGGAGTGCCACGCCCGACGAACCGGCCGCAAAACCATTGCCGAATGCGGTCGGGATCGTACCGCTATTGTCGGCAGAGACCGAACGCACGGCATCAGCAACGTTGATGATACCCTTTTTCTGAAGATCTTCCGTCGAGAGGACCGTCAGCGGCGCTTCCGTTTCGTTGTCGGTCCGCCGGATCGCCGAACCCGTGACGACGACTTCCTGGATCGACTGGTCAGACGCTTGCGCGCTCTGTGTCGTCGCCGGTGCCGTCTGCGCGAAGGCGGCGGTGCCGCCCGACAGCAGCGCAATCGCCGCTACCGAAACGCGACAAGCGGCCTGCAATCGGCGCTTAGCAGTTTGGAGATCATCTCCAGCAAGATGGTCGGACGTGCGGCCCGATTGTGCCACCATGGCTGACAATCGCCCCCTGGTACCGTTTTGGCGCATTAAATATCCCCTTCTAACGACCTACAGACGCCAGCCCACTGAACCCCAAGAGGCGCGGGCTTCGTCGATGGACGCCAAATACGCAAAGCTTGTGCAATGCGAAACTGTAGTCTTCGTGTAACCGAATGGTAGTCTGCGGCTGTGACCGATTGGCAACAGGTCGCGGTATTGAGTTATGGTAAGGGTACATTCGCCATCCTCCCTTGCGAAGCGGAGGAGGAATTTCAGAGCGTTCCGATCCAGCTCAGCGCGCCTAACGCCGCCGCGCGGCCTGTGGCGAAACAGGCTTGCAGCAGATACCCGCCGGTTGGTGCCTCCCAATCGAGCATTTCGCCCGCCACAAACAGTCCCGGCCGATCTTTCACCATGAGGCGCTGATCAAGCGCCTCCAGCCTGACGCCCCCGGCGGTCGAGATCGCCCGTTCCAGGCTGCTCGGTGCCTCAAGCCGAAGTGTGGCGCGTTTGATGGCATGCGCCAGGGCCGCAGGATCGTCGGTCGGAATCGGTTCGGCGCATTCCCGCATCAAGCTCGTCGCGATTGGCGGCAATGCGACATTTTTGCGCAGAAAATTGCTTAAACTCGCGCCTTGTCGAGGGCGATTCAGCCGGTCCGTTAGGTCCGCCTCAGTGAGACCAGGCTTGAGATCAAGCCCGAGCACCGCACTGCCGTGGCACTCGATCGCATTGCGCAGCGCCGCCGATAGCGCATAGACCGCGCCACCCTCAATGCCGCGCTCGGTCACCATTGCTTCCCCGGTCGCGACTCGACCCGCATGGGAAAGACGGATCGATTTCAGGGGCGTGCCGGCCCATTTCTCTCGGAAATGCGGCGACCAGGCGACCGTGAAGCCGCAATTGGCCGGCCGGAGCGATGCAATCGGAATCCCCAGCGCATCGAGCAGCGGGACCCAGCTCCCATCTGACCCCAGTTTCGGCCAGCTCGCACCACCCATCGCCAGGATCGCAAAATCGATCGGCTCAGCATAAGCGCCAGCCGGTCCGACGAGGCGGAGCATGCCTGGACCATCGAACCCAACAAAGCGATGTCGGACCCTGATCGTCACGCCGAGTTGCACCAAACGTCCGATCCAGGCGCGCAGCAGCGGCGACGCCTTCAGTTGAACCGGAAACACCCGGCCGCTGGTGCCAACGAACGTCTCGACGCCGAGCGTGCGAACCCACTCGCGCAGCGCCTGCGGACCAAACGCGTCCAAAATCGGCTGAAGCCAGGCTGCCCGCTCGCCATAGCGCGCGATGAAGCGATCGAGCGGTTCGCTGTGCGTCAGATTAAGGCCACCGCGGCCCGCCATCAGGAATTTACGGCCAAGGCTTGGCATCGCCTCGATGAGCGTAACCGATGCTCCGGCGGCGGCGAGCGTCTCGGCAGCCATCAGACCGGCCGGTCCGCCGCCGATCACGGCGGCCTTTATGATGCGGGCAATGATGGTTCGACCGGCCTGACAACGACGTAATTGGTCAGATTATATTTGACCTGCTTTGCCGGACTGTTGCCCCGATGCAGATGCGTCCAGAAGGGTGGGAACAGCATCAATGTCCCGGCCTTCGGCGGCACGCGCAGCATCTGGTACGGAAACTCGGTCTCGCCGCCTTCGGTGATATCCCTGAGATAGATCAGGCCCGATACCAGCCGGTCATGCGTGCCGCCCGGCCCGGCATCGATATGATAGCCATAGCCCTGCCCTGGCTCGATCCGCTCCATAATCGGCGGATTGATCACGCAATTCTCCGGCTGCGCCAGGTATTTCAGGCTGGCATATCGGCTGGCATAGAGATCGAGACAGGTTCTGGTGATCTCCGTTACCCGGCGACAAACATCTGCCCACTCCGGATAGCGCGGCAGCACCAACATTGTGCCGCTGCGCACCAGCGGCGTGTCGGTGGTCGCAGTGCGGCTGGGATGTTTACGCGGATCCTGCTCAAATCGATCGATGATGGCATCACACTCAGTACCGCTCAGCACACCAGTGAACGCCTCAATGAAATGAGGTGGGGCCGGTGCGGCGCGTGATGAGTCTGCCGAAGATTTTTGGTGCTGAGCCATGGTACCGCGAAGCTCCCGTCGAACCCGAACCTTACCAAGCGGGCAACGGCTTGCAAAGCGCCCACGGCATCCACCCTGCACAACATCAAAAATACGCATAAAATCTTAGAGAAAATCGGATTGACTTTGAGGTATCGGCAGTGTCAGCGGAGAACATATCGGCTCTCGTTTCTATCACCGCAGGCCTGCACCAGCACAGGGTCTCTACAATTGAAAGTCTCGCCATCATTAACTGGACTTAAATCTTTATCATATGTCATCTGGGTGATGGGGGCTTTCGACCGCGGGGGCTCGCCATGCAAGATCCTTCATTGAGATCAGCATAGCGTAGGCTGTGTTGAGTATCTAAATCTTCAGCTGAAGCCAACAAACAACGCGGCGATCTGTTGAGACGCTACGGATATGGCGAATTCGGCACAATGGAGCTCGGATCGTGACTGCGGTTGATATGAACAGAAATTTCAATAATTTCCGGGAGGCTGCCAAAGCACACGCGCCGTTAGTTTATGTGCGCGTAGGTGTCGCCGCGTACATTGCAGTTGCAGGATACTTACTTCACGCTTCAATTATTCCTGCGATTTGGTTCTTTGCTGTTTCTTTGACACAAGTTACAATTGTCCTGGTCGATCGTCACGTCGTTTTGTCACGCCCGACTATATCGGCCACGATATCAATCGTATATTCTTGTTTTCTCACACTGAATACAATTGTATTTGTCTCTATTGTCTTATATTTGATCCAATGTGGATCCGTTGGTGAGTTGTTTGCCGTCATCGTCTTGTGCGGCGCGATGATTCACCTCTGCATTCATTTAGCCGCAGCACCGGCACTATTGCTCGCGTGCATGACCAGCCCCACCGCTCTTCTGTTCGCTTTACCGATACTGATCAATTCCAACGATAAATGGGCCTTGCCGGTTCTGTGGATGGCGGGATTTCTCTATATTGCGCATTTGGTCGTTGCCACAATCAACTCGATCCGTGCGCGCGAATCGCTGCGCGCGGTCAATGAAGTGGCCGAACAGCAGCGCAAGCTTGCCGAAGCGGCCAGCAGCAGCAAATCAGCGTTCCTGGCGACGATCAGCCATGAGATCCGCACGCCCCTCAATGCTGTCACCTCGGCAGCCCGCCTCTTGAACAATATCCCCTTGTCGGATGAAGGCCGCGAGTATGTCTCGATCCTGTTGAATGGCAGCGAGGTGCTGCTGAGCCTGATCAATGACGTGCTGGACATGTCCAAGATTGAGGCCGGCAAGCTCTCGGTCGATATCGGCAATATCAGCATTACCAAAATCGTCCAGAATTTGCAGGCTCTCTGGTCGCCGAAAGCCGCCGAGCGTGGCTTGACGCTGAATGTCGACGTGCCGCCGGACCTCCCGGCGTTCATCCGGTCGGATTCCCTGCGCTTGACGCAGATTCTGTTTAACCTCGTATCGAATGCCGTGAAGTTTACGTCGGAAGGCGGCGTCCGTATCGTGATCGGCCACTCCCCCGCTGCGCCCGGCGGCATGCCCCAGCTTTGGTTCGAGGTAATCGATTCAGGGATGGGCATGACCGAAGAGACGATGGGTCGGCTGTTCCGGAATTTCGAGCAGGCGGACGCCGGTACAACGCGGCAATATGGCGGGACCGGCCTGGGGCTCGCCATAAGCCGCCGGCTCGCGGAATTGCTGGGTGGGACGCTGACCGCGCGCAGTGCGCTCGGGATCGGGTCGACCTTCCGGCTGGAAATCCCGCTGATCGAAGCAGACAGCGCGGACGAGATCAAACCGATCAATCACGAGACCGCGGCCGCAATTGACGAAAAGCAGTCTGCGCTCCGAATCCTGCTCGCCGAAGACAACGCCGTCAATCGGCGGCTGGTCGAACTCTTCCTGCAGCCGCTCGGATGGGATCTCTCATCGGTTGAGAACGGCGCCGATGCTGTCGAAGCCGCGGAGCTACGTCCGTTCGACCTCATTCTCATGGATATGCAGATGCCGGTCATGTCGGGACTCGACGCCGCCAATGCGATCAGCGGCGGCGACGGCCCGAACCGGACGACGCCGATCGTGGCCCTGACCGCCAACGCGTTTGACGATCAGCGCGCCTCGTGGGAACGCGCCGGGGCCGCCGGATTCCTCACCAAGCCGATCAATCCGGCCTTGATGATCGATACCATCGCCAAACTCGCCGCCAATCGATACGAAAACGCGTCTTAGAGCAGATCACTCGACCCGCAAACGATAATCCGGCCGTAATTCGTTCAGTGCTGGCGCGTGGGCGAGCAGCGGCCTCGCGTCATTACCGGCCTGCAGGGCGAAAGCAAATGTCTGACCCTGCTGGGAGTTGGTGTAAACAACCCCGTCGGATATAATGGGACGCCCCCATGCGGGATCACCGAGATTTCCCGTCCACAAAACGGCGCCGCTGGCATCGTTGAGCGCGTATAACGTACCGTCGTTGGTACCTACATAGACAACCCCATTGGCCACGCTCACATCGGTGTAGATCATCGAACCCGTGGCAAATGACCAATTTACGGCGCCGGTGCGCGGTGCATACGCATAAACAGTGCCGTTGGCGCTCGCGCCATATACCGCATTGTCGGCGACTGCCGCCGAACTCCAGACATTGGCGTTGGTTTCAGTCGCCGAAGCCCGCGCCCGTCGCCGTCAAGGACAGATTTGGGTGCAGGCTGGCCGGCGACAATGTCACCTTCGTCGCGGCTGAGGCGGTTTGACCAAAAGCGATTAATAGCATGGAAAAAAACAATATTTTACCATTTGTACGCATAGCTTTACCGCCTTCTTTTTGTGAACCCAGGTCACATACCCGCTTCGCAAGAAAGAGTCACTGCGCATTTTCGGTTACAAAATACCGCCGTTGGCAACACCTTAGTTTCGGGGACGCAATACTAATTACCGGCACCTTGGCGCTTTGGTAATTAGTATTGCGTCCCCGAAACTAAGGCGCTCCGAGCGCCCTCCCCACGAGGGCCAGGGAAAGGGAACAACGGGAGTCGCTTTTCTCCATCGCACACCCATATACTGGGCTTCCCTATTAACTCCCGGATTTCCATGCAGCAGATCAGCGTTCGCGGTGCGCGCGAACACAATCTCAAGAATGTCGATGTCGATATCCCGCGCGATAAGCTC
>Ga0116226_10000291_pt1 | contig 41718 bp, 34 predicted proteins | sample S1TSphfallax_FD_89692 | JGI IMG/M metagenome (GOLD analysis project Ga0116226, IMG submission 89692) | Host-associated microbial communities from peat moss isolated from Minnesota, USA - S1T2_Fa - Sphagnum fallax MG | ecosystem: Host-associated > Plants > Peat moss > Unclassified | place: USA... | reverse complement strand
GCCTCCGCGAGTTGTCGCGAGAACTCACGCGGGATTGCCGTCTTCACACCGAAGGCCGGCTCCGGTGCCCTGGTTCAGGGTAACTCCCCGCGGTGGCTTAACCGGAACAGAGGTCAAGAGACAATGTCAGTGCCGCCCTTCTCCATGCGCCAGCTTTTGGAAGCTGGTGTTCATTTTGGCCATCATACCCGTCGCTGGAACCCGAAGATGCAGCCTTATCTCTTCGGCGTGCGCAACGGCGTTCATATCATCGATCTGGAACATACGGTTCCGTTATTGGCCCGCGCGCTCGAAGCCGTGCGCACGACCGTTGCAGGCGGCGGCCGTGTTCTGTTTGTCGGCACCAAGCGCCAGGCCCAAGAGCCGATCGCTGCTGCGGCCCGTCGCTGTGGTCAGTATTTCGTGAATCATCGTTGGCTCGGCGGCATGCTGACCAATTTCAAGACGATCTCGCTGTCGATCAAGCGGCTCCGCGAGCTTGACGAACGGCTGGAGAATCCAACCAGCGGCCTGACCAAGCGCGAAATTCTTGAAATCACCCGCGACCGCGACAAGTTGGAACGGGCGCTCGGCGGTATCAAGGAAATGGGCGGTCTGCCGGACATTTTGTTCGTGATCGACACGAACAAAGAAAAGATCGCGATCGAGGAAGCCAACCGGCTGAACATCCCGGTGATCGGCGTCATCGACAGCAACTCGTCGCCGGATGGCATCTTGTTCCCGATTCCGGGCAATGACGATGCGATGCGCGCGATCAATCTCTATTGCGATTTGATCGCCTCGTCGGTTCTGTCGGGTATTCAGGCTGAACTCACCGCTTCGGGAATCGATGTCGGTGCTGCTGAAGATCTGGTCGAAGAATTGCCGCCGGAAGATGAATTGGTTGCCGAAGAGCTGCCTGCCGAACCGCTGGAAAGCGCGCCGGCAGAGTCCGTTGAAGAGCAAGCCGGCGCCTAATCGGCGAGCTGCTGGATCATTCAGAGGGGTGCATCGGCCGCTCGTCTTACGGGCGGCCGATTTCTCATTGTTGTTTCGTTTTTATGTTTGATTTGGGAGACCCATGATGGCTGAGATCACCGCCGCCCTGGTTAAGGAGCTGCGCGAGAAGACCGGCGCGGGCATGATGGATTGCAAGCGGGCCTTGTCGGAAAATGCCGGCGATATCGAACAAGCGATCGATTGGCTGCGCAAAAAGGGCCTATCGGCTGCTGCCAAGAAATCCGGTCGCGTCGCGGCCGAAGGCTTAGTCGGTGTCGTTACCGAAGGCACGATCGGTGCTGTCGTCGAAATTAACAGCGAGACGGATTTCGTCGCGCGAAACGACAAGTTCCAGGCGGTGGTGCTGGCTGTCAGCCGCGCTGCTGTAGAGCATGGCGACGATGTCGAGGCCCTGAAGCAGACGGTTCTGCCGGAATTCGGCGCCACGACCGAAGCCCATTTGACGCACCTGATCGCAACGATCGGCGAGAACATGAATCTCCGCCGAGCAAAGCGTCTCAGCGTCAGTGCCGGTTTGGTTACCGGTTATGTCCACAATGCGACGGCACCGGGAGTCGGCAAGATCGGTGTGCTGGTCGCCCTCGAATCGACCGCCGACACCAACACGCTGGCAACGCTGGGCAAGCAGTTGGCAATGCATGTCGCCGCCGCCGGCCCCCTGTTCCTCGACGTTGCGTCTGTCGATGGCGCCGCCCTCGACCGCGAACGCGATGTGCTGCGCGAGCAGGCCCGGGCCTCGGGCAAGCCGGAAGCCATTATCGAGAAGATGGTCGAAGGCCGCGTGCGTAAATATTACGAAGAAGTGGTCCTGCTCGAGCAGGTCTATGTGGTCGATCAGGAGACCAAGATCGCCAAGGTCGTCGATGCCGCCGCCAAGGCCGCTGGTGCGCCAATTGCACTGACGGGGTTTGCGCGGTTTGTCCTGGGTGAGGGTATCGAAAAAGAAGCTTCGGACTTTGCCGCGGAAGTAGCCGCAGCGGCGAAGTCCTAAGCGTCAAAGAGAAACGCAAACGGCAAGTTTGCTTGCCGTTTGCGTCTCGGCCGCAGGCGCGATATCACTGACGGCCGACTACGGGCGACGCTAAGGAAAGACCACTGAGAATCATGATTCCGATTTATCGCCGCGTCTTGTTGAAGCTGTCCGGCGAAGCCCTCATGGGTGATCGGGAATTCGGACTTGATTCGGGTTTTCTTGCGCGCATCGCCGACGAAGTCAAAGCGGTTCTGCATCTGGGCGTGCAGGTCTCTTTGGTCATTGGCGGCGGGAATATCTTCCGCGGCCTGACCGGTGCGGCCGCAGGGATGGAGCGTGCCACTGCTGATTACATGGGCATGATGGCAACCGTGATTAATTCGCTGGCGATGCAGTCAGCGCTGGAGCGGATCGGCGTCCTGACCCGAGTCCAATCCGCGATCTCCATGCAATCGGTCTGCGAGCCCTATATTCGTCGCCGAGCGATTCGGCACATGGAGAAGGGCAGGGTCGTCATTTTCGCTGCGGGTACCGGCAATCCGTTCTTTACCACAGACACGGCTGCGGCTCTCCGCGCGTCCGAAATGGGCTGTGACGCCCTGTTAAAGGCGACCAAGGTTGACGGCGTCTACAGCGCAGATCCGAACAAGGTCGCCGATGCGACGCGCTATGACCGCTTGAGCTACCTCGATGTGTTGTCCCGCGATCTTAAGGTTATGGATGCGTCGGCAATTTCCCTTGCCCGGGAAAATGGCATCCCTATCCTGGTTTTCTCGCTGCTAAAGCCGGGTGGATTTGCCGAGGTCGTCACAGGCCGCGGCCTGTTCACAATAATCACCGAACCAGAGGGCTGAGTCCGTGGCAGATGCCGTTCTGAAAGATTTGCGCCGCCGGATGGATGGGGCGCTCGACGTGTTGAAAAAAGAATTTTCCGGTCTGAGGACCGGACGCGCGTCGCCCAACTTACTGGACCCCGTTACTGTTGAAGCTTATGGCAGCTCAATGCCGCTTAGCCAGTGCGGGACGGTGAGCGTGCCTGAGCCTCGCATGCTGTCGGTTCAGGTGTGGGACCGGGCTTTGGTCAAGCCTGTCGAAAAGGCGATTCGCGATGCCGGGTTAGGGCTGAACCCACAGACCGAAGGCCAGACCGTGCGGGTACCGATTCCTGATCTGAACGAAGAGCGACGCAAGGAATTGGTAAAGGTTGCGGCGAAATATACCGAGCAGGCGCGCGTCTCCGTCCGCAATGTCCGCCGTGACGGGATCGACTCCTTAAAGCGACTTGAGAAAAATGGCGAGCTCAATCAAGACGAGCAACGGCGCGTCGAGAAGGAGGTTCAGGCCCTGACCGACGATTATATCAAGAAAATCGACGAGGCCTTCGCGCAGAAGGACAAAGAAATCCTCCAGGTCTGAGCCGGACGATGACGCTGTCCTCGGATGAGGCCATGCCGCCACGGCATGTCGCGATTATTATGGACGGCAACGGACGCTGGGCCAAAGCGCGCGGCCTACCGCGGATCGCTGGGCACAAGCGAGGTGTCGAGGCGGTAAAGAATGCCTTGACCGCGGCTGGCGAACTCGGTGTCACGCACCTGACCCTGTTCGGTTTTTCATCGGAGAACTGGCGGAGGCCGGCCGTAGAAGTCACCGAACTGATGGGTCTGCTGAAATATTATTTGCAATCCGAGGTCGCCGAATTGCATCGGCAAGGCGTGCGCCTGAAGGTTATCGGGCAACGTGATCGGCTCCCGCGCGAGAACGTGCTGCTGATCGAGAATGCAGAGCATCTGACAAGGGATAATGAGCGGCTGTTCCTGACCGTTGCGCTGTCTTATGGCGGACGGGACGAGATCGCGAGCGCCGCGCGCTCGATCGCGGTCAAAGCGGCGCGCGGCGAGCTGGATCCCGCGACCATCGACGAAACGCTGCTTGAGCAACATCTATTCACAGCCACATTGCCTGATCCAGACCTCATCATCCGGACCAGCGGCGAAAAACGCATCAGCAATTTTCTTTTGTGGCAGAACGCTTATTCAGAACTGGTGTTCATCGATACGCTTTGGCCGGATTTCAGCAAAGCCGATTTCGAAGACGCGATTCGGGAATTTCATGGCAGAGAACGCCGCTTCGGCGCCACGGCCGGCTCCCATCGGTAAGGGCAGCGGACTGGTCTTAAGAATTATATCGGCGTTATTTCTGGCTCCGCTTGCGCTCATTGCGGTGTGGCTGGGAGAATTCTGGCTAACGTTCCTCGTCGCCAGCGCGGGCGGTGTGATGGCGTGGGAGTGGGGGCGCTTGGTCGGCAGTCTGCGGACCGCTGTCGACATGCTTTTTTTTGCAGGAACCGCTGTGGCGGCGATTATGGCTGCCGGGCTCTATGCGCCGTGGGCGGGCATCGCTGTGTTGGCGGGAGCGTTGGCGCTTCGAGCGGTGGCAGCCGGGCGCGGGAACAACCATCCGATTTGGACCTATGGCGGAATGATCTGGGTCATCCTGCCCCCGATCGGCATTGTCTGGTTGCGCAGTTTTGCCGATGGCCGCACGCTGTGCCTCTGGCTCGCGGCACTCGTCTGGTCGGTCGATATCGCGGCTTTCGCGGTCGGTAGAACGCTGGGCGGCCCGAAGCTCGCCCCCCGAATCAGCCCGAACAAGACATGGTCCGGGTTGGTGGGCGGCGTCTTAGCTGCGACAATGGTCGGGGTAATTACCGGCCTCATCGTCGGTGCCCCTGGGCTTTGGGTCCGCCTGGCACTTACCAGTGGCGCGCTTGCCATTGTCGAGCAAATCGGCGATATCGCAGAGAGCTATGCGAAACGGCGATTCGGCGCGAAAGATTCGGGTGGGCTTATTCCCGGACATGGTGGTGTGTTGGATCGGCTCGACGGCATGCTGGCGGTCGTGGCGGCCCTCGTCATCATCATCCTTTTCAAGGGCGGAAGCGTGATATCATGACGACTCGGTTGCAGTCAGAAGCACCGCGCAGCGTGACAATCCTTGGATCGACCGGCTCGGTCGGCGTCAACACGCTGGACTTGATCAGCCGCCATTCCGGCGCCTATGTCGTCGAGGCGCTGACCGGCAACTGCAATTGGCGGATGCTGGCGCAGCAGGCCCTGGAAACGCGCGCGCGATTTGTCGCGATCGGCGATGACCGGTACTACGCCCCGCTGAAGGAAGCCTTGGCCGGCACGCAGACCGAGATTGGTTCTGGGGCTTCGGCCGTGATCGAAGCCGCTGCCCGAAATGCCGACTGGGTCATGGCGGCAATTGTCGGCGCGGCGGGTCTGGCGCCGACCCTTGCGGCGATCCGACGCGGCGCTGTCGTAGCGCTGGCCAACAAGGAAGTGCTGGTCTGTGCCGGCGACCTCGTCACCGAGGAAGTGCGCCGCCATGGCGCCACCTTGCTGCCAGTCGACAGCGAGCATAATGCGATCTATCAGGTGTTCGATTTCGATCGGATCGAATCGATCGAAAAGATCATCCTGACCGCCTCTGGCGGACCATTCCGCACGCTTGATCGCGCCGCCATGCGTGCGATGACACCGGCCCAGGCGGTGAAGCATCCGAACTGGAGCATGGGCGCCAAAATCTCGGTCGATAGTGCGACGATGATGAATAAGGGGCTTGAGCTCATTGAGGCTAAGCACTTGTTTCAACTGCCGCCCGAGCGCATCGAGATCGTGGTTCACCCGCAGTCCGTGATCCATAGTCTGGTTGCCTATGTTGATGGATCGGTTCTGGCTCAGCTCGGCTCACCGGACATGCGGACACCGATCGCCTATACGCTCGCCTGGCCTGGGCGTATGGCGTCACCCAGCCCGCGCCTTGATCTGGCGGCGCTCGCGCAGCTCAATTTCGAGGCGCCGGATCCGGTCCGTTTCCCGGCGCTGAGACTTGTCCGCGAGGCGCTTCGGGTGGGTGGCTCGGCACCCACCGTGATGAACGCTGCGAACGAAATTGCGGTTCAGGCCTTTCTTGCAGGCGCGATTGGGTTTCTCGACATTGCAGAGATCGTCGAGGAAACGTTGACCGCCTTGCCTGTCGGCCCTATTGACTGCCTTTCGGATGTCCATAATTTTGACAAAGACGCCCGCGATACTGCGGCTCGCTTAGCCAAGATCCGAACCGGTGCCAGTCTGGCCTCGGCCTAACCGATCTTAAGGAGGTCGATTGATCGCGTTCGTTACCGGCACGCTAATCCCATATCTAGCGGTTCTGACCGTCCTGATTTTCGTCCATGAAATGGGCCATTATCTGGTCGCACGGTGGGCCGGCGTTCGCGTCGAGGTGTTCTCAATCGGATTCGGACCGGAGTTATTCGGTCGCACTGCAAAGAGCGGGACGCGCTGGCGTCTCTCCGCGATTCCGATCGGCGGTTACGTGCAGTTTTTCGGCGATGCCGATGCGACCTCGACGCCGGGTGAAGCGGTTCAAGCAATGTCACCCGAGGATCGTGCCGTTTCGTTCCATCATAAGTCGGTCGGCGCCAGGGCTGCTGTGACCGTGGCCGGCCCGGCTGCGAATTTCCTGTTGGCAATTCTGGTCTATTCGCTGTTTTTCATGACGACCGGCCAACCGAATACGCCGCCTGAAATCGGGTCCGTGATGCCCGATAGCGCGGCTGCCGCGGCAGGATTACAAGCGGGAGACCGCTTCGTCAGCATTGATGGAACGCCGATCACCCGCTTTGAGGAGTTGGTCGAGGCCGTGCAGCTCAATACCGGCACCCCGATGCAATTCATCATCGATCGGGGTGGCAAAGACATCCCGATGGCGGTTACGCCCAAAGTAACCGAGCAGACTGATCATTTTGGCAACCATGTCCGGATCGGCATGCTTGGCGTGCAGCATGGCGGCTCGACCTTCAAGCGCTTGAACCCATTGACGGCTGTGGTCGAGGCAAGCCGACAAATCTGGAATATGTGTGCTGACTCGCTGAAGGGGATCGGACAGATCATTATCGGCACGCGCAGTGGCGGCGAGCTCAGCGGCCCGATCGGAATTGCGAAATTGACCGGGCAGGTTGCCCAGGATGGACTCCTCGCGTTGATCCCGTTCATGGCATTAATTTCGGTTCAGCTCGGTTTGGTGAACCTATTTCCAATCCCCGTCCTTGACGGTGGGCGTCTCGTGTTCTATGCCGCTGAGGCCGTGCTGGGACGGCCACTCGGACAGAAGACCCAGGAGTTTGGTTTCCGGCTCGGCTTGGCTCTCGTGCTGATGCTGATGGTCTTTGCAACTTGGAACGACCTCGACCGTTACGGGGTGTTTTCGTTCCTGAAGGGTCTAGTGACTTAAGTGAATCGGTGGGCTGGCGCGGGGGGCATGTTGCGTCCGGGATTGAATTTTGTGTTACGTGGCAGCACAGCCGCCGCGGCGCTGTTGCTTACAGTGCCGCTGGCTTTGCCGGCGCACGCTGCCTTGCAATTGGCCCAGGTTCAGGAAGGTGGCACGATCCAGGCGATCGCTATCACTGGAACCGAACGTATCGAACCAGAGACGGTTAAGTCCTATTTGGCGGTCCAGCCAGGGGATTTATTCATCAACGATAAGCTCGACAAGTCGTTGAAGACGCTGTTCGCGACGGGGCTGTTCGCCGATGTGACGCTTGCCCGTGAAGGCGACACGCTGATTGTGAAGGTTGTTGAGAACCCGATCATCAATCGTATTGCCTATGAAGGAAACAGTCATTTCGAAGACAAGAAACTCGACGAAGAAGTGCAGCTAAAGCCTCGCTCGGTGTATACGCGCACGAAGGTGCAGGCCGACGTGAAGCGAATGCTTGATCTCTATCGACGCTCCGGCCGATTTGCCGCGACCGTCGAGCCCAAGGTGATCCAGCTACCGCAAAACCGTGTCGACCTCGTGTTCGAGATCAACGAGGGTAAGGTCACCAGCATTCGGTCGATCAATTTTGTCGGAAACAAAGTCTTTGATAACGGGGACTTGCAAAGCGTTGTTTCGACTAAGGAATCGCGTTGGTGGCGATTCTTGTCGTCAGACGACACATATGATCCGGACCGTCTAACATATGACCGTGAGCTATTGCGGAAATTTTATCTGGCCGCGGGCTATGCTGATTTCCGTGTAGCCTCTGCGGTAGCGGAACTGACGCCGTCACGCGATGGATTCATCATCACCTTCACCTTGGATGAAGGCGAGCGGTACAAATTCGGTCATATCGGCCTCAATATCGGCCTCAAGGATTTGAAGCCTGAGGATCTGCAGCCGCTGCTGACGACGCAGGACGGTGAATGGTATAACGCGGATCAGGTTGAGGGCTCGATCAACAAGCTGACGACGGCTGTCGGTGATCGGGGATATGCGTTTATCGATATTCGGCCTCTGATTTCGCGCAATAAGGACACGCATGTCCTTGATTTGACGTACGATATCGCTGAGGGGCCACGCGTCTATATCGAACGGATCGATATCCAGGGCAATGTGCGCACGCTCGACAAGGTCATTCGGCGCGAGATGACGCTTGCGGAGGGCGATGCATTCAATAGCTCAAAGGTCAAGCGGTCGGAACAGAACCTGAAGAATCTCGGCTTCTTCAAGACGGTTGAGGTTACCAACGTCCAGGGCACATCGCCGGATCGCACCGTGCTGAATGTCAAGGTCGAGGAGCAATCGACCGGCGAACTCAGTATCGGTACCGGCTATTCTACCGAGTTTGGATTGCTCGGCAATTTCGGTATCCGGGAGCGCAACTTCCTCGGTCGCGGCCAGGATCTGGAACTCTCTGGCACGCTCGCCCAATATGAATCGAATGCACAGCTCAGTTTTACCGAACCCTATCTGTTTGATCGGCCGATAGCTGGCGGCTTCGATATTTTCGATACGCAACAAAATACACAGACGCTCGCGACCTACGATCTGGCGTCCTACGGTGTGACGCTGCGCGCGGGTGTCGATCTTTATCAGGATTTGCACGATACGCTTCGCTACACGATCCGGAACGATCGGATTACGAACGTCACCAGCACGGCATCGATATATATTCAGGAAGAGGAGGGCAGCCGCACGGAGTCGGTGCTTGGCGACTCCTTGCTTTGGGACAAGCGTGATAACCGGCTGAATCCGACCGCGGGTTACTACGTGTCTGGTGACGTGTCATGGGCCGGCGCTGGTGGCAGCGTGTATTATATCAAGCCGATCGTTTCAGCCGGATATTATTACTCGATCGCACCAAAGTGGGTGCTTGGCGCGACTGCGCAATATGGGGATGTGTTCGGTCTGGGGCAGTCAGTCAATATCCAGGATCGGTTCTTCGTCGGCGGCGATAATTTGCGCGGCTTCGCGACGGGCGGTATCGGACCACGCGATATCAGCACGCGCGACTCCCTCGGTGGCAATGAATACTATGTCGGATCACTGACCCTGCAGGTGCCGCTGGGCTTACCGGAGGAATTGGGTATCGGTGGTCGAGTATTTACCGATTTCGGCTCGCTCTGGGGCATCGACCAAACCGGGTCCGATATCTCGGACAGTAAGATTTTCCGCTTATCGAGCGGTGTCGGTGTGTCTTGGAAATCGCCTATGGGCCCGATCAAGATCGATTTCGGTATCCCGATCCGCAAGAGCCATTATGACGAACGAGAAGTCGTGCACGTGAATTTCGGCACGAGCTTCTGAAGCAGAGGTGTTAAAAATGTCGGTTCGCCGTTTTCTATGCGCCACCTTGTCCAGCGCGACGCTGCTGGCCGGGGTCGCTACTTATCCCGCGTTTGCCGCGAATACGCCGGTTCAGACCGTGCCCTATCCCGGCGCTGCTGCGGCCGCACCGAGTTCGGCGCCGAGCGCTGCCCCCAGCTCTATGCCCAGCACGGGATCTCCGTTGCCGTCGATCGTTGTGATAGATGCAGACCGCGTGATGGAGCAGGCCAAGGCCATCCGCTCTATTAAGACTCAGACCGATGGTCTGCAGCAGAACTTTCAAAAAGAACTGTCGCAGAAGCAGAGCGAGTTGCAGGCGGATCAGCAGGCGCTGCAACAGGCTCAGCAGAGCTTACCGGCTGATCAGTTCGACGCAAAGAAGCGAGCGTTCGAAAAGAAGCTTAATGATGTGCGCAATGATGTCGAGGCTAAGAAGGCATCTTTGCAGCGCGGCGCTGCCGAGGCGATGGATAAAGTGCGCCGCGCGCTGGTTGAAGTCGTCGGTGGCATTGCCCAGGAGCGTCATGCAACCCTCGTGCTGCGGCGTGAGATGATGCTCTACGCCGATCCGAGCTATGATGCGACGTCAATTGCCTTGCAGCGTCTTGATGAGAAGCTCCAATCGGTGACGGTGGTTCTGCCGTCCGTATCCAGCAGCGCTCCGGGCATCGCCCAAACCTCACAGAAGAAATAATCGATGGCCGACCCCCGGTTTTTCCGGGCGGCCGGCCCGTATTCTGTCTCAGAAATTGCGTCGCTCACCGGTGCCACGCTTGGCGGAGAGGGCGACGGCTCATTGGTGCTTAAGGGTGTTGCTCCGCTCGATGGAGCCACAACCGACGACCTCTCGTTCCTGAGTAACCGTCGCTACATCGAACAGTTTGGAGCATCCCGGGCCGGTGCGGTGTTCGTGGTCCCGGCGTTGGCGAAGCATGCGCCAGCCGGAATGACGCTGCTGCTCACGCCGAATCCGTATCTGGCTTATGCCGTGGCGGCGGGCGCCTTCTATCCTGAGACCGTTCTTCCCCCTGTGGTGGCATCCAGTGCTTTTGTCGACGAAAGCGCCGTACTGGGTGAAAATGTGGCTATCGCCCATCACGCCGTGATTGAGTCCGGTGTTGTGATCGGGGCGGGGTCGCGCATCGGGGCGAATAGCCTGATCGGCGCCGGCGTGGTTATCGGCAAGGATTGTCGGATCGGCGCAAATGTAACGATCAGCCATTGCCTGATGGGTGACCGGGTAACGGCATTTCCGGGTGCTCGAATCGGTCAGGACGGCTTCGGGTTCGCGCCAAACCCACCCCTCTATGTACGCATCCCCCAATTGGGCCGCGTGATCATCGGCGATGATGTCGAGATCGGCGCAAACACGACAATCGACCGCGGTGCCGGACCCGACACGATTATCGGCACAGGGACGATGATTGATAATCTGGTCCAAATCGCTCACAACGTCCAATTGGGCCGTGGGTGTATTATCGTCGCCCAGAGCGGCATCGCCGGCAGTTCAAAGCTTGGCGATTTTGTTACGGTCGGGGGCAATGCGGCCATCTCCGGACATTTGACGGTCGGAGATGGCGCAAGGGTTGCGGGCGGCAGTGGCGTGATGCGTGATATTCCGGCACGCGCGACCGTAGGCGGACTCCCCTCAGTGTCGTTAGTTCAGTGGCTTCGTCAGACGGCGATCCTAGATCGCCTCGCCAAGAGGAAGGAAAAGTAGGTATGGACGCGGCGGTAGGGCAGAAGGAAGCCATTCCAGATCTGAACGTACTTGAGATCATGGAGCTGATCCCTCATCGCTATCCGTTCCTGATGATCGAACGGCTGACAGAGATTGTTGGGGATGAAAGTGCCGTCGGTATCAAGAATGTTTCGATTAATGAGCCCCACTTCCAAGGGCACTTCCCGGATCAACCGATCATGCCGGGGATGTTGATCGTCGAAGCGATGGCCCAGACTGCTGCCTGCCTGGTGATGCGCTCGCTGGGCATCCACAAGGAAGGCCGCCTGGTGTATTTCATGAGCCTGGAAGAGGCCCGTTTCCGCAAACCCGTCGTGCCAGGCGATACCCTTAAAATCTCGGTGCAGAAAGTGCGTAATCGCGGGATGGTCTGGAAGTTTGCAGGAGCCGCCCGCGTCGATGGCGTGTTGGTATCGGAAGCGACTTTCACCGCCATGATTGTGAATAAATAGGACTACGCAATGCCCCACATTCACCCGATGGCCGTCGTCGAAAAGGGCGCAAAGCTCGCTGACGACGTCAAGATCGGGCCGTTCTGCACGGTTGGCGCGGAAGTTGAACTCGACTCTGGCGTCGAACTCGTGTCCCATGTCGCTGTCGCTGGCCGGACCTACATCGGTGCCCGCACGCGGATTTTTCCCTTTGCGTCAATCGGCCATATCCCGCAGGACAAAAAATATCGCGGTGAGCAGTCACGCCTCTTGGTCGGAGAGGATAACGTCATTCGAGAAAGCGTCAGCATGAATCCCGGTACGGAAGGCGGGGGTATGGAGACGGTCATCGGCGACCGTAATCTCTTCATGTTGGGCGCCCATGTCGGCCATGACTGTAAGGTCGGCAATGATACCGTGTTTGCGAATAACGCGACCCTCGCTGGCCATGTTACGGTAGGGGATTTTGCGACTCTAGGCGGGCTTTGCGCGGTCCATCAATATTGCCGGATCGGTCCCCATGCTTTTGTCGGCGGCATGACCGGCGTCGAGCGCGACGTGATCCCCTATGGCATGGTCGTCGGTGATCGGGCACGGCTCGTCGGTCTCAATCTGCGCGGCTTGCAGCGACGCGGCTTCAGCAAAGATGAGATCAACGCTCTTCGCTCAGCCTACGAACGGCTTTTCGCCCATGATGCCACATTTCAGGAACGGGTAGCCGAGATTGCCGAATCCTATGCGGATTTCGCCGCGGTCGGCGAGGTGATCGACTTTATTCGTGCCGATTCCAGTCGCGCGTTGGTGCAACCTGCCGGATAAACTGGGCATTCTCGCGGGTGGCGGCACGCTGCCGCGCCGACTGATTGAGAGCTGCCAGGCCATCGGTCGCGATATCTACGTCCTGGGGTTCGAAGATCAGACCGATCCGGCAATCCTGTCCGATGTCCCTCATGACTGGACGCGGGTTGGTGCGGCCGATAAAACCATCACGCTGCTGCGCGCCGCTGGAGTCAAAAACCTCGTCATGGTTGGCCGGGTTAGGCGCCCGTCTCTGGCAGAGTTGCAACTCGATTGGCGTGCGGCCCGGCTTATGGCCAAGGTTGGCCTGCGGGCCCTTGGTGATGACGGGCTCTTAAAGGCGGTGAAGCTCGAGCTTGAGGCCGAAGGGTTTCGACTGCTCGGCATTGATGAGGTGCTTGAAGGGTTGATCGCGACTCCCGGCACGTATGGGAAGCTCCTCCCCGATGCGCGGGCCGAAGCCGATATAGAACATGGGTTTCGCGTCGTTGCGACGCTAGGTGCGCTCGATATCGGCCAGGCGGCCATCGTGCAACACGGGCTGGTGCTGGGCGTCGAAGCGATTGATGGCACCGAGGCGCTGATTCGCCGCTGCGGAGCGCTGAAGCGCGAAGGTGCTGGCGGTGTTCTGGTCAAGGCGGCGAAACCGAAGCAGGAGCGCCGCATTGATCTGCCGGCGATCGGTGTCGGCACTATAGAGCAGGCAGCTGAGGCCGGGCTGCGGGGTATTGCAGTCGAGGCTGGCAACACGCTTGTGATCGATCGGGAAGCCGTCATTGAAGCCGCTGATCGGCTCGGGCTGTTCGTTGTCGGGCGTCGCCCGACTGCCGACGCGCCCCTCTTCTATTTGGTTGCCGGCGAGCCATCGGGCGATGTGATCGGCGCCCGACTGATGCGGGCGTTGCGCGAAAAGACCGATGGTGCCGTGCGCTTTGCCGGGATCGGCGGCGAACGGATGGCGGAGGAGGGGCTGGAGAGCCTGCTGCCGATCCGGGGACTCGCGATCATGGGGTTGCTCGAAGTGGTGCCGGCAGCGCGGCGCATCTTCCGCTGGGTGAAGCAAACCGCGGCGGAGATCGAGCGCTTGCGGCCCGTGGCGGTTATCACGATCGATAGTTCCGGCTTCTGCTTCCGCTTGGCCAAGCAGTTACGACGTAAGGCTAATCCGCCTCTGATCATCCATTATGTGGCGCCGATGGTCTGGGCGTGGCGACCCAACAGGGTCCATCACGCCAAGCGGGCGGCGGATCATCTGCTGGCACTCTTGCCGTTCGAACCACCATATTTCGAGGCCGTTGGACTGCCGACGACTTATATCGGCCATCCGGTCGTGGAATCGGAGCGCGGCCGAGGCGATCTGTTTCGCATCCGCCACGGCATTGCAGCCGATGCCACGATCCTGGCGGTACTGCCCGGTAGCCGTATAGGCGAGGTGCGCAAACTGCTGCCGGTCTTCAAGGCCGCGGTCTCGCTGTTGACTGAGCGGCACGCCCATTTGGTGACGATCATCCCAACGGTCGAAAACGTTGCTGATGAGGTGCGAGCAACCGCCGCGGGCTGGCCGGGGCAACTGATCGTGGTGCAGGGCGCGGCCGACAAGCAAGACGGGTTCGCCGCCGCTACGGCCGCTTTGGCGGCGTCAGGAACGGTTTCTTTGGAACTGGCCATGGCAGGCGTGCCAAGCGTGATTGGCTATCGCATTACTCGGTTGACTCATTGGTTTCTCAGCCGGTCGACCCCACTCAAGTGGGCGACTCTGATCAATATTCTTCTGGATCGCGAGGCCGTGCCAGAGCTGTTGCAGGATCGCTGTACGCCCGAAGCCCTGGCCGCAGAGCTTGATCGATTGCTCTCTGATCCGGCAAAGCGACAGAGCCAGATTGAGGCGTTCGAGCAAGCGCTGCAACAGATTGGACTCGGCGGAACCCCGCCGAGCCTCAAAGCTGCCGATAAAATTTTGGAGTTGGTTTCCTCCCCGCCTTAATCGGCGGGAGAGGGACAGAAATTTTAGACCCGATCGCTGAGTTTCACGTAAGACCGGCGGTCATAGCCGGTATAGAGCTGACGGGGACGGCCGATTTTCTGGTTCGGATCCTCAATCATCTCATTCCACTGTGCGACCCAGCCGACGGTGCGGGCCACAGCGAACAACACGGTGAACATCGAGACCGGGAAGCCCAACGCCTTCAGGATGATACCTGAATAGAAATCGACGTTCGGGTAGAGCTTCTTTTCGATGAAATAGGGATCGGTCAGCGCGACCTGCTCCAACTCCATCGCCAGTTCCAGCAGATCGTCCTGGATACCGAGCTCGCCCAAGACCTCGTGGCAGGTCTGCCGCATGACTTTGGCACGGGGATCGAAGTTCTTATAGACGCGATGACCAAAGCCCATCAGGCGGAAGGAATCGTCCTTATCCTTGGCGCGCTTGATGAATTCGGGGATGCGGCTCTTATGGCCGATCTCGTTCAACATCTTTAGAACAGCTTCATTGGCGCCGCCATGGGCAGGGCCCCAGAGGCTCGCGATACCGGCCGCGATACAGGCGAACGGGTTGGCCCCCGAGGAGCCCGCCATGCGAACGGTCGAGGTAGAGGCATTCTGCTCGTGATCGGCATGCAGAATGAAAATCCGGTCGACAGCTTTGGCGAGCACCGGATTGACGACATAGTCCTCGGTCGGCACAGCGAAACACATGCGGAGGAAATTCTCGGAAAAGCCCAGATCGTTTTTCGGATAAACGAAAGGCTGACCGATGGCATATTTATAGGCCATCGCCGCAATCGTGGGCATCTTAGCGATCAGACGGTAGGATGCGATCTCGCGTTGCCGCGGATCGTGAATTTCCGTCGAATCTGGATAGAAGGCTGACAGCGCACCAACCACGCCGCACATCACCGCCATCGGGTGCGCGTCACGGCGGAAACCGCGGAAAAAGCTGCTGATCTGCTCATGCACCATCGTGTGCATAGTGATATCGCGCTCAAACTGTGCCTTCTCGGCCTTTGTCGGCAGTTCGCCGTGGAGCAGCAGATAGCAGACTTCGGGAAAGTCGCTGTGATCGGCCAGCTCTTCGATCGGAATGCCCCGATAGAGCAAAACACCCTCGTCCCCGTCGATATAGGTGATCGCGGATTCGCAGGATCCCGTCGAGGTATAGCCCGGATCGAACGTGAAGTGCCCGGTTTGGGCATAAAGCTTGCGTATATCTACAACTTTGGGACCAACCGAGCCGCTGATCAGCGGCAGGGTTACTTGCTTGCCGGTCGGGCCATCGGTCAGCGTTACGGTTTCAGCAGTGTTATCGGTCATGCGTGATCCTCCCTGGAACAGGGGAAATTGCGACTTAAGCTTCGATCATCACCATATGCTGCCCTGCACCGTGCCGTAAATAAATCTTATTGCGGTGCACCCCGGTTGCCTTCGCAATTGCCAAAATCTACCATACGACCCAAGGCCTCCTCGCGGCCAAGGATCGTCATCACCTCGAAGATCCCGGGCGAGGTCGTTGAGCCGGTAAGGGCGACACGGAGCGGTTGAGCCACTTGTCCGAGTTTAACAGATCGAAATTCGGCAAATTGTCGGACCGCTTGCTCAAGCGCTGGAGCAGTCCAATCCGTCGCTGCTGCTAGATCCCCCGCCAAACCGGCCACGAGACCGCGCGCTTCGGCCGTTGCCAAAAGGGCGGCCTTGGCATCCAGCGCAATTGGGCGCGCCGCGACATAAAACCTAGCGTTGTCCGCGAGCTCTACCAGCGTCTTAGCCCGCGCTTTCAGCCCTGGCATCGCCAGGCAGAGCCGAGCGCGCTCCGCATCGGTCAGTTCGGCGCCGAGGCGCGGTACAATCAGGTCGACCAGCCGTGCGTCTGCCGCTTGGCGAATATAATGGCCATTGAGATTGTCGAGCTTGGCGAAATCGAACCGCGACGGCGATCGGCCGATCCCCGGGAGATCGAACCACTCGATGGCCTGCTCGGTCGAAAAGATTTCGTCATCGCCATGGCCCCAGCCGAGCCGCAGCAGGTAATTGCGAATCGCCTCCGGCAGATAGCCGAGGTCGCGATAGGCATCGACGCCGAGCGCGCCATGGCGTTTCGACAGTTTTGCGCCATCAGGCCCATGGATCAGCGGGATATGGCTGAAATGCGGGACATCCCAGCCCATCGCGCGATAGATCTGAGTCTGGCGGAACGCGTTGGTCAGATGGTCGTCGCCCCGAATTACATGGGTGATCCCCATGTCATGATCGTCGACCACGACGGAGAGCATATAGGTCGGCGAGCCGTCTGCGCGCAGCAGTACCAGATCATCCATCTGCGCGTTGGCGACGCGGACAGTCCCCTGGACGCCGTCCTCGATAATCGTCTCACCCAACTGCGGCGCCTTGAGGCGGATCACGGGTGCGACGCTGTCGGGGGCCTCGCGCGGGTCGCGGTCGCGCCACAGCCCGTCATAGCGCATCGGCAGACCGGCGGCGCGCTGACGCTCGCGCATCGCCTCGAGTTCGGCCGGGGAGGCGTAGCAGCGATAGGCGGTCCCGGCATCCAGCATCGCCTGGGCGACTTCAGCATGGCGTGGCAGATTCTCAGATTGCAGGACAGCGTCGCCATCCCAATCGATTTCGAGCCAATTCAGTGCCTCGTAAATCGCATCGATCGCCGGCTTGGTCGAACGCTGCCGGTCGGTATCTTCGATGCGGAGCCGGAACGTGCCGCCATGGTGACGCGCGAAAAACCAGTTGAACAGCCCGGTGCGCGCATTGCCGATATGGAGAAAACCGGTCGGCGAGGGCGCGAATCTGACGGTGACACTCATGCGATTTACCGCGGCGGGAGGAGAAGCCAGGCCTCGATCACGTGTCCCGCCGACTCGCGTTGCGACCGCCCGCCGGCCATGCGATCCTAGCGGATAGAGTGCCTTTACGGGTATCTCACACCATAGCGAAGCTGCCGTGCCGATGCGATGCGCCGTGCGTGCAGGCAGACCCGATAGGAACGCAAGCCGACGCATGACCGACTTCGTCGCAGACCGACCGATGCAGCATATGCTGCCGCTATGGCTGCGGTTGGCACCCCGTGCGGTGTTCGATCGTGTCGGCGAAGAGCGTGACCGCTGGCCGCTGTGGCTCCCGGTTGCCCAGGCGCTGGGGATTGCGCTCTATTTCTCGCTGCCATCCGAGCCGCCATTATGGCTGGGGGCTGCGGCGACCTTTATCGCCTGCCTCGTCATGCTAGGCGCGCGGCGCAGCCTGCATCGGCTGGCACCGCCCTGCGTTCTGATCGGCGTCGTCGGCACCGTCATCGCGGCGGGCTTCCTGCTGGCGGAGATCGAGACCTGGCGGGTTGCGGCGCCGATGCTCGACCATCCGTTGGGCATCGTCTCGGTCGATGGCGCGGTTGTCGATATCGAGCGTATGACCGATGGGACACGGGTCACGCTGATTCCCGATCAGATCGGGACGCTGCGGAACTTACCCAGAACGATCCGTGTCAAGCTGCGCGCCGAGTTCACTCCACCGGAGATCGGCGATCATATTCGGATGAAGGCATCCTTGATGCCGCCGCCGGGACCGGCACTGCCGGGTGGGTTCGATTTCCAGCGTCAGGCCTTTTTTCGGGGTCTCGGCGCCGTAGGCTATGCGGTTGGCACGCCGATCGTTACACCACGAGACGTCGAGGGTCGCGCCAGCGCATTGCGCCGCCTGCGGCTTGCCATTACGGCCCGAATCCAAGCCATACTGCCGCCGGAAACCGCGGCGATTGCGGCCGCGCTGATCACCGGCGAGCGCGGCGCGGTCCCACCTGCGATCAATCAGGATTATCGCGACTCTGGGCTTGCGCATCTGCTGGTGATTGCCGGTCTGCATATGACATTGGTGACCGGCTTCGTGTTCTTCGCGGTTCGCTTGTCACTGGCGCTTATCCCATCGGTGGCTTTGCGCTATCCGATCAAGAAATGGGCGGCGCTCGCAGCGCTGCTGGTTGCCTGCCTTTATCTCATGATCTCGGGCGCTGCGGTGCCAACCCAGCGCGCTTTCGTCATGGTCGCGTTGGGATTGGTGGCAATCATGATCGATCGCTTGCATCTTTCCATGTCTGGGGTCGCCTGGGCCGCAGCGCTGGTCCTCGCACTCGATCCTTCGGCCCTTGCGGGGGTCAGTTTCCAGATGTCATTCGCGGCGGTGGTCGGGCTCGTGTCATTCTATGAGACGTTCGGTCCACGACTTGCACTGCTACGGGGCTCAAGTGGACCGCTCGGCCGTGGGGGCCTGCATCTCATCGGCATCGCGCTGACGACATTGGTAGCGACCGCAGGGACGGCTGCGTTTTCCATCTATCATTTCAATCGCTTTGCGCTGTTTTCGGTTGTCGCGAACGTCGTCGCCGTCCCGCTGGCCGGGTTCTGGGTAATGCCCTGGGCGTTTGTCGCGTGCCTCATGATGCCGTTCCATCTCGAGGCGATCGGCCTTGTGCCGATGGGCTGGGGGCTTGTCGCGATCGAAACAGTTGCCCATTGGACTGCGACCTTGCCGCTGGCCGTCCTCGATTTGCCGCGAATGCCGGATTGGGGGTTGGTGAGTTTTACGCTGGGCGGTTTGTGGTTGGCACTCTGGCGTGGCCCATGGCGCCGATGGGGACTGGGACCGATGGCTATTGGCGTGGCTAGCCTATGGTTTGCTCAAGTTCCCGACATCATCGCCGCCGCCGACGGTAAGCTGGTGGCGATCCGCATGGGAGATCGCTATATCCTGTCTTCGACAAAAGCGGACCGGCTCGACGCCGAAGAGTGGCTGCGCGCGGCTGGCGGTATTCCGGGCGCGTTGTTGCCTGAGCCCGGTAAAGCGGATGGCGGAATACGCTGCGATCGCGCAGCCTGTCTGTGGCAGTCCCCGCATGGCCCGATCTGCTTGCTCCGAGAGCCAGCCGCCCTGGCCGAGGATTGCCGAACTACAGTGCTGATCGTGGCTCTCATTCCGGTTCCCCGCGCGTGCCGTACCACAACCCTGGTCATCGACCATTCGGATCTGCGAAAAGGCGGCACGACGTCAATCCAACTCGGCGACAGGATCATCATTGAAACCGCCAACGGCGACCGTGGCAACAGGCCTTGGGTGATCATCCCCGGATCTGCTAATAGCGCCGGATCAGGCCGATCAGACGCCCCTGAACCTTAACCCGATCAGGTCCGAAGATCCTGGTTTCATAGGCTTTATTGGCTGGCTCAAGTGCGATCGACGCACCTTTACGGCGCAGGCGCTTCAACGTGACCTCGTTATCATCGACCAGCGCCACCACGATCGCACCATTTTCGGCGTGGTCAGTCTGCTGAATAATCACCGTGTCGCCATCCAGCACGCCGGCATCGATCATCGAATCGCCGGCTACTTCGAGCGCGTAATGGTCACCCTGTGCACTCAGCATCGATGCCGGGATCCCGACCGTCATAGTACTGTCGCGCAGCGCCTCAATCGGCGTACCGGCCGCGATTCGGCCATAAAGTGGCAATTCCACCGCCTCTGCATCGATTGACGCGGGAGCGCCGGGCAATGCCGCTTTGAAATCGCCACGAATCACGGTCGGCGAGAATTTCGATCGTCCACCGGCCGACGGTCCTGTCGGAACCAGACCGTCCGGCAAGCGAACCACTTCCAATGCCCGCGCCCGATGGGCCAGCCTACGAATGAAACCACGCTCTTCAAGCGCGCTGATTAGGCGATGAATCCCCGACTTGGACCGAAGATTGAGCGCCTCCTTCATCTCCTCGAAAGAGGGCGACACACCATCATCGTTAAGCCGCTCACTGATAAAGATCAGCAGCTCGTGCTGTTTTTTGGTAAGCATCGCCCGCCCCACCCGGAAATCTTCATGAACAAACCCAAAACATACATCGATGTTCTAGTTTGGTTCAGGGTGGTGGTCAAGCCCCATCAGATCGGCAACGTACCGCGCGAAAATGGAAGAAATGGCACTGAGTCGCCGGCCGCGACGGCCGCCGCCCGTGGCGGACGGACGATCAGACCGTCTGCGGCGGCAAGGAGCGACATCATCGAGGAATCCTGTTTCGCTACCGGTCGAACGCGGGTTTGTCCATCTTCTCCGCGGACGAGCTCGGCGCGGATGTAATCTTGTCGCTGATCATTCTCGCCAAGTGGAACCGCGGCGGTGGCCGGTTCCGGGATCGGTCCGGTGGCCGGCAAGCCCTGCAAGCGCTCCAGAGCCGGCAGCATGAAGAGCAGACCGCACACGACCGCTGAGACCGGATTGCCCGGCAGACCCAGCACCGGCAGTGACCCGAGTTGGCCGAACATCAGCGGCTTCCCCGGCCGCATTGCGATTTTCCAGAACCCGACCGACAACCCGCCTTTGCCCAACGCCTTTTGCACGAGATCATGCTCGCCGACCGATGCCCCACCCGTCGTGACCAGCAGATCCGCCCCGGCAGCGCCTTGAGCGAGGGCCAAGAGCGCGTTTTCGTCATCGGGTGCGAGGCCCAGTTGGATGGGAATGCCGCCAGCCGCTTCGATCATGGCGGCGAGGGTGAAGCCGTTTGAGCTCACGATCTGCTGAGGACCGATCGGCTCGCCGGGCAGCGCAACTTCCTCGCCGGTCGGCAGGATCGCCACCCGAGGCCGGCGATGCACCATCAACCAGGGCCGATTCATCGCCGCGGCAAGACCAATATGGCGTGCGGACAGTTTAGTACCGGCACGAATCAGCACATCGCCCTCGGCGAAATCCAGCCCGGCGCCCCTGATATGGCGGCCCGGCGCGACTGCGGCCTTTACCAGCACATTGCCGTCCGAGGCCTCGGTATCTTCCTGGATCACCACGGCATCGGCACCCTCGGGCACCGGTGCGCCGGTGAAGATCCGAACGGCTTCACCGGAACCGACGATCCCGTCATGCCGTCCACCGGCCGCAACATAGCCTGTGAGGGTGAGTCGCACGGGCACGCTATGCAGATCCGCCGATCGAACTGCATAACCATCCATCGCCGAAGCCGGGAAGGGCGGGTGGGTGAGGCGGGCGGTCAGATCCTGAGCGAGCACGCGCCCATGCGCTGATCCGAGCGGCACCAGCTCCGCTGGCAGCGGCGCGAAAGCTGCCAATAGCTGGGTCTGTGCGGCCTCCACAGAAATCATGCAGCGTCCCAGGTCCCGGAGCGGCCGCCCGATTTACGCATCAGTTTGATCTCGCCGATGACCATAGAGCGGTCGATCGCTTTGCACATATCGTAGACCGTGAGGGCGGCGACTGTGACGGCGGTCAATGCCTCCATCTCAACACCGGTTTGCCCTGTGACGCGACAGAGAGCTTCAATATCAATCTTTTCCCCGGGTTCATTCACCGTCAATAACAACTTCACCGAGGTAAGCGCCAGCGGATGGCAGAGGGGTATGAGGTCAGGTGTACGCTTGGCTCCCATGATCCCCGCAAGCTGCGCGACCGCGAGCACGTCACCTTTCTTAATCCCGCCATCGAGAATCCGGCGGAGCGTCTCTGGCTGCATCCTAACCGACCCGATCGCCACGGCTGTCCGGTCGGTGACATCCTTACCCGAAACATCGACCATGACGGCATTGCCGGACTCATCGAAATGGGTGAGTGGGCTCACGCAGCCACTCCCGTAAGCAATTGTCGGGTCGCGCGACCGATATCGGCCTGACGGAGGAGCGATTCGCCGACCAGAAAGCGCCTTACACCACATGCCGCCATCCTCGCGAGATCAGCATGAGACTGCAGCCCACTCTCACTGACCAGCTCGCGGCCGGCCGGAAGCATGGAAGCAAGCTCAACGGTTGTCGCAAGATCTGTCTTCAACGTCTTGAGATTACGATTATTTATGCCGATCAGGGGCGATTTCAGGCGCAGCGCGCGCTCCAGTTCTGCCGAATCGTGCACCTCAATCAGCACATCGAGGCCCCACGCGATAGCGGCCTCTTCCAGCTCGGCAGCCTGAACGTCTGAGAGCGCCGCCATGATCAGCAAGATACAATCGGCTCCGATCGCCCGCGCCTCGACGACCTGCCAGGGGTCGACCATGAAATCCTTGCGCAATACCGGGAGTGAGCAGGCCCCGCGCGCGACTTCAAGATGCGCTATTTCGCCCTGGAAATAGGGGCCATCAGTCAGTATTGAGAGACAGGCTGCGCCCGCAGCTTCATAGGCTCGAGCGATAGCGGCCGGATCGAATTGCGCACGAATCAAGCCGTGGCTCGGGGACGCTTTCTTGATCTCGGCGATCAGCGCATAATTCCCGCCATGCTGCTTTCGCCGTAAGGCCGCCGCAAAACCGCGTGGTGGTAATGCCTCGCGTGCGGTTTGCTCCAATTGGGACAGGGTTGTCTGAGATTGCCACAGCGCGACATCGGTCCGCTTTCGGTCAACGATGTCCGCAAGAATATCGGTCATATTGCTGTTCTCGTGATCTCCGCCAAGCGATCGACCAGGCGTAAAGCCTTGCCGGAATCGATCGCGTCAGCAGCGAGCGCCATTCCATCCGGGAGCGAGCTGACGCGGGATGCGACCATCAGGGCCGCGGCACTGTTGAGCAGTACCACATCCCGTAACGGCCCCAGCTTGCCCCCTAGCACGACTTTCAGGATGGCCGCATTCTCTTGAGGGCTGCCGCCGGCAAGATCTGCCGGCGTGCTCCGCTTTAGCCCGATTTGTTCCGGTTCCAGCGTCATACGCTTCACCCTGCCATCCGCGAGGACGGCAATTTCGGTCTTTCCAGTCGTGGTTAGCTCGTCCATCCCATCCCCATGCACGACCCAACACGCCTCGCTGCCCAGTCGTTGCAGGACATGGGCAAGCGGCTCGACCCATTTTGCCGCAAACACGCCCACAATTTGACGGCGGACACTGGCCGGATTGGCGAGGGGACCCAGCAAATTGAACAAGGTCCGAAATCCCAACTCGACGCGGACCGGTGCGACATGGCGCATAGCCGCATGATGGCGGGGCGCCATCAGAAACCCGATCCCGACCTCTTGGAGCGCCCTTTCGATCCGATCGAACGGCGCATCGATATCGATGCCAAGGGCGCTCAGCAGATCGGCAGAGCCCGACTTCGACGACAGATTGCGGTTGCCATGCTTTGCAATCGGCACACCGCACGCCGCGGTGACGAAGGCACTCGCTGTCGAAATATTGAAACTGCCGCTACAATCTCCCCCTGTGCCGCAGGTGTCGATCGCGCCTTCTGGTGCGCGGATCGGCAGCATGCGAGCACGCATTGCCCGCGCAGCGCCGACAATTTCCGGCACTGTTTCGCCACGCTGGCGCAGTGCCATCAGAAACGCGCCGATTTGTGCGGGAGTCGCTTGACCGTCCATGATCACGTCGAACGCGGCCTCCGCCTCCGACTCGTCGAGTTGGTGATTATCGGCGAGGCCGCCCAGCCAGCGTTTCAGCCCGATACTGGTTTCCGTCACGCTACATCCTTAAGACCGGTTGCGATCCGAAGGAAATTACCGAGCAGCGCTTTGCCGCCTTCGGAGGCAATGCTCTCAGGATGAAACTGAACGCCGTGAACCGGCCGCTCATGGTGCTCTACGCCCATGATCAGGCCGTCATCGGTCCAGGCCGTAACACGCAGCACATTCGGCAAGCTCGCACGTTCCACGATCAGAGAGTGATATCGCGTGGCATTGAAGGGCTGGCCGAGCCCGGAAAAGACGCCAGTCCCGTCATGATGAACGGGGCTAACTTTGCCATGCATGGGTTCTGGCGCACGAACCACTTTGCCGCCGAACGCCTCGCCAATGGCCTGATGACCAAGGCAGACACCGAGCAGTGGCAGCGGCGATGCCGTAACGATGGGAACGGTGATCCCCGATTCTGACGGCACGCCGGGCCCGGGCGAAATAATAATGCCCTGCGGCTGTAACGCGATCGCTTCGTCAACCGTAATCGCGTCATTACGCTTCACCAGCACCTCCGCGCCGAGTTCGGACAGGTAATGCCAGAGATTATACGTGAAGCTGTCGTAATTATCGATGAGCAGGAACATAACAGATACGGTGCGTGGCCAGGTCCAAGACAACCAGAGCCGACTTTATATCAGCCAGAAAGCACATCGGGAAGCCAAGGAGTGCATGGAGCAATCGAAACCATCGGAGTCCTTACAACGCAAGATGGGCACTCCCTTGTGGAAAACCCCATGTTGGCAAATGCCCCCTGGCCAAGCGACGACTCTGGGTAAATACTACTCCCATATGGCTCTTGGAGGCTGATGTGATGCGGTCCGCACACGACGTGCCTGACATTCGAGCGTAGGTAGGGATGCTGCCGGTCGTTTCAGCTGAGGGGATAAACCCCGCTTCGACCATGCCCACGGACCTTGCCACAATACTTGAGCGTCTTCCTTACTTGGAAGCGCATCTGCTGAGCCTGACTCCTGACGCAAGGGCCTTGTGCGACGAGTTGTTGGCTCTGGCGCGGACGTTACAGCGCCGCGATGATCTGCTCGGGCGCTGCCTGTGCCTCAGTGCACATGCCGCCATACTTGCCGGGCAGCATGCGCAAGCTATGCAGCAGGCCGATGAATCAATTTCCGTCTATGCCCGACTGGATCCCGCAAACCAGACCATTATGGCTGCGGCGATTGCAGAAGCTTGGCGGATTGCCGGCAATGTCAGGGTTAAGCTCGGCAATTTGGGTGCAGCGCTGCCTCTGCTGGAACGCGCAGTCGCGATTGCCCAAGCGGCCTCCGAAACGCTCCCCGCTGACCGCAATCCGTTCGGCATATCGCTGCCCTCAGTTCTGTTACGGAGCCTGAATAATTTCGGCTTTGCCCTTCTGGAACTTCGTGAAACCGAACAGGCGATTGACTATCTGCAGCGCGCGATGGCAGTGGCGGATCAGCATCCAAGTACGGCGATCGACGAGCCCGATTTCATCCTGCTGGCGGTCGGTAATCTTGCCAATGCCTATCATCGGCGCGCGCGCCGCTATCTGGCGGAGGGCAACGCCGAATTAGCCAACCTCGAATGCGAGGCGGTAACGCAGCTACTCGAAACGCGCGCCTTTCCGATCATACAGCCGAACCATCCTGGCAAAGCCAAATTAACCGTGTGGGGCGAACGGGAATATTGGGGACGCATGGGGTATAGCCTGTTGCTTGCGGGGCACCCTGCTGAAGCGCTTGCGCATTTTGAGAAATATCGCCAGTTCATTTCCGATGGAGCGGTCAGCCATGCCGCTTTTGCGTTTGGTATGGCGGAAGCGCTACTGGCCCTCGATCGGCCCGACGAAGCGGTGCGGCAGGGTGCCATTGCGCTTGCCGCGTATGACGAGGATCAGGAATTCGGCCACCGTTCGGATATTTTGCTGGTCATTTCGAATGCGCAGGCCAAGCTCGGGAACTATCAGGCGGCCTTTGAGGCGCTCACCGAACATAATCGACTGAGATCACGGCAGGATGCTCATGCGGCGCAGCAATATGCGCGGCAGCTATCCGTTCGGGTCAATCTAGAGCGGGCGCGGACCGACACAGAAGTGCAACGGCGGATTTCCTCTGAACTTCAAGCCCTGAACAGCCAGCTCTCCCAGCAAGCACGCGATCTTGCCGTTCAGGCGGCCGCACTTTCCGAGGCCCGACTCGCAGCAGAAGCTGCAAACCGGGCAAAATCCGAATTTTTGGCCCATATGAGCCACGAGATCCGTACGCCGATGAATGGCGTGCTGGGCATGACCGGGCTGCTGCTCGAAACCGAGCTCAATGAGCGCCAGCGCAGCTTCGCCGAGGCCGCTTCTGCGTCAGCCGAAGCGCTCTTGACTGTTGTGAACGATATTCTGGACATATCTAAACTCGAGGCGAACAAGGTCGAGCTCGAAGAAATCCCCTTTTCCCTGGCCGAAATGGTCGAGAGCTGTGTCGCAATTCTGGCGCCGAAATCTATAGATAAGTCGGTCGAACTGGTCATGCTGTTCGACACGCACCCGGCGGCGACCTATCGAGGCGACCCAACGCGGGTGCGGCAGATTTTGCTGAACCTGATCAGCAATGCGATTAAATTTACGGACCGTGGCTATGTTGCGATCAGGGTCAGCGCTGAGCCCAGCGTTACGCAAGACATCCAGCAGGTCCGCATTGAGGTCCAGGACACCGGCGTCGGCATTCCCCCTGAGGCGCAGCAGCACCTGTTTCAGTCGTTCAGCCAAGCCGATCGCTCGATCACGCGTCGTTTCGGGGGAACCGGTCTGGGGCTGGCCATTTCGCGGCATCTGGTGGAGCTGATGGGTGGCGAACTCGGCGCGTCGAGTTCTTTAGGTGCGGGATCGTGTTTTTGGTTTAGTCTGCCGTTACGGCGGCTCAATACCCCGGTCCAAGCTGACAGGTCAGTTGATTTGCGATTCAAGGGCTTGCGCGCCCTTGTTATTGACTCACTTCCAATAAGCGTCGCACGGATCAAGCGGGATCTGAGTGCGCTCGCCATCGATATGGTTGCGGTGGAAAACGGCGACGCTGCGCTGGCGATCGCCGAGCGCAGCCTAACAAGCGGCGCGCAATTTGATCTCATACTGATCGACGAAAGCTTGCCGACGATCGATGTCGGTCAGACATGCTCTCGTCTGGCAGCCCTGTATGGCAGCGCCCCCGCCCCAAAACTGATCCTGCTCAGCAAATCTGCGAGCAGACGGGGCATCGCGGCACTCGACGGCCGCTTTGACAACATCATCCTGAAACCTCTACGGCGAGGTAGTATTGAGGGCGCGTTGGCCGCGCTGTTTCCCGGAGACGCGCCGCTTCAGTCGGAGTTGCCGGTTTCCACGATGCCGGTCATCAATGAACCAAGTCCGCCGGCATCTAGACTGCATATCCTGCTGGCAGAGGATAACCCAATCAATCAGCGGCTCGTTCTGGCTTGGCTCGAACAGATCGGATACACCGTCACAGTCACCGAAAATGGGCGCGAAGCCGTAGAGGCGGTCGAGTCTGAGGATTTTGATGTCATCCTGATGGATGTTCAAATGCCGGAAATGGACGGCGTGGAAGCGGCGCGGGTAATCCGCGCCATGCCACCGCCGAAATGCGATACCCATATCATCGTCCTGACCGCACATGCTATGGCGGGGGCTCGCGAGGAATATCTGGCTGCCGGCATCAACGACTATCTGTCGAAGCCGATAAATGCACCGACTTTGATCGAGAAACTCACCGAGCGCTTGATGGCCAAGGCCTGATCATGTTCTGCTCCCACTTCCGCATGACCACGCCATGGCAGCCATAATAGATACCGACGAAATCGATCCTTGGGCACCGCGGCGCAATCCGGACTTGATCGGTCACCAAACGGCGGCCGCAGCGCTCGCCCGTGCCGCGGAGTCCGGGCGATTGCCCCATGCGATTTTGCTGGCAGGGCCGCGCGGTATCGGCAAGGCCACTCTTGCTTTTAGGTTCGCCCGATGGCTACTCGCCCGTCCGGCGGAAGAGGACGGTCTGTTCGGGCTGCAACGACACAACGATTTGGCGATTGACCCCGATCACCCTGTAGCGCGACGCGTTGCAGCCCGCGGTCATGCCGATCTATTGACGGTCGAGCGCTCCTGGGACCCTAAGCGCAAGCGGCTCAAAGGCGAGATCGTCGTCGATGACGTGCGCGAAATCGCCGGGTTCTTTCACCTGACGGCGAGCGAGGGTGGCTGGCGGATCGTCATCATCGACGGTGCCGATGAGATGAACCGTAATGCCGCCAATGCTTTGCTTAAGATTCTTGAGGAACCGCCCCAAGGTGCGCTGCTTCTTCTCGTGTGCCACGCGGTGGGGCGAATGTTGCCGACAATCCGATCGCGTTGCCAAACGATCACCCTGCAAACTCTCGCAGAGGACGAGGTCATCATGTTGCTGCGGCAACATCGTCCGGCACTGTCGCCGGATGATGCCACTGGTTTGGCGCGGCTCGGCGAGGGGTCGATCGGGCGCGCGCTGGAACTGGCGGATGCTGGCGGCATTCCGCTCTATCGCGCCATTGGCGGGCTGATCGGATCGCTGCCCCAGCTCGACGTCACAACACTGCATCAGTTGGCGGATAGTGTCGCGCGCGGTGAAGACGATGCGGCTTATCGGACCTTGCTGGATCTGCTGCTCGATTTCGTGACACGACTGGCGATTGGCGCGGCCGAGGAGCAGCCCCGCGCGGCATTCCCCGGAGAAGAAAGCCTGCTCCTGCGTCTGGGGCAGGGAAGGGTTGATCGCTGGATCACGGTGTGGGAGAGCCTCAACGCCTTGTTCCGCCGGGCCGACGCCGTTAATCTGGATCGAAAGCAAGTCGTTCTGGACGCGTTTTTTACGCTGGAAGCGGCATCGCGCTGATTCGATAGCACTTCGAAAGCGAAGCGGGAGTTCGATATGCCCGACGGGCAGGCATTTTACCTCACGACACCGATCTATTACGTCAACGGCAAGCCGCACATTGGCCACGCTTATACCACGGTTGCCGCCGACACGATCGCCCGCTTCATGCGGCTAGACGGGCGGCAGGTGTTCTTTCTGACCGGCACCGACGAGCATGGCCAGAAAGTCGAAAAGTCGGCTGAAGCCGCGGGGCTGAGTCCGATCGAATGTTGCGACCAGATCAGCCGAAATTTCCGCAGCCTGACCGAAGCCCTCGATATTTCGAATGATGACTTCATCCGGACGACGGAGCCGCGCCATATCGCCGCCTGCCAAGCGCTCTGGACTGAACTGGTCAAGCGGGGCGAGATCTATCTTGACGCCTATCGCGGCTGGTACGCGGTGCGCGATGAGGCCTTCTACGCCGACAGCGAAGTCTCCGAACCGGACGAAAACGGCAAACGCTTCGGCCCCCATGGCGTGCCGGTCGAATGGGTCGAGGAGCCGAGCTATTTCTTCCGACTATCGGCCTGGGGCGACCGGCTCCTGGAACTCTATGAGCAGCACCCGGACTTTGTCGGGCCGGAGTCGCGGCGCAATGAGGTTGCGAGCTTTGTGCGGTCGGGGCTGAAGGATTTGTCGGTCTCGCGCACCAGCTTCTCCTGGGGCGTGAAGGTCCCTGGCGACCCGAAGCACATCATGTATGTGTGGCTTGATGCGCTGACCAATTACCTCACCGCGGTTGGCTATCCGGATGTCGAGTCCGCCAGGTTCCAGACCTTTTGGCCGCCTTCACTTCATGTCATGGGCAAGGATATCGTGCGGTTTCACGCGGTCTATTGGCCGGCCTTTCTAATGGCCGCCGGGATTCCGCTCCCCAAGGCGGTCTTTGCCCATGGCTGGTGGACCAGCGACGCGCAGAAAATCTCGAAATCGATCGGCAATGTGATCGATCCGATTGAGCTGATAAACACTTATGGCCTCGATCAGACGCGCTATTTCCTGCTGCGCGAAGTGTCGTTCGGCCAGGATGGCGATTTCTCGCATCTCGCCATGACCAACCGGATCAATGCCGATCTTGCGAATAATTTCGGCAATCTGGCGCAGCGCGTGCTGAGCCAGGTCGCCAAGAATCTAGAGGGCAGGGCGCCCGGCATCGTTTCGCCGACCGCAGAGGATGAGACGCTGCTGGCCGCCGCCCGCGCGCTGCTGCCCGCTGTGCGCTACGCGATGGAGCGCTGGGAACTCCACCAGTATCTGGCACAGATCTGGGACGTGCTCGGCGCGGGCAATCGGTATATCGACACCCAGGCACCCTGGACACTGCGCAAAACGGATCCGACGCGGATGGAAACAGTGCTGGCCGTGTTGATTGAGGTTCTGCGGATTGCGGGAATCCTGGTGCAGCCGGTCATGCCCCGCGCCGCATCTGCCTTGTTGGATCAACTCGCCATCCCGGCCGACGCCCGCAGTTTCGCCGCAATCGATGCGGAAGGGCCGATCACCGCAGGCACCGTTCTGCCGCCACCACAGGGGCTGTTTCCCCGGATCGACAAGGCCTGATCTGAACCATGTTGATCGATAGCCACTGCCATCTGGATTTCCCGGAACTCACGGCTGAGCGCGGCGCCGTCATCGACCGGGCGCGGGCGGCCGGTGTGCGGACCATGCTGACCATTTGCACCAAAATCACCGAATTCGACACGATTCGGTCGATTGCCGAGAGCGATCCGGACATCTGGTGCACGGTCGGCATTCATCCGCAGGAAGCCCATGCCGAGCCCGCAACCGATGCCTCACGGTTGGTCGCCCTGACGGCGCATCCCAAAGTGATCGGGATCGGCGAATGCGGTCTCGATTATCACTATGAGGACGCGCCTCGCGAGACCCAGCATGCGGTGTTTCGCTCGCATCTGGAGGCAGCCCGAACGGCGCAGGTGCCCATCGTGGTGCATACTCGGGAAGCCGATGACGATACCGCGCGGCTGTTGACCGAGGCCAGCACGGGCGGCGATCTCACTGGCGTGCTACATTGCTTCACATCCAGCATGAAGCTAGCTTTGCATGCACTTGATCTAGGCTTTTATATTTCCTTTTCCGGCATCGTCACATTCAAGAACGCTGAAGCGCTGCGAGACGTTGTGCGCGCCGTGCCGCTTGAGCGGATGCTGGTGGAAACCGACGCGCCGTTTCTGGCGCCAGTGCCAAAGCGCGGCAAGCGCAACGAGCCGTCCTTCGTCGTCCATACCGCAGCCGCGCTGGCCCAAATCAAGGGAGTCAGCGCCGAGGAGATTGCCGCCGTCACCAGCGCCAATTTCCATCGCCTGTTCACCAAGGCCGTGCCGGCCGCCTCATGAAAGTGACAATCCTCGGCTGCGGCGGCTCGCAGGGCGTGCCATCATCGACCGGCGATTGGGGATTATGTGACCCGACGGATCCGCAGAACCGCCGTCGGCGCCCGTCGATCCTGATTGAGGCCGAAACGCGCGATGGGGAACCGCGCACAATCCTGATCGACACGCCACCGGATCTCCGGGAACAGCTTATCGACGCAGGCGTCCGTCGGATCGACGCCGTGCTCTATACCCACGGCCACGCCGATCACATGCATGGCGTCGACGATCTGCGGCCTTTCGTGCTGCGGTCGAAGGTACCCATCCCCGTCTATGGCGTCTCCCAGCCCCTGAATGATCTCCGTGAACGCTTCGCTTATACCGTGACGCCGAACGCGAAGAACCCCTATCCGCCAATGATGATTCCATTTGAGGTGGATGGTCCGTTTGACGCGGCAGGGATTGCCGTCACGCCGTTCGCGCAGGATCACGGCTTCGGGCCCTCCACCGGCTTCCGGTTCGGCAATTTCGCCTATTCGATCGATGTTAAGCGGCTCGACGGAGCTGCCTTTGCGGCGCTGGAGGGGATTACCCACTGGGTCGTCGATTGTCAGCAGATCGAGCCACATCCGAGCCACAGCCATCTTGCCCAAACCCTGGCCTGGATTGAGCGCGTTGGGCCGAAGCGCAGTTTCCTGACCCATATGGGATCCAGCCTAGACTATTCGAGCCTAGCGGCGCTCTTACCGAAAGGCGTTGAACCTAGCGTGGACGGACTCAGTTTCGAAATTGCATAAGTTACTATAATTCAATGCGTTAGAACTTATTCCTAATAAGCCGTGCTAACCAAGGGAAGTTCATAGAAGCTTGCCTCCTTTGGGTTTTTGTAGTAAGGACCTGATTAACTAATATTGCTCGGATCAACGTCTGACGCAGCCAGGGAGGCGGAAAATGAGTGCAGAAATTTTCCTACAATGCTTTCGGAACAAGGCTTTGCATTATTTTCCTGTGTCAGTGGTTGAGCGAACATTCGGTCCACACATCGCATCCCGTGACACGGATGAGGCCGGCGGGATCGACAGCCATTGGCGGGTCGGCGAAACCTTGGGCGGTCGCGGCGAAGTCCACTTGCGTCGTTCGGATCAGGACCAGAGCTTGATGACGGGTTTGATGCTGAACGGCGCCACCGGCGCGATGTTCGATCTCGTATTTGAGATCGCGAAAGAAACCCAATCGGTGATCTATTGGCCCGGTGGTACGCGCTATGTCGTCGCCGGCAACAGCGACCCTTCGGTGCATTTGCCCGACAATTTCCTCGATATTTTCCCGGCACCGCTGGTGGTGAATAGCGGGGCAGAGATGCAAGAGCGAGTTTGCGGGTAGCGAGCCCGATTAACCAAACCTCTCCATTATTTTCCATAATGTTTATTATGCGACTTATGGATCCGTTAATCGTAGGGGCTCCACTTGCTTGATGCTGCCACACCGATGGGCTTCATCGCTGTCAGCGACTTTGCGTCCGCCCGTCTGTTTTACGAAGGCACGCTTGCGCTCCAGTTCGTCAGTCAGGATGATTTTGCTCTTGTTATGCGCAGCGGCCCGATTGTCATCCGGCTGGTAGTGCCCCTCACTCTCCTCGTTGCGCCTTACACGATATTCGGTTGGCAGGTAGACGATATCGAAGCTGTGGTCGCCTCGCTGGCGGCAAAGAGCGTGAGGTTCGAGCATTATAGCTTCTTCGGTAAGGCGCAGGCCGCAAATGGGGTCTGGACCGCCCCCGGAGGCGATAAAATCGCCTGGTTCAAAGACCCAGACGGTAATCTGCTGTCACTGTCTCAGCATGCGGGTTAGAGCGGTATGGTTGATCATTTCGCTCGGCTGCCCAGAGCCAAGATTGCCAGCGAAAGGTGTCAAGCGCGATTGAACTGCATGGTCCAGTTCGTTTCCCACGTAGAGCCGCCGTCAGCGGAGAAAGCTTGTTCCCACGTCGGCGCTTGGGGAGTGCGGCTGTCCCAGCTAAAGCGGACCTTTATAGGACGCCCCTCAAAAGTATCTTCGGCGAAGAATACGCCCACACCGCCCTCGAAGCCGCCGACGACGGGTACGTCCAGCACGTGGGGCTGACGAGCGTCCAACCACCAAATCGCCCATTGGCGGGTGGCTGGGTCATAAGAGCGTAGGGCAACCGCGCGATATACGCCTTCGGGAAGATTAATCTCGTTGTCTTCCAGGTTGCCGTTTCCTCCGAGTATCGGATGTGTTGAAGACCGGCCACCAAATTCAGTCCAATCTCTACAGCCACACAGACGGCGGTTAAGGCGGCGATGATGCACGACCCAATCACCAAATTCGAAATCGAAGTCACTAGAGGGATTGTAGGACAAATCGTTATCACTCCCGATCGGCATCCGCCATTATTCCGCGCTCAGTACCACGCTCGAGTTACGCTTTGAAGTGGGCGTCGATTTCTCAGCGTCTCGTCTTGTCATCCTGCATCTTGGCGGCCCATAGGTGTGTTAGCAGCCGGACGATCAGGAGCAGACCGTATGACAGTCACAGCGTCCCGCCATTGGACCACACCACGGCATGACGTGCCAGGGCTGCGCCGCATCGAGAATTCGATGGGGTTGGCGGCGTCAATTCTGCCAAATGGGTCGCTGTTCGCGATCGAACATAAAGCGACCATCATCGGCCAGGTACTGGCCTCTTCGATCGAGGGCGGCCTTGGCCGGGTATTGCTAAGGATCGGGCACCCTGCCCCCTCAATCATCGAACTGGTTGGACCACGCGCCTCAGTATCGGTCGGCGTTGGCGAAAACATCCTGGTCTGGGCTGGGGAGACCGCAGGAATTAGCCATTGCGTGACATTGCGGCTTGCCGCGGATGCGCTGGCTTGGGTTTGGACGATCAAGCTGACCAATAATAGAGCCACCGAGATTGCGCTCGACACGATCCTAGCACAGGATCTTGGCCTCGGCAGTCGTGGCTTCTTGATGAACAATGAGGCCTATGCGTCGCAATATATTGATCACGCTGTAGAATCTCATCCGTTGTTCGGACCGGTCGTACTGAGTCGTCAGAATCTGGCGCAGGACGGCGCGCATCCCTGGATCGCCCAAGGCTGCATCGATGGCGCGGAAGCGTTCGCGACTGATGCCTTCCAGATTTATGGTCCCTCATATCGGGAATTCGGGCGGATTGAGCTACCCTTTGGTACCAATCTGCCCTCAGAAATTCTCCAGCACGACGTCGCTTGTATAGCGCTTCAATCGCCCGCAGCGACACTCCCGCCGGGTGAAACAATTGCCCCGCAATTTTTTGGGGTCTACCAGCCCGATCATCCCGCGGCCTCCAGCGAAGCCGATCTATCGCTGCTCGAATCGATCCGCGATGCGGCGGCCATGCCGCCGGTGCCGATCCCCGTCTCTGTGCCGCGGCGGACGCTGTTGCAGGATGCGCCCTCCCTCCCCGGCCTTGATCTCGATCCGGTAGCGCTTGATCGTTTCTATCCAGATCGGCTGCAAGAAGAATGGCAAGACAGCAATTTGCTGTCTTTCTTCGTCGCGGAGGGGTCACTCAACCGCCATATCGTGCTGCGCGCCAAGGAATTTCTGGTCAAACGGCGCCACGGCACGCTGCTACGCACCGGTTCCGCCATGCTGCCGGATGCGGCGACGGGCTGCATGACATGCTGGATGCACGGCGTCTTCGGTGCGCAGCTCACCATCGGCAACACCTCGTTCCACAAGCTGTTTTCGGTCTCGCGTGATCCCTATAATATTATGCGGTCCAATGGGTTGAGGATCCTAGTTGAGATCGCGGATGAATGGCGACTGCTCACCGTTCCGTCTGCATTCGACATGGGGCTGGGGGATTGCCGTTGGATCTATCGCCTGACAGATCGGACCATCATCATCCATGCAGCCGCGTCCGCCGAGGATGCGGCGCTGCAATGGCAGGTCACCATCGAGGGCGCCGCCTGTCGGCTGATGCTGCTCGGCCATTTGGTCCTGGGCGAGCGCGAGTTCGACCATCTGAGTCGGATCGACATCGATACAGACCGAAAGATCGCCTCGTTCCGGCCAGATCCGACCTGGCTCTGGGGACAGCGCTATCCGAACGCCGTTTATCACCTGGTCAGCGGCGACGCCGACGCGATCGAGGCTCTGGCCGACGACGAGCTGCTGTATCGCGACAACGAACGCGGCGACGGTGCCTATATCATTCTGCAAACCCGACCGGTCACCTCGTTTCGCTTCGCTGTGGTCGGTTCGATGACCGACGCTGACGTCGCGACTACGCTTGCCCTGAAATATGCTGGGACCGTCAGTCAGGCCAGCTTGATCGGCTCATCTGCCGCGTTCTGGCGATCAGTCACCCGGAATTTACGGATCACGGGCTCGGCCCCAGTCGCAGGGGCCCTCGATCTCTTTGTCCCGTGGCTTGCCCATAATGCGATGATCCATCTGACGGCGCCGCATGGGCTCGAACAATATACCGGTGCCGCCTGGGGCACCCGCGATGTCTGTCAGGGGCCTGTGGAATTCCTGCTTGCGCTGGAGCATGACGCGCCGGTCAAAGAGATCCTGCGCATCATCTTCGCCCAGCAATATGACGGGCGGGGCGACTGGCCCCAATGGTTCATGCTGGAGCCCTACTCGATCATCCAGGACCGAACCAGCCATGGCGATGTGATCGTCTGGCCGCTGAAGGCGCTCAATGATTATCTCGAGGCAACCAACGATCTCGAGTTCCTGGGTGAGCTGATCGCCTGGCGCAATCTTGAAACACTAGAACAGACCAGCCGCCAAGACCCGGTGTCGGCTCATATCGACACGCTGCTCGAAATGGTACAGGCGCAGTTCATTCCCGGAACAAGCCTGATCCGCTATGGCCATGGCGACTGGAATGACTCGCTGCAACCGGCGGACCCGCGTCTCGCTGATTGGATGGTCAGTAGCTGGACCGTCGCGTTGCTGTTCCATCAAGTGAGTCGCTATGCCGAAGTGCAGCGCCGCGCCGGCAATCCGGTTCGAGCCGCGGAAATGGCCGAACTCGCTGAGCGTATGCGGCAGGATTTTCAGCGCTATCTGATACGTAATGGCACGGTGGCGGGCTACGCAATCTTCGATCCTGCAAGCGACGGCCCGCCGGAGTTGCTGTTGCATCCGTCGGATACACGGACAGGACTGCACTACTCGCTGCTGCCGATGAAACGTGCGATCCTTTCAGGCCTGTTCACCCCGGATCAGGCGCGTCATCACCTGGCGCTCATCTCCGACCATCTCTGGTTTCCCGATGGCGCGCGGCTCATGGACCGACCGGTGCGCTATCAAGGCGGCCCTGAATCGATCTTTCGCAGGGCTGAATCGGCATCCTATTTTGGGCGCGAGATCGGTCTCATGTATGTCCATGCGCATCTGCGCTATGGCGAGGCCCTGGCCACGCAAGGCGACGGTGATGCCGTGCTCAATGTGCTCGCGCTCGCGACTTCGGTCGGCATCACCGAGCGTTTGTCCCCGGCCTCGCGGCGCCAGAGCAACCACTATTTCAGCAGCAGCGACGCCGCTTTCCCCACTCGCTATGCAGCGAGCGCCCAATGGGACCGGTTGAAAAATGGCCGGATCCCCGTTGACGGCGGCTGGCGCGTCTATTCAAGCGGTCCAGGTCTCCTCATCAACCTGCTGATCCGCCACGCACTCGGTCGTCGGCGCGTTTGGGGCCGGCGGCATGAGACGCCGTTATTGGATGGGTCCGTGCTGGGGATGCGGTGGAGCGGCTAAGGAAGCGGGCAATAACATCGTGGACAGACTATTTGGCTGACTTGGTCACGTATACATAGCTGAGACAGAGAGTTGCAAATTCTGCAATGCCCCATTATAAAAATAGAGGAATTCATACTGACCGGTGCTGCGCTTCTTACCGCCTAAGCATGGCGGTTGCCGCACTCTCGGATCTTGGGAATTGCTCATGATGGGAAAATTCTGTTTCGCCCCGACGATTGCGGCTCTGATCTTGAGCAGTGAGTTGTTGTTTTCGGCCGCTTGCATCGCCGCAACCGGGCCGCACGCGCTGATCACCGCAAAGATTGATCCGGCGGTGCGGGTGACGCTGGGCGGTAACATTCGGCCGGAGGCCAACGCAAACAATGATCGTGGCGCAGTTGACGATGCTCTGCCGCTCGATCACATCTTGCTGCAATTGCGCCGTTCGTCAGAAGCGGAGGCGGCGATGGATGCGCTGATCGATGCACTGCACAATCCAGTCTCGACGCATTATCATAAATGGCTGGAGCCGGAACAGATCGGCGCAGAATTCGGCCCAGCTGCTGCGGATATCGACAAGGTCAAGACCTGGCTGACCCAGCAGGGATTTACGGTCAATACTGTCTATGCCGGGACGATGATGATCGATTTCTCCGGGACGGCAGGACAGGTTCGGTCGACGTTTCACACGGAGTTGCATCATCTGGACGTGAAGGGCATGCCGCATATCGCCAATATCGGTGACGCCAGCATCCCGGCGGCGCTGGCACCGGTGGTCTTTGGGATCGTTAAATTGCATGATTTCGATGCAGAGCTCCAGTTCCATCGCAACCCCAAGGATACAGATTCCTGCTATGTCGGAACCTGCTACGATATTGTGCCTGGTGATCTGGCGACGATCTATAATTTTAAGCCCTTATTTGCGGCGGGCATCACCGGCAAGGGCCAGACAGTGGCCGCTGTAGAGAGTGGCGATGTGGCAGCGGCTCATGATTGGAGCAGCTTTCGCAGCATGTTCGGTCTGTCCAGCTACACCCACGGCACATTGGCCCAAACCCATCCGGCGCCACCCACCGGGGTGACCAATTGCAGTGATCCAGGCGTCAATGGCGCTGAAGATGAGGCAATCCTTGATGCTGAATATGCCAGTGCAGCCGCGCCGGACGCCCATATCATTCTCGCCGCCTGCCCCAGTACCACGACGGCATATGGATTTATGGTCGCCGCCCTCAACCTAATCGCAGAACCCGCCGCCGCGCGACCGCATATCATCAATGTTAGCTATGGCATTTGCGAGGCCAATTTCGGAGCTGCTGCAAATGCTGCGATCTATTCAGCGTTCAAAGCTGCGGTGGCCGAAGGTATTTCTGTCTATGTGTCGTCCGGCGACCAATTGACCACTGGATGTGACCGTGCCGATTATGCTGGCTTCGCTGCTACCAATGGGATGAGTGTCAACGGGGTATCTTCCACCGCCTATGCTGTTGCCGTTGGCGGTAGTGATTTCAGTGACGTCTTTCACAAAAAGGTAACGGATTATTGGAGTTCGACGAACGCTGGTTTTTCTGCTTCGGCCAAATCCTACATCCCGGAGATTCCCTGGAATTCATCCTGCGCCAACAAGTTGCTAGCGGTGTACGTCGGTTTCACAGATCCAACTGGTCCCACCAGCCTTTGTGCTTCGAGTGACTATGCGCAATACTTCGAGGGTGATGCAGGCGGTAGCGGCGGGATCAGCGCATGCGCAAAGGGTGTGGCAGCGACAGCCGGGGTGGTAAGCGGCACATGCTCCGGCTGGGCAAGGCCGTCCTGGCAGGTAGGCGTCCCTGGTTTGCCGACCAAGAAAGCACGCGTCATTCCAGATGTTGCACTTTTCTCATCATTTGGGCCCTGGAATCACTCCTATGTGGTGTGTTCTACCGACCTGAAAGGCTGCGTGGACGGATTCGGTGGTACCAGTTTTGCCGCGCCGATCATGGCCGGAATTCAGGCGCTGATCAATCAGAAGATGAAAGTCACCGCCTCCGGCAATCCAAATGTCGCACTCTACAAACTCGCTGCGACTGAATACGGCAACGCCACGCAGCTCGCCGCCTGTAATTCGACCAAAGGCAATGCCAGCGCCAGCACCTGCATCTTCCACGACATTACCGAGGGCGGCATTGAATCGCCCTGCCAGTCTGGTACACCCGATTGTTACCCTAATAACACCACCAATCCGACCTATGGCGTGACGTCAACATCGACCACTCTCTATCGCCCGGCCTACAATGCCGAGATTGGTTGGGACTATGCGACCGGTCTCGGCTCGGTCAATGTGGCAAACCTCGTCAATCAGTGGCACACCGTCGCGCCTTAGCAGCAAAGCGCGTTCGTAGAACCATGTTACCGTCACGCTGGCTCCTTGCCCAAACGCACTGCCGCGGCATGAAGCTGTTCGACCTGCCGCGCTGCATGAGCCAGTTCGCGGCCGGTGAGGTCCTGATCGGACAATGCGCGAAGTGCATCTGTTGGGGCTGGCGCTAACGGGGTCGGCGCCCTGCCCTGCTCGATCGCATCGGCAATGGTACCAAGAGATGACGTAAACCAGTCGCGTATGGCGGGCGAGACCATCAAAGAGTTGTCTGCGTTGGCTTGATGGGAAAAGTCCAGGCTTGCGGCGACTCCGGCTATTCGGCGGAGGCAGGAGACGATCGTCATGGCTGGATCAGCAAGCTTCGCCGAATCGCGGCGCGGTTCTCCCATCAGGCGTTGCAGTGATTGTTCGGCATTGTTGCTGGCAAGACCGGCTGCTCGACGGCGCTCCTGGATCGCCGACGGATCGGCAATCTCCGCCAACGTAGCCGCCAGATAGTCTTGGTTTTTCCGTACCGCGATGGCCAGCGATGGCGGCAGCAGCGGCGCTTCCCAGGCTGGCCATAGGAGAAAGCCGGCCGCTAGTCCCAGACCGCCGCCGATGATACTATCGAGCGCCCGCAACCCGGCCAAATTCCAATCGGCGACGCCGCCGGTTTGGAACAGCTCTGCGATGAGCACAAAAAGCGGCGTCAGAAACAGCACAAACAGCGTGTAATTCACACCACGGAGCGCCAGTGTCGCGACCGACAACGGAAAGATCAGCATTGTGATAAAGATCGGCCGTGTGATCGCCAGCCCGGCTGCCGCGGCAATGACCCCGCCAAGGACGCTACCGCCAACCCGCTCAAGCGCCCGACGCCAGGTCGCGCCGACAAAGGGCTGCAACGTCACGATAGCCGTGAGAGTCAGCCAATAACCGCGCGGCAAATTGAGCGCTTTGGTCAGATAAAGTGCGAAGGTCGCTGTTAAAGCCAGTCGGAGCGCATGGCGCAGGGTTATGGAGCTCGGATCAAGATTGGCCCGAAATGTGCCGAACGCGGCGCGTATATCGAACAGCTTACCCGGCGGCTGCTCGGTGATGGCGTCGGCGAGTCGGCGCGGTGCTCGCACGCCGGCTACGACCTCTCCGGCGGCGACGACGTAGGATGCGATCTGCTTCACCAATTGCCCGGCGGGGGCCTGGAGTGTGACTGCCGGGTTGGCAAGCTGGCGGTCAAGCACCTCCATCGCATGGTGCAGCCGCACGCCGGAAACCGTCCGGCCATCGCCAAGAGACAAACCGATAAGCCGCGCATATTGCGCCAGCCGATGCAACGCCAGGCGGATCGAGCGGCGCAAGCCGGGGGTCATCTCCGGTTGTGTGGTTTCCAGCCGGTCGCTGATCGCGATCAACCCGTCAAACACACGATCGGCATCGTCCAGCAGGACCAGAATAAGCTGTCCCCGATTGGTCTCACCCCAGCGGCGACGGCGCTCATTGGCGAGTAATTCCCGGGCCGCCTCGATGGCGTCACGCGTGGCGCGTCGATGGTCTCGGATGACTTGTCCCCAAGCATCTGCCGAATCGGCCGAGCCCGAATATTCATGCAGGCGACCGATCGCTTCGGCATAGGACGATAAATCGCGCCAGCACTGAGAAACCACGCGCCGTGCCGGTCCGTAGGGATAGATCCGCCACAGGACCAGCACCATGAGCATTGCCCAGACGCCGCCCAGGACGGTGAGACCGGCGCGCTGCCAGATCTCGGCAATCGACTCGGCCGGGATGCCGAGGCAGACCAGAAGGTCGGTCGTCACGATCAGCCCAACGGTGCTCGCCGCCCCACCATAGACCCGTGCAAAGCTGCACAGAAAACTCAGAACGAAGGTCAGCGGAAGGGCCATCCAGAACGACGGCTCAACATAGAGCGCGACGATCACCACTGCCGTTGCGAGTACCGTAAAGCTCGCCATTCCGGCCAGGCGCTCGCGCCACGGCCCACCGGAATCGCAGAGACAGCCCCAGAAAGCGACGACCGCCACCCAGCTCAATTCCGGCCGATGGAGCAATTCGGCGATCAGTACCGGCAGTGCCACAGCGGTGGCCGCGCGCACGCCGGCTTCCATGCTCAATCCCGCGCGATTGAGCGGAACCGCCTGCTCGAATAACGCGAGCGCGCGCTGGAGCACGTTAGCCGCCACGGGCGTTTTCCCGGTTCACACTCTGCCGTACGTATCCTCGAACCGGACGATATCGTCTTCGCCGAGATAGCTGCCGGATTGGACCTCGATCAGATGCAGCGGGATGCGGCCGGGATTTTCCAGCCGGTGATTGGTGC
>Ga0116226_10000290_pt1 | contig 41761 bp, 56 predicted proteins | sample S1TSphfallax_FD_89692 | JGI IMG/M metagenome (GOLD analysis project Ga0116226, IMG submission 89692) | Host-associated microbial communities from peat moss isolated from Minnesota, USA - S1T2_Fa - Sphagnum fallax MG | ecosystem: Host-associated > Plants > Peat moss > Unclassified | place: USA... | reverse complement strand
CGTCGTTTGTGGTTTATCGGGCATTATATCCATCCCAGTGTTGGTTTACCTTCATAGCCATGTTCCCAAACAAACCAAGCGAAAGCGATCATTCCCCCGTATTCTGTCGGGTTTCCATTGCGGTACATTGAAAGACGCTTAGAAAAAACCCATACCCTCGCCAATGGGGACGAATCGTAAATCTCTCTGCGCTCAGAACCTTCAAGACACGCAAGGCGCATTAGGATGCAAACTTTCCCTGTGGTGAGTTCAAGAGACTTGCGAATAAATTCAGCGCACATTTTGAATGGCGGGTTAGTTACGATGTTCGGAGCACGTGATTTATATTCCATTAGAAAATCCGTTCTCGACTCTCCGTACCCTCTTGCAACCAAATCGCTTGAATGAACTTTGTAACCAGCAGCCTCTAGTTCTTTGCTAATAGCACCATCGCCACAAGCTGGCTCCCAAATGTCACCCTCGAACTTCTCGACCGACAATAAAGCCTTTGTCCCTTCGGGAGGCGTTGGGTAGAAATCATCCTTCTCGCGGTTCTCAAGGTCAACCATCACCTGACTTTTCCTACGGCCAGACAAGGTGTTTTGTGTCATGTTCTCTCCCTCCGTGTGGCGTGAAACACTTCAAGCAAACAAACAATTGCCCGTCTTCCGTACTTAACCGCGTAATAAATTTCTTCGTCACAATTATAAACAGACGTAGCTATTTGGTTGGCAATGTTATTGGCGCAGATTGCGTAATCTTCGTCCCAAACATCGTTGTTGATGAGGTATTGTTTGGCAGCTTCGCCATCTGCTACGGGAGTGGTTTTAGTTTTCGTGCAAGGCATCGCTGAGTGATCGCAACTGCACTATTATCTCCTGTCTCTTTGCCTCACGACGTTTTGGGCTATTTCTTGGCATTTTCTCTAACCCTTTTAAGTTTCGCATTAGTCTTTCGATACCGCTCGCACGCGATAGCCAGGGCGTCATTGAGTTCCTTGACGCGCGCCTCCGCCAGCACCGCGCGGCGCTCGAGATTGTCATAGGCTACAAGGCCCTGAAACATCGGGTGGTTAACATAAATTGTGGCGCGTTCCGTTTTGATCTGTGACATTCAAACCTCTTTGTTTAGTTTTTGGGGTTACTGAGTAAATGGGTTCTGGTAACACGAAGCCTCTGTATACTTATCAATCATGGCCTGAACATCATTCATACGTTTAACTGTCTCAATGCGCTTCTTTTCGGCAGCAACTAAATCATCAAATTTCTGGCCGTATGTATTCCATGCAGACATCGCTTGTAATGTAATCTGCAACTGAACTTTTTCTTCTACTAGTTTGCTTATGTCCATTTTACGCCTCGATTTGGGGGTTAGGGTTTGACAGAGAAACGCTTCAGAAAGTCGTCCATATTGTCCTTTGCATTCTGCAACTGACCCATAAGAAATTCTAGTTCGTTTATCGAAGGGGTTTGCTTATCCGTCTCTTTGATAAACTCATCTCTTGCACCAAGAAATTCATCTAACAAATCCGAAAACTTTTCTTCCATGATGGCCTCGTTCTGGGGGTTAAAATTCATAAGGCAGTTTGTAGGGGAATAGCTTGCTAAGTAACCAGGAGATCATGGCGCCACTGCCCATAACCATTCGAAGAGACCAAAAGCCATAAGCGTGGTTCCTGAAAACAGGAAGAAGGTCCAAAAATAGCCCCAGAAGTCGCCCTCTCCGTCAGCCAAAAGAAGCCCTATGGTCGCAATGAAGACAACAATAAACCCTATGGCTGTCATGGCGCCGCCCCTATTTTCTGGTCATATCTGTAACGCTCGATCCCGTAACAGGCCCAAAGCATCTCTTTGCTGGCTTTTCCCGTCTTCTCGATCCTCCACAATTTCGACGTTGATACCCCGAGCATCTCGGCCGCTTTATCCTGTGTAAGGTCGCATCGTTGTCGCCATGAGGCCATATCATAGGGTACCGTTGAACTTTGTATCTGTTTAGGCATATTGCACCTTGGGTTTTAGAGAATACCAGACTTGCCTATCTTTTCAAACGTAAAAAATCAGTCTTTATCTTCCCACCAGAAACGGCGCGCATTTTGCATGTGGGCGATGCGACTGACATTCTGTGTTTGTGTGTAGTCATACAACTTATTCCGCGGCACTTTCCCCAGGGCCCGACTATTAGCTTCGCCGATCTGTCTAGCGGTTTCCCGCAAGTCAGGATCTAATATAGTAATTTCATCACCCCAGGTTTTCGCCTCTGCAAGCCCTTCTGAAGGCATGGTGTAGTATGGGGGTTCGGCGCTTGGTTTTCGCGCGTTCACCCGTAAGCACACCTCACATGCGGTTATCACGCCCTGGCTGTAGGGCCGCCCTTCAGCTTTAGCGCGCACTTCCGCAGCGAGCACCTCTAAAACCGCCTTGCGGTCTTCGTCTGTGAACATCTCCGGATCCTCCATTTTACATTACCCCTGCCTTGTACATAGCTTCCCATTTGACATTCAGCTTGTCGCATATGCGCAAAATATCGGGAAAGTCCATTCGGTCAAAGAAGGCCAAGGCTTTAGCTTTCTGCCCGAAGCGGATAATCTTCACCTTGCCGCTTGCGCGTTCAATTAGCTCTAGCCAGCTCTGGCCGGACACTCTTTCCAGTGCCAAGGTGTAAAGGTCATTCTGTTTTATCGTCTCTGGCATGGCCTATACCCCCTTTTTACCAGCTTCATAAAGAGAATCTGCTAATTGGCTTCTTGCAATGTCACGGTAGTCAATCTCACGCAACGCCGGGTTAAGCATATCGGCAAACATAGACGCCTCAATGTGAAAGCCCATGTTCTCCTGCATATCCTCAACAAGGCTTTCAATATATGCGGCCATTTCTTGTTCAATGCGGTTAACATCATCGGCGTTGTGCGGGTCTATTTCTTCCACAAGCTCATTGGCTTTGTCGCTCATAAGCTCTTGTGTATATGCCTCATTGTCTAGCCACAAAGCGCAATTCCACGTCTCATAATTGGTATATCGGTTGTATTCTTGCTTGGTTGTCATGATTGCACCTTTTCGAGTTGTGAGGGTTTAGTGATGAAAGGCCAAGGGATGCAGCGTTATATCGCCGCCCCATATGGCACACATAGTGAAAACCAATGCGCCGACGAATGCGGCCATTAGCAGGGATAGGACGAAGTCTTTCATGATTGCACCTGCGCCATGTTGATTGCCCATGCGCTGTCATACGTACCAGACCCCCGCGCCACACTGCGGAAGTAAGCTTGTTTCTTGGACTTGCTTTCCACAATGTATTGTTCATCGGGACGGGTGTAGCTTCCAGTCGGCACCTTCGTAAATGTGACCACCTGTCCTACTTGCAGGGTGTCGAATAGTTTTGTCATGATTGCACCTTGGTTCGAGTTAACAGGGTTGTTACCCCCTATCCAAAGTAACATATTCCATTGTATTTCACTTTGCAAGGTTTATTTTTGTAATTTTATTGCTTATTTCACTTTGACGGGTTTTTATGCGGTATACGGAAAACTTTTGTCGGTTCATTCTTTTGCGGAATAAAAATCATGAGACTATTATCCGCCATGGCTTGTATGTGCCATTTGTTATATCCTTGATAATCTTTATCTTTGTTAAAGCGCTGTGTAAAATCACCCTGCTTTATATACTTGTCAGGATGAAATGTGCCGTAAATGCTATCCGGTGGTATTTGTGACGGATCAATAAGCTGTTGCGCCAAACGCCGAGCTCTATCGGCTTGAAACTGTTCAATTGCGGCCGAATGTGCGGCTTCCGCCGCTTTTATGGCCTCAGCTTGTGGGGATGCCGCTTGTAAAGCCTCAATAACATGCGCCGGCGCCGCGCGCTTACCGCTTATCCACAATGATACTGCCGATTGCGTAACATTGAAGCGCAAAGCCAAGTCAGCTTGGCTTATGCCTTGGACGTCCATAAGTTCTTTTAGCATTTTTATTCCTTTGCTATGTTTGATGTGTCATAAATATAATGACACAATTTTGTACTGGCAAGCCAAAATTTTATGACAGGTGTCATAAAACTGTCATATGACACCCATTGATTTTATTGGTGTTTTTTTATGACTATGACGTCATATGACACCCAAATTTATGACAGCGAGAAGCAAAACACCCTGTAAAGTGACTGTTTTACTGGTTACTTTGAGGGGTGTAGTATTTAGCGTAGTTACTTCCATGTCCGAAACGACTTTTGTAAGTCTTTGATTTTAAAGGCTGAGGTTAGGTAAGTAGCGTAGTCATCATTTTTAGGTATATATGGGGGGGTGTAAAGTTTATGACAGCAAAAATAAAATTTGTCATATGACACCATACGTATATCCTTTTAAAAATGGTCAAAAAAATTACTTTCATTGACTTTGCATGGTTTTTTTTTCTTTTAACTTATTGATTTTCATGGACATTTCATGAATGTACCATGCAAAGTGAAAAAACGCACCAAAACACACCTCCAAACCATTGATTTTCATGTACATTTCATGCTTGCACAGCGAAAGTGCAATCATAGTACATTCATGAACTACGCCTCGAATTACTTTCATGGCTAACAATGCACTATGAAACCGCCACACTTTTACTGTGCAAAGTGAAATGTTTCAATGGTTTAGCATGTCACTTTGAAATATAGGTTGCAAAGTAACAATGTAACTTGGGGGACAAGGCCCGTGGGGGTGAGAGTTTTTATTTTTGGTAGGTTTGCCAAAATCTGCGCGCAAAATTTCAAAAATTTTCACAACCAAATACTACACCCCTCAAGTTGCACAATAAAAAATAAACTTGAAGAAACTTATTAACTTACGCACAATGTAATTTGGAACCGGCTCGGTATCTCCTGCCGAGACGGGGATCCCGGTGGCCGCACCCTGCCGGAGGGCGAACAGGCGCGGGCAGCGTCTAAACGCCTGCTGATCTCAATCGCCCCGGTTCCTTTTGCGGGCTTGCAAAGTCAAACAGCGAATGGCATAGTGCAACACGAGTTACACATGAAACATGGGAGGCCAAAATGGGCCAGGAAACTTCGACACCAACCACCGCATCTTTAATTCAAAACGCGCAAGCGCTGCTGATCCAGCTGCAAAACGTATTGACGCAAGTAAACACGGCGCTGACATCGATTGGCGTAACCAACATAGTGGCGTCGCCGACTATCGCGGTAACCACCGCAAGCGTCAACGCCGTGACGCTGTAAAGGTAAAATATGCCGAACATCGACACCTCGCTGCCTGGTATTAATTTATCCGGATCGGCGCTTATCAAGTCGGGCAATGGAACGCTTCGTCGGATCATCGTCAATTCGGCAACAAGTGCCACAATTACGGTGTATGACAGCACCACAGGCAGTGGACTGGTGCTGCTGCAATCTTTCCCGCTTACGGCGGGTGCTACGCCGCAATTCGATCTGTCATTTCAAAACGGGTGCTATGTTGCGTTGACGGGAACGGCGAATTACACGGTTGTCTATTACTAAAAAGGAGAAAAAGCGTGCATCAACTTTCAACAGACGTGCAGGTGTGGCTGGCAGCACTGGTCGTGGTAATTCCAATTGAGGCGTGGATCAAAGTGGTCATTTGCCTTATCATGGTCCTGATCGACGCATTCATACTATAAAACAAAAAAGGTGCGCTATGGGGATAGTCAATACCAGCAGATCGATTTTTCAAAAAGCGGCAGGGTTTGGCGCCTCGAGCCCGGAACCGCAAGATGAGATGCCTGAGCAAGCTGAGCCTGATGATATAGGGCCGGATGAGGTTGAGGAAGACGAGCGCGACCGCGAGGGGAACATCGATCCCGGGACTAACGCGCCGCCGCTTGAGGATCCTGATGCCGCTGAGGTTCGCAAGGCCGCGCTGCAACAGGCAGCTGACGACATTGCGGCCGCGGCGCTGGCTCAAGCCAAAATCGACGCCGAGCCTCGAGCCACTAAAGTCGGAGCCGTACATGTGCAGTCGTTCAAATATCTGACGATTGGTGCGGACAAAGGCATGTTCCATATCACGGCGACGGACAGTTTCGGCACGCCGTTTACGCACACCGGGGACGCGCCGCCGAACCTTACCGTGGCCGGCATCGTCGAATATCTCTCAGGCATAGCAGCAATAAAATGATCCCGACAACCTGGGCTTCTGTTGATAGCAGCAACATTGACGCCATCAAATATGACAGCAATGGCAGTAATTTACATGTGCGGTTTAAAAGCGGGGCGGAATACATTTATGGGGGCGTAGAGCCGGAAATTGCCGAGGGCCTGTATCATGCTAGTTCGGCAGGCCGCTATCTTCGCGACAACATCATCGGCACTTACACACACAGGAGCGTTTAAGATGCGAAAAACAGTGACAGCTTACACAGGGCAGACACCATTGACCCCATTCATTAATATTTCTGTCAGCGAGACGAGCGTTTTTGTTACCGTTCGCGACAATAAAGGAGTTGTTGCCGAAATTGAGATGCCCCATAAAGAATATAGGAAATTCATTTCCGAAGCAGTACAATCCTCGGAGCCTTAAGTGGGCCAACGCGAAGAGCTACTCCGCGTCTTTAATGAGGATCGGATTTATGCTCATGAAATTTTGTTCGCACATCGGCATAAGGATGTGACACCGGAATTTCACAAGCAGACCCTGCAAAATTTTTATAGTCCTCATCCGCTTGTTGCCGAAGAAGCTTTCCGCGGCGCGGCAAAATCGACGCTGCTCGAGGAATATGTCATCCTCACCGCACTCTTCCGCGAATGCGTGTTTCCGATTTTTATTGGTAATGCCTATGGCATGGCGGTTGAGCGCCTGACAGCTGTAAAGCAGGAGCTTACAAACAACGATGGGCTTATAGAGTTATTTGGTGATCAGCACGGACCGGTATGGTCTGAAGGCGAGATCGTGCTCGCCAACGGGATCAAGATCCAGGCGATCGGCGCCCGCCAGTCAATGCGCGGCGTCAAACACAACGATCATAGGCCTGACCTGGCACTTATTGACGATCTCGAGGATGAAGAGATGGTGTCGACCAAGGAAGCCATTTTAAAAAATAAACGCTGGTTCAACGGCACTATGCGCCCTGCCTTGGATCCCAAAGGCAAGATCCGCATGCTAGGAACACCGTTGCACCCCGACGCGCTGATCGAGCAGGTGATGAAAAACCCTGATTGGCTCACGCTGCGGTTTCCCATTTGCTATATCGACAACAAGGGTGTGGAGCAGTCCACATGGCCTGCCCGCTTCCCGATGGAGTGGATAGCCAAACTTCGACAACAATATATTGAAGATGGCGCCCTGACCGAGTTCGAGCAGGAATATATGTGCCGGTCTGAAAGCGCGGCTCTTAAACCTTTCAAGCCAGACATGATCCAGGTCGCGCCGGTGCGCAGCACCTATCTTGCCAAAAAAATAATTGTTGATCCTGCGAGAACTGTTGACGAGAGGCGATCAGCGCAGACAGGATATGTTGTCGAAAGCTGGATGGGAAATAAACTTATCATACACGAAGCGTTTGGCAGGTTTCATCGCCCCGATGAAATTGTCGATACAATTTTTAAACTCGATGAGGAATACAGCCCTGTTGAGATTGCGGTCGAAGTTGACGGATTGGAAGAGTTCCTTATGCAGCCTCTGCGTAATGAAATGCTCAAACGCGGTCACGTTCTTCCAATTATTCCGGTCCGAGCACCAAAAAATAAAGATGCCTTCATCACCGGGCTACAACCTTTTTACATCGCAAAAGAAGTTGTACACGCAAAACATTTACCCGAGTTGGATGCTCAGCTTTTACAATTCCCGAAAGGGCGCAAAGACATTCTCAATGCTGAGGCATATGCACTTCGCCTACGTTCAGGACGACCTGTGTACGAGGATTTTCAGGACGCTCATGTTGCCGAGGCACTTGATGTTGATGCCCGACGCCCAGTTTTTTTGGTCATGTCTGCTCGAGCGACTACAACGGCAGGCGCCCTTGTGCAACTCATCGACGGCGCGATCAGGATCTATAAAGACTGGATAGAAAATCTTACTCCGCTTGAGTGTTTTAAAAACATACTTGAGGATGCCACCCTTCAGGCCGCGCGCAAAGTTGACGTTATTGTCCCCATGGAACAGTTCGAAAAATATACCGGGCATGGCATTCCCGGTGCCGCGCGACTGGCTCGAGCTGAAATTAAACCAGGAGCAATGGCCACCAGTTGCGAGGGTAACTTAAAAGAATATCTCAGCAAGACTTTACGCGGTGAACAGGCTTTACTGGTGGACATGGATGCTCGGTGGGTTATTAACGGTTTTGCCGGCGGATATGGCCGAAAATTAAATTCCCAAGGCGTGATATCCGATAAAGCCGAAGAGAACCAATATCGCATAGTGATGGAAGCCATCGAAGCATTCATCGGCTGGTTTGGTAACATTAACGACAGCCGTGACAAAGATCCTAACCTTCGTTACAATACAACCACAGATGGGCGCGTGCATCTGACCACTTTGCCACCAAGGCGACCAAATGGCTGACGACATCAAAGATCCCGTTGAGGCGGAAGATACAGAGGCTGAAGCCAAAATCTCTGAGCCCGAGGACGAGGAAGTTTCCGATGTCGAGGACCGCACAAAAGATTTTTCAAAATACGTCAAGGTTGCCGAGCAACTTGACGAGTTATTTGCGGATGTCATTCAAGGTTTTGAAGACAAACAAGAGCAAAGTGATGACATAGACCGGTTTTGGGACGTGTATAATTGCGTGCTCAATGATAATCAAGCGTATTTTGGAAATTCTCAGGTTTATGTTTCTGCCGTTGCCGACGCGGTAGATGCGCTTACAACGCGCGATAACAACATGCTTTTTCCCATTAATGGCCGTTATGCCTCGGCGATCGGCCCAAACGGTACCGTGCCTTACGAGCTTATTGCCCTCTTGGATCATTATGTCCGTGAAACGAAGATGCGCGAAAATATTGTCCCGTGTTTGCTACGCACGGGCAAGGTAACTGGACATTATATTCTCGGTGTGGGCTGGAAAGAAACCACGCTGCATACCATTAAAAAGAAAACTACGGCCACGATTGAGGACGATCAGGGGGTGCCGATTGAGGGTGCTGAGGAAGTCGACGATATCGAAGAAGAAGAAATCACCATCGGGATGCCCACGTTAGATGTCAAAGATCCGCGCGATGTTTGTTTCCTGCCCGCCACTGTCGATAATGTTTCTGATTGCACTATTGTTGCTGAGCGTTTGCATATGTCCAAGCGTGCGGTTGAAGATGCGATCGCAGATGGGACTTTTGAGGAAGAGCCGGGCAAAGAACTGTTAGAAAATTTTTCGTCTCGTGTGACCGGCAATGAAGTCGACACAGCAAAAAAAGCACTCGACAATGTGGGCATTAAAACTAACGGCAAGGGCAGCAAAACCGCAATTATCTACCGCGTATGGTCAACAATTAAACTAAAAGGCAAGCAAAAGCGGCTTTGCGTGTCATATTTTGGAGGCAACAAAATAAAACTAGCCTGTAAGCGCAACCCTTATTGGAATGACAAAATTCCGTTACTGGCACAGCCCGCCCGAAAGATGGCAAACGCAATTGCGGGCAAAAGCATTTTTTACAAAGTAGAAGATCTTCAGTACGCCCTTAACGATGTCACTAATGAAGGCTTGGATAGTAGCCAATATTCAATGATGCCAATAACGGCGACAGACCCAGCAAAAAACCCGCGCGTGGGATCAATGGTTTTGAGCATGGGGGCCTTATGGGAAGTAGACCCAAACAGCACAAAATTCATGGAATTTCCGCAGCTCTGGAAAGAAGCCTTTGCGATGGCCGGTACCATCGGCGACAAGATTATGCAGTCGATGGGAATTAATCCCGCGCTTTTGCCTCACGGTAATGCCGGTAAGAAGCCCTCGCAGGCCCAGATTGCACAGGAGCAACAGGTCGCTCAAGAAACAACCGCGGATAATATTGCAATCCTCGAAGAAGGAATTTTTAACGAGTTGCTCTCCTGGTTTCACGATCTTGATTATCAGTTTCGCGATAAAAAAATTGCAGTTCGCCAATTTGGTCAATTGGGCATGCAAGCCAAAATGCAGGAAATTGAGCCGTTCAAAACCTACACCGCCTATAATTTTCGTTGGTATGGGACCGAAGGCACTAAAGCTGTACAGGCCGTGCAACAACAGATTGCGGCTATGAATGTTCTAGCAAAAATTCCGCCGCAACAATTAAATGGTCGAAAGTTGGATATTGGTCCAATCATCGATCAGATTGCGGAAGTTGCTTTCGGGCCACGGGTTGCACCATACGTTTTAATCGATCAACGACATCAGCTGTCGATGAACCCGATAGAAGAAAATGACCTGATGCATAATGACTTTCCGGTCACGGTTCAAGCAATGGACGATGACGTGGCACACCTTAAAGCACACATGGAAGCCGTTAAAATGCACGTCGGCTTGGATACTCAGGCTAAAGAACTTTTCAAACTGCACATTCTCGCTCATATAAATCAGATGAATGCAAAGTCTCAAGCTTCAGCCGGCGGTAAACCACCTCAAGGACAACCAAGTGTCGGAGCCGCGGCCGGCGGCCCGCGTCCCGGAGCACAGGCAGGACCACCAAAGCCCATTCAAGCTCCTGCAGGAGCCATTCATCAAGACCAAATGAGCGATCCTAACCGGATGCCACGTTAACATTTCATCTTGCAAGGCTTTATAACTTAAAGTAATATGCCATTGACCATCGAGTTGTGCCCGTTAGCACTTCGCATTGTTGGCGTTACCAACTAAAAGGAATGGATTATGGATCCGAAAGATACCGAAGACCAAGTTGACACCGATACCGTTGTTGATGAAGTCGATTTAGACCTGACAGATGATGAAGACGGTCTTCCAATCGACGACGCAGACGACGAAAGCGAAGATGAAGACGAAGATGAAGGCAAAGGTGATGTCGACCCTGCCGCCGCAGCACCGCAAGGTGACGAAGGTAAGCAGCCAAGCCGACGCACCGTTCGCGTTCAGAAACTAGAGAAGGAACGAGACGCCGAACGCCAGAGGGCCGCTGAATTGCAAGCCCGCTTGGACGGCATCTTGATGGCCCAGCGTCAACCCACACAGGATGATGCTGCACTGCGCGCCGAGGAAGCCAGAGTCGCCGCAATGGATCCCCTAGAACGGGAACGTTACGAAGACAAAAAGCGGATCGATGCGCTTCAGGCTCAAGTTTCAAATCTTGGCTTCGCACAGGCTGACGGTTTGGATCGCGCTAGGTTTGAGGCAAAAGCGGAACTTAATCCCGTTTACAAAAAGTACGCGGTCGCAGTTGAAAAGACTTTGCAAGAAATGCGTGCCAAGGGTGTCAATACAACCCGTGAAGCACTGCTGACTTACAAACTTGGAGAAGCGGCCCGGAAAAAGCTCGAGGCTAGTGGCGGTGATGGGAAGCGTCGTAAAGAAGCAGCTCAAAACCGCGTCAACAAAGTGAATGGTCGACCTGCGAATATGCGGGGAGATACTTCAGGCACAGGCAAAGGAAAAACCGAAGAAGATCGTCTTCGCGGTATTCAAATCTAAGTTTGAGGGGATACGCCCCTTGAGCTTACAACTCGGAGGTCAACATGGCTAACGTCAACGTATCCCCTACCTTTTCAGCTGATATAAGCAATTATATTCAGAAGAAAACTTTACCGCTTGTTCAGCGCCAACTTATTGCTTATCAGTTTGGCGATATGCTACGTCTGCCGAAACAGCGCGGCACGATTTATACGGCTTCCCGTTATGATCGCATCAATTTGCCGTTCTCTCCTTTGAGTGAAGGCATTCCTCCGGTTGGTGAAAGTCTCGTCTTGGTCCAGGTTAACGCGGTTGCACAGCAATGGGGCGACACGGTTACCGTCACAGATGTGGCTGATTTCACGATCGAACATCCGCTATTTAAGAAAGCAATCGAGTTGGTTGCGTTACAGATGTCAGAAACTCTTGAGCGCAATACGTTCAATAACCTTTTGGCGGGTACGCAGATCAATTACGTCAATACCCGCGGGGCTCGCGCTTCGCTGTTGTCGACTGACGTTCTTAATCCGCACGAAGTCAACCGCGCATTCGGCGCCCTGATTACGATCGGTGCCCCGATGTTTAATGGGATCTCTGGCGAAGACCAGAAGATGCCAGCCGATAAACCGCACATGTCCTCAAAAGACCCTCGGGCCTTTGAGCACTTCGTCGCAATGGTTCATCCGTTCGTCGAACAGGACATGCGTGAAAATCCAACGGTTGTTACCGCGTGGCAGTATTCTGACGTAAACAAGCTTTATAACAATGAGCTTGGTTATTGGGGCGGTATGCGCTGGTGTCGGTCGAACATGATCCCGTTTTTCACGGGCGTCACTGCTCCGACGACTACGGCAAATGCATCGAACGGCTCCTATACCGCAAATACCACGGGCGGCTTGCTGGCCACGGGTACATACTACCTGCAAATCACCGGATCTGTTACGCAGAACGGTTACGAGCAGCGCGTCGGCATCGTGTCGGGCGGCATCGCCGTAACGGGCCCCAATGGCTCGATCTCGGTTACTACGCCGAACGTTGCGGGCTTCACCTGGAACGTTTACCTAAGCACGTCGACTTCTCCGGCGAACTTGGGCACAACCTCCGGCGGCCCGAACTCCGGCCCTCTCGCAGGTCAGGCGGTTCAGTTGAATGGCAACACGACCTACACCATCACCAATGTCGGTTCGGCCCGCGTGCCTCCCGCTGCTCCGGCGGCTGGCGTGTCCGTGTTTCCGACCTTCATCATCGGCAAGAGCGCCTATGGTCAGGTGATGTTGGACGATCCGAAATTCAGCTACTTGTCCGGTGGCGATAAATCGGATCCGCTGAACCAGTTGCGGGTTGTGGGCTGGAAGGTTATGTACGGAACTATTCTTCTTAACCAAAATTTCTTTATGCGGATTGAAAGTTCTTCCGCATTCTCAGCAACTTTCGGCTAAGTAGCCGATTGCTGATTGAAGAAGTTCTGGCGAGTGTTTGAGATGTCCGAGGCCCAAATTGCACGATGTGCAAAGCAAGCCTCGGACTTTTCCAGAAAGGTGGCAGTGGTCGATATGCAGAGTTTTTCCTTTCCCATTTGGTGTAATGGTTTTGCAAATGGCGCATGCCCCGTTTTGTTTGATAAACATTTTTTCTTTTTCTCCGTAGGCCAAGCCATAATGTTTTTTGCGCTCATAATCTTTATAGCGTTCTGGATTTTTTGCATAACGCGCACGTTGTTTTTCAGCAATTTTTTCAAGGTTTTTTCTTCGGTATTCGTCGTGTCTCTCAGACATGCAAGGTTTGCAATAAGTTTGATAACCAGTGCTACTACCTTTGCCTTTACTGTATTCAGTCATGGGCTTAAACTGATTACAATGAGTGCAAGTTTTTCCTTGGGAAAGATCAAGTTTTTGGCGGGGCATGTAGAACTCCTAAAGATGAATGAATTAGAACTCTATCAGAAGGGATAACAGATGGCAACAAGGACTTTAGGCACTGCAGCAACGACAACTTTGACAGCGCTGCAATATGTCAATGGCATGGTTCCTGCGGATCTGGCTACGATGAATGCCGGCATTCTAAACGATCAGGTCGGTAAGCCCGCTTACCCGAACTGCTTTCAAACCAATGGCACTTTGTTGATACCCAACCGCGGGATTCTCACACTCATCCCAGGCGATTTCGTTGCCTTTGATCCTGCAACCGGCTTCCCGATTTTAATATCGGCTGCCGCCGCTGCCGGCGCTTCATACGTTCACACATAAAGGAGAAGACAATGTCCCGTAAAAAACCCACCCTGCCTCTTGGCCTTGGCGATATGCCAGCGGATATTGAACACCAAGTTGAGACGGTTGATACGCCGACGCTCAGCATGGCTGAAATGAAAGAAATCGAAGCTCAGGCGCGCGAAGAAGTAAACAAAGAATTGAAAGCCCGCCTGAAGGCTGACTTCCTCGCTAAAACAAAAGCAGACATTAAAAAGAAAGCTTTGTTCAGTGCCGGCACCAATGCTGTCGGCGACAAGCTTGAACGGGTTCGGATTGATCTGCCGAAGTTTTCCAATCGAATTACGCTTGATGGCGTTATTTATCTCCATGGCATGTCGTATGACTTTACACAGCAACAGGCAGCTGTGGTAAAAGAGACGATCAACCGCCAGTGGTTGCATCATGCCGAGATCAACGGCCTCGACATGAATGAATATTTAGGCCGTCAACCCAAAAACGAAGTCGCGAGGCTTGGTTAAGCAAAGGTGCGAATATGCAAGAACAAAAGCAGGTAAACGCTACGGAAGAATTATTGGACACGATTAAGAAATTGCCGGGGTATGTTTTCGAACTATCGGCAGATTTTGGCTCGGGTCGTAACTTTTCCATTCGGGGCAACTTCGTTATCGGCGAGAGCCTTGAGACGATGAATGCCGAGATGGACAAATTAGTCCGCGTTTGCGATCGACAGCTATCGAGGGCCGTCATTTCTAACATCGAGGAAGACCTCTTTAAGCACGAAAAAATGCTTGAAAAGGCCATTCGCGATTATCAAGCCATGGAGGGCCGCCGTGAGGGACACAAGACTTTGCCCGCAACAGAAAAGGCAGCTCAGGAAAATCAAAAAGCAACAGTCGAAGAGCTCAAAGCTATGATTGCGCGGAAGAAGCTTTTTCTTGAGAAAACCAAAAAAGATGCGGAATAAATTGTGGCATATACTGCACAGAAAATTGTTCAAAAAGCATGTGCGATAGCCAAGGCTCCTGGGTTTATTACCTCAGCCGGTGAATATCTCAACATGATTTTGTCAGATCTGTGTCAGACTTATGACTTCGATTTTATTCGTGAGACGCAAATATTACAGGCCAGTCCCGTCACCAACACAGGTGATGGGGCTTTGCCCATAGGCTATGCGCTTAACGCCGATCATTTGCGCACGCGAGAGGTTTTTTATCGCGTCAACGGCGTTACTTTTTATTTAACGCAAATGCCCATTGAAAAGTTTGACCAGCTTCCTCAGTCGACAGGGGTCACTAATTACCCAGCCAATTACGCGATCGATACCGGCACTTCGCCATACACCATTTATTTTTATGAGCCGCTCGTTATTCCTTTGACTATTTTTATTCGTTATCAACCACAAATGCCCGATATTACCACGCCCGAAACAAGCAGCGCGGTTCCCTGGTTTCCTAACCAGCGATACCTTATTAAGAAGCTTGCTGCTGACTTGATGAATGATACAGACGACTCTCGGCAAGCCGAATACGAAGAAGGCGCCGAAAAAATGCTCCGCTTGTTCCTTGAAATGAAAGACGACAAGGAAAATTATGCACAAACCATTAAACTAGATCGCAATGTTTTTCGTGGTGGCGGATCTTTAAAGGTAACAAAACAACAACCCTTGTGAGGTCAGCATGTCCTTGGTTAAAACGCGGCCTCTGCGATTTCGCCCTCGCAGTTTGGCGGACACTCTCGATGGTGATAATGAGGCAGAAGGTGCGTGCTCTGCACTTGTAAATCTTATACAAGATCCCTCCACGCCTTCATGCCTGCAATGTCGCCCTGCAGCTCAAATTATTTCTCAATTTTCTGGCTTTAATTCACCCGGAATTATTTCTCAGGCGCTTGAAGTTAATAACCGCATTTATGGTTTTGTCGCCTCGAGCCGCCACAGTGGTCACGATGAGCCTTTCGTTTATGATTTATTGGCCAATTCGTTTTTGACTGTTAGCGGTATTACCGCTGCCAATTCGCCCATTACGCAAGCTTCAACAGGCGACTGGACGCCTCCGACGATTGCCGTAGTTGGCACAAAAGTGATTTGTACCCATCCGGGTTTTACTGCCCTAAATAATGGCAATCTTTTCGGCTATTTCGATGTTTCAAATTACACGCAGACGCAGCTCGGCAATGTCACTAGCGGCAGCAATCAAATTACCGGTAATATTTCTATTGGTGCGCTTGGTTTTGGTTACACAATCAGCGGCACAGGCATACCTGCCGGCACCACCGTTACGAATTTAGTCAACGTTACGCCGCAAAGCACAGGTACCACGACATCTGGCAGCCCGAATATAACCGGTGTTGCTTCAACGACCGGTTTTGCTGCCGGACAGCCTATTACAGGCGTAAATATTCCACTCGGCGCTACAATCGTTTCTGTAAGCGGCACGACAATTGTTATGTCGGCAAATGCGACAGCAACTTCGTCTTCTCCGGTTACTATATCGGCCACTGGCACTGCCATTACAATGTCCGCCAATGCCACAGCCAGCGGGACGCAGGAAAACATAGTGATTGCCGGAGGTACGGCAACCTCGCCTCTTTGGTGCGCAGGTAACACAACAAATGTGCCATTGGCCGGCACACCGACAAACGTGAATAATTTTAATAATCGCGCGTATCTTTCTTACGGGCAATATCTTACACTCTGTGATCCATTGTCACTCAATATTTCACAAGCAACACAGACGCTTGTCGTGGGCGACACTTCACCAATTACCGCGCTTCAACCCTTGACAATCATTAATCCGGCTACTTCGGCACCAGTACAGGGTTTGTTGACCTTCAAACAAAATCTTGTGACATTGGTTACCGGTGATCCGACACAAAACAACCTTGCCAATAACACGCTATCGCCTTCTGGTGTAGGAACAACCTCACCTAATGCGGTTTGTGCCACGACAACCGGAGTTTACTTCGTCGACGTGGACGGTCTGCGTTGTGTCGAGCTATCGGGAAACATTACCGATCCTTTGCCTGATGTGCGAGTACCATTTATCAATGCAATCAACCGAACTCGGATTAGTGCGGCTTATAATGCAGGGGTATACCGCGTTTGCCTGCAACGCGGAGATGTAAGCGGCACGCCGTGGCAGGAGTTTTGGTTTGATTTAAAATATCGACTGTGGACGGGCCCACACACTTTTCAACAACAGGTCATTTTGCCTTGGAAGGGCAGCTTTGTTGCTTTTTCTAATGCCTATCCGGCAACAATGTATCAGTCGGATCCGGTACAAACTTTAACAAGCGCTTTTATAGAAAATGGGTCTTTGTTGGCGTGGACATATTCGACTTGCGCTTTGCCCGACAATGAAGATTTGATGCAAAACTCATTGGTCGTTAGCACAATCAACATATCTTTCAAATCGGGAGAACCATCAATTACTTTTACTGCCACTGATGAAAATGGATCCGTGTTGGGCACAGCAAGTTTACTCCCAGTAACCGGTCCAGCCACGATATGGGGTTATTTTGTTTGGGGTGAATCCCTTTGGTACGGGCAGCAATTCGGACTGCAACCACAACAAATACCATGGACAATGCCCATCACGTTCAGTAAACTGGTTTTGACGGCATCGGCTCCAAGTACTTTGGGTTTCCGCATCAGTAATTTCCAAGCACTTTACCAGCCACTAGGTTATGTAGCGACCGGAATTTCAGGTGTTATGTAATTCAGAGGAATTTAAATGAGCATAATACCATCTTTGCCTGTCACATTGCAAAACGGCACAATTGCAGATGCCACGCAAGTCATGGCCGATTTAAATTCTATAGTGACAAACGTCAATAATAACGCCGCCAATACCGGCGTAAATTCTAACATCACTTCTTTGCTCGGCTTAACAACCCCTCTGAGCGCTTCGCAAGGGGGAATTGGGGTGAGTGCGCCAACGGCGAACTGCATTTTAATTAGCGAAGGCAGTGCGCCAGTAAATTCGGTCGGGCCTGGCGCAGCCGGACAGGTTTTGGTTAGCAATGGGCCAGGGGCGGATCCAAGTTTTGTTTGCCCCTATGCTGTTGGTGATTTGTATTTGACGACTAATAACGCCAATCCGAGTGCCCGATATGTTGGAACTACGTGGGTTGCTTATGCGGCAGGCCAAGTTTTAATCGGTGTTGGGTCATACACCGACCCCGATGGGACCACGAACACTTTTGCGGCAGGACAGCAGGTTGGCGAATACCAGCACACACTTACAATTGCAGAGATGCCAAGTCATGCTCACACCGACTCGGGACATACTCACGCTAATAATGCAACAGGCCAAGGGGAGTCCGGTACCGGAACAACAGAGCCGACCGGTGCTTCAGTGAATTTTAATTCGGGATTGTTTCAAACTACCACGGGCTACGCCAGCTTACAAAATACTGGAGGCGGATCTGCACACAATAACATTCAGCCATCGATCGGCGTTTACATATGGCAAAGGACCGCTTAAATGGAGATGCCCGTTGATGACTTGGCTAAAGTGGGCGGCGGCGGCGTAGGCGGCATGGGCCTGATGGGCCTACTTTTTCGTTTTTTAAAGGCTGACATGCGCCAATCAGAAAACGCTCAAGCGGAAATTAATAGTAAGATGTGGAAAAAATACGACGACATTGCGGCAATGCTTGTGGCACACCGGATTGAAGCTGCAAAAACCTTTGTTAGTCGCGACGAGTTTTCTGCCTTTCGGACGCACATGGACGATCAATTTGAAAAGACCCGCACAATGATTTTTGAGCTTTTGCGTGGGAACCAAAAATGAGTGTTGGTATGGAGCTTAACAACCCGTTTGATCTTGAAATTAGCCCGAGTTTCAAATGGAACGGCGAGATACGCCCATCGACCAAGCCACCATTCTGTCAATTTGATACTCTGCTAGACGGTGTTCGCGCCGGCCTCAAGGATCTCCGTAACCAGCAGACTGTTCACGGGCTTAATAACTGGACTGATATTATAACAAAATACGCTCCGCCAAGCGAAAACGACACATCAGCTTACATTATGGCAACCTGCAAATGTACAAGCACTTACCCAAAAGATTATATCAACCTTTCCGATCCTACCTTTCTTGCTCTGGCTGGAAAATGTGTTATTATACAGGAACAGGGGTACAATCCATGTACCGACGAGCTTCTCACACAGGCTGTGAATGAGGTGCTTGGTATCGCATCAGACGAAGGAGAAACGACATGAGCCTAGCAAATTTACTTGGTGACATTTTTAGTGGCAATTTTAAAAATGCAGAGGCGCGAATTGAAAATTGGTGGAGCGGAGTTAGCCCGAGCATTCAGGCATTCATCACCACAATTGAAACAGATGAAGGTGCGGTCCTTGAAAGTCTTGTTAGTGTAGCGGCGAAAGATGTCATCGCTGGTGGTTTAAATACGGCTTCGTTTTTAGCAGCAATCAAAGACGTCGGTGAACAATTGCTTGAAAAAAATATCACAATGGCCAACACCGTGATTACGGCGGCACTGAATACCGAAGTAATGTCACAGGCTTCCGCCGCGGGCGTTACAGTACCAACCAACGCTGGCCCGGCTGTGGTACCACCTGTAGCTGTCCCCGTTAGTACTGCATCATAAGGAGTTATCATGCCTGCATGGTTGTCATTGATTTTGTGGAATGTTGTTATCCCTGACATCATACTTTGGTTGAGACACACGGGTTATACAAACGCTGCAGAAACATTGGCAGCCACTGCGGTGACTGACGTTGTTAAAACCGTTAAATCCATAAAAACCTATGACCAATATCCGGGCGATCCTCCCACGCCTACTGGCACGACCAATATGACTACAGGCGATGGATCTCCGGTGACATAGTGCTGCAGTATCAACAAGAACGCTTCGTTGATCTGATGCCGGAGCTTCCTGAGATATTTTACAAGCATTGGAACGATATAGCCCTCGACAAAGACGTTATCCGTCTCGACCCTGCATGGGATGAGTATATGCGCCTGGAGGCCTTGGGCATATTGAAGATTACCACGGCGCGCCACGACGGAAGATTAGTAGGCTACGTTTTTTCTCTGGTTCACCCCCATCTGCACTACAAAAAGTCGCTAACGGCTTACACCGACCTGATGTATTTAAGGCGTGAATATACAAAAGGTTTTGGGGTCTTTCGTTATGCCGGGCTAATTCTTCATAGTGAAAAAATCTTGCGTGACTTAGGGGTTCAAAAGCGTTATCTTATGACAAAAGTTTATCATGACATGACCCCACTCTTTGCAAGGTTGGGATACAGGTTTATCGAAAAGATCTCTGCTAAACTGCTTTAGGAGCTACACCCGTGGGCGGAGCCGTATCAAGTATATTTGGATCAAGCCCGCCGTCGGCTCCCGTCCTGACGACATATCAGCCACAATATACCTCTCAGGCTGATACCGGCTCTTTTAACGCAATCAACGCAATTAATAATAACAATCCTTATTTACAAAACCAAAGCACTTATCAGTCGATCGAGCAGCAGGGATTAAACAACCCATATGCATCGGGTGTGCAGACGGCGGCTAATGCTGCGGGGCAGCAATATGGAGCCTTGGGGACACAGGGTGCTGCCGTTGCTACGGGGCTAAACCAGGGCGCCACGAGCCTGTTGCCGTATGTCTCGCAAGTTGAGAATACTGCGATGGACCCGCAAAGCGCGCTTTATAACCGCACGTTGCAGCAGGTGCAGGATCAGGCGAATGTGGCCAACGCGCAAAATGGTTTAACGGGTTCACCTTATGGTGCCGGTACGACCAATGCCGCGACGAGTAATTTTAATATTGACTGGCAAAATAATCAGCTTGCTCGCCAGGCGCAGGGTATTAGCGCAGCCTCCACGGGGCTTGGTGCTGTGGGTACGGCCGGCAACAACGCTCAAAATATTGGCACGGCTGCAGCTGCCAATACCGGCATGGCCGGCGCTGCTCCGAATGCCGCCTACATCAGCAATCTCGCCAACATGCTGAACGCGCTTAACAGCTATGGCACAAGCCAGACCGCTGGAAACGCCAACACACAAACGGCGCAAACAGATTTTCAAAATTATCTCAATCTCGGCGCACAACAAGCCAATGTGCAAGCCAATCTTGATCAGACTATGTACCAAGATCAGAATACCGCAGCAGCTAATCAAAACGCATATTTGGGTAGTATTGTTAACGGTGTAACCGGAGGGGCAATAGGCAATGCACTTAGTGGGGCTGGAAGTTCTTTGCTAAGCGGTGCCACTGGAGGTGCGTTGAGCGGCTCATCAAGCGTTGCCGACTGGGCAGAATTTTTAGCGATGTAGGAAAACACAATGGCTGACGGCTATCAAACTGCATATGACGCTTATCAGGCAGGACAATCAGTAGCCCTGGCAAATTTGCTGCGTGGTTTACAGGCACAACAAGCACAAGCAAACGCGGCCGGCCAAAATCTCGCCGGTAATGCGCTAGCCGCTAATGGCACAGATCCGACAATCCCGGCTTCAGGGATGAATGCGCCAGGGGCTCCAGCCGGCAGCGGCGCACCACCAAATTTGGCACCCCCACCAAACCCTTCACCTATGACGCAGGTGCCCATGCCTGGGGCCGCGCCTATGTCTGGGGGCTCTATACCTCCGCCTCCCATGCCTTCACAGATACCGCAGGTAAACGCCTCACAACTTCAACCTTCAGGCGGCATGGGAGCGCCTCCGATGGCGCCTATGTCTTCGGCGGCGGCACCGCCCGCCGGCGCACCCGCAGGTCAAGGGCCGGCTCCTGCACCGCAAGCAGGTCAAATGGGGCAGGCATCGCAAAATCCATGGTGGAAAACCATGGCTGCGCAGATCAAAGCACAAAATCCTAACGCCAGTGGTCGTGATGTCATGGCCGCGTTGAACGCTATGCAGCCGGTAATGAACGCTACTAATAAGGCTCAACTTGCCGATCTTCGACTTCAAATGGCCATGCAAAAATTTCAACAAACTGGCCAGATAGATCCTGACGCTTTAGAATTTATTGAAGGTGAATTAAGAGTGGGCAATCAAAGTGTTCTTACCCGTATATCTGGCAACATGCGATTGGCTGTTGATGCCGCGCTAAAACGTGATGGTTTTAGTGGGGAAGATGCCGCCGCTGCAACGCTTAATTATAAGGGCCTGCAATCTGCCGAGACCACAGCGGGGCATCGCATGGGAGCATCTTCCGTGTCCTCTGAAGATTTGAAAAATATTGGGCCGCAAGCTGTGCAAGCGGCAATTTCTACATTGCCAAAAGACAGCAATGCGCTTATGGCAAAGGGCACTAACTGGCTTTCAGAAATGCAAAATGATCCTAAATACGCCGCTTTTGCACAATTGAATGACGACATTATCAATGCGTGGGCCCGAAGTGTCGGTGGTGGCACAGCCAATGTTTCTACGATCGCTGAAGGTGCTAAGCGGCTTGGTAATTCCCGCGACTTGCAATCGTGGACCGCGACCTATAATGCCATGTTAAAAGATATTCAGGCGAACCTAAAAGGCGGCGGACAAGCCGTTAAAGTTATAAGTGACCAACTTAAACCCGGATCTGCATCTCCTGCTACGTCCGTGAATAATCCAAGTGACAGTGACGGCATTAGTCTAGACGTACCCCCGCCACCTGAAGGCTTTGTGGTACAATGATATGGCGATTGCATATAACCAGCAAACAGGCGAGGCTTTATACTCTGACGGTAGTGAATGGAAACCCGCAAAAATAGCCATGAACCCGAAAACCGGGGAGCGCGTAGCTTTCGATGGCAAAGCATGGCAGCCGCTGCAATCGAAACCACTTCCCGGCAAAACGGACGACGGATTGACTACAGGAAGCAAATTCGTCGACAAAACACTCGAAGTCTTGGGTGGGCCCACTTACGCAACCAATGAAGCAATTTATCACGGTAAGGAAACAGGCGATATCCTAAAACAGGGTATCAAGGATATCCCAACCGATCTGGTTAATCGCGAAAAGCAGGACTATCAGGGTGTTAAACAGGCCTTTGAAGACACCGGCAAAGCTGAAGGGCCGGTCAGCGGGATGTATAATGCCGGCAAAACAGCTCTGCGCGCGATCGGCATGCCTTTCGAGGCGGCAAACGTCCCAATCGAAAACACCTACGGCCGCCTCGCACAAAAAGGCGCCGAGCGTGCAGGCCGAGATCTTAAACCCGAAGAAGCGGCTATTGTACCCGAAGTTGCATTGCCCGGTGGTTTAGGGGGCAAACTTAAAGCGGTACCCGAAGCTGTTGCCGCGGATAAAGCCACCGCAGCCGCCGCAGGGCGTATGGGCATCAATGCCAACAGCGTTAAAAATGCCGACCAAATGCAGGACGCGCTGCGTACTGGCATCAATCAAACCAAGGGCGATGTTGCTGCCGCCAAGGGTCTGGCCCCTGTCGCTTCCGACCGGGAACTGACTGAGCAGGTTGCACAAGGCATTGGTGATAAGCGCGATCAGGTTAAGGCGCTTGAAAATGCGCGTTGGGAAAAAGCCAAAGAAGTTGGTGCAGCAATCCCCGCCGGTAATGTTTCGAACATTGAGGATCTTCGCCGGATGGTTGGCCAGATCGGTAAAGAATTAAAGGGAACAAGCGGCGAGCTCGCGTCCGATCTACGCAGCCAAAAATTAGAGGGCGACAGTGAAATTCTTGATCTGCGCGATAAGATCCATGAGCTTGAAGAGGCGAATGTCGCCGGCGAGGATATGAGCGAGCTTGGCAAAGCTAAAATGGAACTTAAAGCAAAGCGACTTGAAACGGCCCGCCAACAACTTGCACAAAAACTTAAAATTTCCGATAATCTCGAGCAACGGATTGCTGAGGCCGACAAAGCTGAAAAAGCCGTTGATAGCGGATCTCTACCAACAAAGATTGAAACGGCAGCCGATTTAATACAGCTGAAACAGCATTTGAACTCGGTAAACAGTGCAAATTTGTCGGCTGTAGAATTGACACGGCTTCGTGACAGCAAAGCCGCAGTAGATGCCGCTCTAGGCGAGTTAAAGAATGCCAAGCCCGATGTATCGCCACTCAGAAATTCAAATCTGCCTTTGCAGGACGTAAACAAGATCAATTTTGGTGATTTGCTTGCCAAGGCCAACCAGCGAACAGAAATAAACGCCGAGCGTTACGGCGGTGACGCCGCTAAACAGCTTGGCGTCGATAAAGCCTTTATAGCTGCCGAAAAGAAAACCGGACGCCCGCTTGTTGGCAAAGACGCCACAACTAACGCAATTGCCGGCACCGAGGGTATTGTCGACCGCATTCAGAGCACCGCACATATCGACTGGCTGAAGGCCAATATGCGCCCTAAAGCTTTTAATCAATTGATGGCTAACAAGCTGGCCTCAATTCTGGATAAAGTCGGCAATAATGCCGAAGCACTGCGGGAAAACCGCGAGCTTCTCGACTACATAGTTAAAGATGGCGTCGGCATGAAATCCGACATCATCCAGCAAAAACTCGATGACCTGCAAAAGGTACTAGACAAAATAGCTCCCGATCAGGCCGGCGCCTCGCTAAAAATGGCACCTAAAAATTATCGCGGTAAAGACCCTACCATAAGTCGGGCTCTTAACGCCGCGAAAGCCGCCGCATCGACAGTAGCAAGCGGTGGTAAGCCGACGACCTATGGTCTCGCTAAAACAGCAGAAGCGGTTAGCGGCGGGGGCGGTACAGCAGAGGCCAAACGCCTTATGACCTTACAAAAAGAATTAAAGCTCAAACAGCCAAAATATATTCCGGGCGAAGCGATCGGCGCCGCGCTTGGAGGCAACGCAAATTATCAGGATCAGTGATGGACGGATCGGTTTTAGATATTAAGGGTGCGGCCATCAAGCACCCAAAAACGGGAATTGTCTATACCGGCCCCACACATCCTGAAATTGCCGAGGAATATAATTTCCCCGGATCCGGCGATTACTGGCACCATAACCGGAAGAATGCCGGTTTTGTGTTGCGCGACGGCACCTTTATAAACCGGGATCAGGCACTGAAACGATACGGCGTTGACGAGACGCATGCCATGGAGCGCGCACAAGAAAAGTATAGGGAGTCTTTAGGATGAAAATCCTCGTTATTGACAAATTCGGCGCGTCCCTCAACTGGACACGACGCTGCATTGCCGATGGCCACAAAGTTAAATGGTACGTCCCCGCAGATGAAAAAGTAGCGCTTGTGGGCAAAGGCATTGTTGAGCGGATATCAGACCCGCGTGAATGGTATCGTTGGGCCGATATGATATTCTTTACCGACAATACCAAGTGGCTGCATGAAGCTGACGCCTGGCGGGCTGCTGGCTGGCCAGTGATTGGTCCCGGTGTTGAAGGCGCTAAATGGGAAATCCTTCGCGATGTTGGCCAGAAAATATTTAAGGGTGCGGGTATCAAAGTCGCGGACAGCAAAAAATTCACGACCTATGATCCGGCCATTGCCTATGTAAAGCGTGAGATGCGCCGTTTCGTATCCAAACCTTGCGGCGATGAGGAAAACAAAGCTCTGTCATATTGCTCAAAGTCGCCGGCGGACATGGTTTACATGCTCGAGCGCTGGAAGAAAAATAAGACCCTTGCCGGTGAGTTTCTTTTGCAGGAGTTCACCTCCGGCACCGAAATGGCCGTTGGCGGGTGGTTTGGCCCTGGCGGTTTTAATAGGGGGTGGTGTGAGAATTGGGAGTTTAAAAAGCTGATGAATGGCGATTTGGGCGTGGCCACGGGTGAGCAGGGCACCGTTGTTCGCCACGTTGCAAAGTCTTTATTGGCCGATAAGGTTTTGAAGCCGGTAGAGGCGGCGCTGGAAAAGATTAATTATGTGGGGTATATTGATGTTAACTGCATCATCGACGACCAGGGGGTGCCCATGCCTTTGGAGTTCACGATGCGTCCAGGCTGGCCGTTATTTAATATCCAGCAGGCGGTGCATAAAGGGGATCACGCGGAATGGCTGATGCAACTCTACGAGGGCAAGGACGCCCGCAACTTCGAGCTGGACACGGTGATAGTGGGGGTCGTGATGTCAATCCCGGATTACCCCTACAGTCACTTTACGAGGAAGGAAGTGAACGGAGTACCGCTCTATGGAATGACGAAATCAATCGAGCCTTCGGTGCATCCCTGCGAGATGATGATGGGGGAAGCGCCGCTCGAGGTGAACGGCAAAATCCAAAACATGCCGATGCTTTGTTCAGCCGGGGATTACGTGCTGGTAACGACGGGGACCGGCGAGACAATATCCGAAGCGAAGAAGGGAGCCTATCGGGTCTTGAAAAAATTGAGCATGCCAAACTCCCCGATGTATCGAACGGATATAGGCGACAGGTTGAAGAAGCAATTGCCAGTGATACAGCCGATGGGCTACGCCGCCAATTTGAAGTTTTAGAAGCCGATCCTAATAAGCTTGATGCCGCCGTCGACCTGGCCCTCAATACGGCCATAGACATTCTTGAGCTCGAATACTTGCCCACCAGCCATACCGATTATTACAGGCAATTGACCCTGAAGAAGGACACGCTGAGTGTTGTGATTAACGCCGGCCTGAAGGCTGACGAGAACCGCTTTCGTCGTAAGCAGCATGATGTTGTGGCAAAATTGTTTGCGATCGCACATGCAGATAAGAAGCTCGGCCCAATTATAGATCAGCAGAGCTAATAATTGTAATGCTCGGTCACAAATATATAGCCGGTCGCGCCCGCCGCACCGGCTGTGGCTCCTGTGCCACTGCCAACAGCCCCGGCGGTTCCACCTGTACCATTTGTGTATGAATAAGTTGCACTTGGACTCGGAACAATAGCGTCGAAGCATGTTCCCGAGCTTCCGCCGCCGCCGCCAGCCGCTTGAGCCACAGAACTCCCCGTGCCACCTGAAGCTCCCGAACCTGTATTAGCCGTGGGAGAAACACCCGCAATATTGCCACCCGTAGCACCGCCACCAAAGATGGGGCTTGGAGCGCCCGAGCCACCAATCGCGTAACTTGCTCCATTGGCGATAGAACCCCCCGCACCCGCAATACCCACAATTGATTTTCCTATAGCAGGAGCCGTAATGGTTGCTGCTCCTGGAGAAGAGCCTCCTAGACTGTTACACGTACCCATGCCCCCCAATCCTCCCGGTGCTGACAAAAGGCTTGTGCCAAAAGTTGTCGGGCTGCCATTACCGCCATTACCGCCATTACACCCCGACGCGTTTGAACCGCCGCCGCCGCCGCCGCCGCCGCCACAACCCTGAACCTCAATCCATTTGGCGTTGGCTGGGGTCGTATATGTGCCGCTACTCGCCGTTAGAGACTGAACTGTGGGGGCTGTTGCAGAAAGCCCTAAAGCCGTGCCGTTTAGGGCATAGCTTGTTGCGTTAACGCCTGACGTGAAAGTACCTGTGGTACCTGACACCGCCCCAGTTGAAGCCACGCTTGAAGGCGTAATAGCCCCAAGCGATAGTGTAAGTGCCGGCGTTGTGGTTGGGTTGGCCACGGTCCCTGATACGCCATTGGCGGTCGTCACAGAGACAGAAGTGACGCTGCCACCCGTTGTGATCGTGTTACAGCCGAAACCCGTGCCTGTTGTCCATGTTAAGGCAGACGATGCGCTGCTGCATGATGGAACAGCCAGGCCGCTCGGAGTGGTGGCAGTTAAAGCACCTAAAACAGTATTAGCCGTCTGATTGGCAAGCTGGGCATTGGTCGCCTGACCCGTCAGGGATGCAAAGGCCAGCTGCGAAGTGGTCGCTAGGGTACCTGATGTTGGAAAGGTTACACTGGTAGCCCCTGTCATTGTGAAAGTTGAGGCAAAAGCCCCTGCTGTCGTAAGCTTGCCGCCGAGCGTTATAGTTTTTCCCGCGTTTGCTACCCCGGTCCCGCCGTTAACCCCTGCAAGGGTTCCACCAAGCACGATGTCCCCAGACGTGGCGGTTGCGGGTGTTAAGCCTGTCGTGCCGGCGCTGAACGTCGCAACGCCGCTTGAGCTCGTTAAACAGGTAGGACAGGCAATGTTATTGCTTGTGCTAAGGGTTATTGGGGCTGTCGCGGTTTGCGGCTGGTTATATGCAAATGCCGGAGCGGTGCAAGACGCAACAGCCAGCAAAAACCCAAGGATTATTTTTTTCATTTTACGTTCCCACAATTAAGCGATCGCAATCCACTGGCTTCCGTCGTAGGCCAGGGTAATTGCGCCGAGGTTGAAATTAATCGTGTAGCTTGGTGCGCCGTCGATATTGATCCCACCGCCCTGAATAGTGATGTTGTTGGTTCCGGCATTGCCAATTGCGTCTTTGATCGTGTGCGTCTCGTTGACGTAAGGAAGCAAGGGAAGGTTGTAGGTGATTGGCGCGACCTGATAGCTTGAAGCGATGCGCACGTCAGGCGTTAAATTAACCGGACCCGAAGTGTATGTATTCAGGTTAATTGTGGTGTTCATGAACGAATAAACAAAACGCCATAGCTGGTTTATAAACCCAACAAGGACGTTAAGACTGTCAATACCGCCGCCTTCAACGGCTGAAAATAAAGGGAGCTGCGGTATTGCCATGAAATCCTCTTGATTAAAGCGTCACAGCTCCAATAACAGTTTGCCCTGATATTGCCGCCATCCAGTTGGCCTTCTGCGCGAGGGCCAATGGTAGCACAGCGGCTTTAGCGGTTTCCAGCGTATAAGGAACCGCAGCAACAGCCGCCACCGCCGGCGTTATTATATTTCCGTTGCCGTCCGTAACCGCAGCAACAGCCTGTGTTCCTTGTGGCGCCGGAAGAGATATGGAGCAGGAGCCGGTGATACCTGTGCCGCTATCAAACAGGAAACTAAACACATAGCTACCATCGGCGTTGGCCTGAACAGCGGTGATTTGATCGGACATGAGATTTCCCCTTTAGTACATGATGATCTTGATTGAAAAATTCGGCAGTTTATAGGCACGCATAATACAGAGTTCCGGTGTAAGAAGTCATACCGAACGTAACGGCAGTTGTGCTTATAGAAGTAATAACGGGATTTACGATAGAGGCGCTGCCGATGAGATTACAAACTGGCGTTGCTGGCAGAGCTGAGGCAAATGTAATCGTACAAGCTGTGGCCGCTGTTACGCCCGTGATTTGGCCTTTGTTGTCGGTTGAGCTAGCAACAATAGTTCCGCTACCACACGATGACACCGTTGGCGTGGCGCTTTGACTAAAGCCAAGATGTCCCGCTAAGGTTAAAATTGATCCAGAAATTGGAGCCGTAGTTCCAATGCCAACACCGCTGGCCGTAAACGTGTCCGTGGGCGTGGTTGTTGACGTGCCGACACCGATGCCAAAATTAATGACTCCCGGCAACGCTGTTCCTAACGGAACGCCAGTATTGATGTTGATGGGCCCGCTTGTGCCCACGGTTGAGCTACCGCCGACGAGATTTAATCCTGTGCCTTTGCCGCTTGTGTCAGTGCCTTCGAAAGTCAGCGTCGGCGCAATTCCCGTCGCACCGCCATAAGCCTTGAAGCCATTAACGACTGTTCCTTGCTGGTAATTGTTGATGTCAAGTGTCAGAGCGCCATAAGAAGACATGCGAACATAACCGTTAGAACCTCCAGTAGTCGCTGAAAAACTTAGTGACCCATTTGAAACGGTAAAACCACCCGAACCGTTCGAATATATATTTGTATTTCCCGTCCCTGAATACCCAATATTGACGCTGCCATTGGTGCCGACATTTGTCGTGCCGCAGCACGAGGCTGATTGAAGCGTGATAGTTCCAGACCCTTTTGAAGCGATAGTCAATGCTTCATTGGTTGCCGTACTGTTAACGCCAAGCGTGACGCCGCTACCGGATGCGGTGCTGTTGATGAACGCGCCGTTTGCAGAGCTCGCTGTTGTCGAATTGACTTCAAAAACAGGAATAACTTGCGTACCAACGGCGACGCTTGAGCCAATCGCCATAAGGCTGCTTGTTCCGGTGTAAACGTCTAGAACGTCTGCCGGAGTTTGTGTACCAATGCCGACGCTAGTACCCATGCTTATTGTATTTGTCCCAACCATCGTCAGGCTTGCAGATCCGGCAAATGCATTAGCGTTGTTGTACTGAAACTGGCCGCTGCTGCCGCCGGGAGTTCCGCCACCAGATGGGGTAGCCCACGTGCCATCACCACGCCAGTACGTCGAGGATGACGCCGACGTGCCGCTGTTAAGGTTGGTAACTGGAAGATTGCCGGTTACACCAGTCGTTAGAGGCAACCCCGTTGCATTTGTAAGAACAAGTGACGAAGGATTGCCTAGCGCTGCCCCGGTTGGGATCGTAACCGTTCCGGTGAATGTTGGACTTGCCAGAGGGGCCGCACCGGTCACCTGAGAAACTGTGTAGTCGCCAGTTGTGGGAACTACCGCACCAGTGCGCGTGTTGAAGCTTGAGACACCGCTACCGGTGCCACTAAACGTACAAGTGGTCGCGGTGCAAGAAACACCTGCACCTGTGAACGTAAAAGCACCCGTGTTGCTGTTGATACTTGATACCCCGCCTCCACTGCCACCTCCGTTATTTAAATAATACCATAGGGAGTTGGTAAAGCCCGTTAGAGCATTAACATTGTCCAGGCCTGCGCCCGCATTGGTAGCATAGGGCTGTGGTTTTGAAGGGAGACCTTGTGCCAAACAAGGTGAAGCCAACAATAAAAAAAATAAGACAAAAAGTTTTTTTATCACGGCCCCACCTTGATATTTGGTAATTTTAATCAGTACTTAGACCGTCCCGCGGATGATCTTGTAGTTATAAGTGGAAGTATCGCCCGCTGTAGCAACAACAGTGAAACCGGTACCAGGCGTAATGGTCGACAGCACGGGTTGTGCGCCAACAGTGCCGCCGACGGTATTCAGCGAAATAATCACGTTGTCAGTGCGAAGCAGATTGGCATTAGCGACCGTGACGGCCGAGGCGCCGTTAGCGACGAAAGTGCCGGCGAATGCCGATTGCCCAAAACTTGTACCAGTCCCCTGTGCAAAATTCGCGTTGATCAGGTTGATAATGTTGTTCAGCTCGTTCAACAAATCGAAGCCGGGAACCGGTGTAGTGTAAGTGGGAATTAATGCCATTGGAGTACTCCGTTTTCAGGTGTGATCTTGCAAGATGCACCCCTTGTACTTTAGACCACTTTTATCTTGAATGGAAGAACCTCTTTTATGAAGATTTGGCTCATTAACCCGTGGCTCATATCCACATCCCAACACGCAATCTGACCACCGGGCATGTGCTTGAGGCCGCCGGTTAATACAGTCCTGCGTTTTCGATCAAGCAGGATTTTCTGGTTTTCGAGCTCTTTAACGACAAGACTAAAAGGCTGCCCTTTTTCGTTAAACTTCTGGCGTATCCAGTTACTTGATATATAGAGCTTTTGGGTATCGACTTCATAGCGCATATTAACTTCAGATCGCGGCGTTTGGTATGCCATAACCTCCGATTTCGGATGCGCGGCACAGTTGACGATTAGCGCATCACTTATGAGCGTTTCATGGAGGATCTCGGTCAGGGTGTTAACCGGATCAAACCTCGTGGTACCAGCGACGACATTGATAATTTCAGTTATTGCCCATTCCATGATGCGTTTGGGTGAAAATTCCAAAAGCCCCAAATGCACACATATCTCGGCAGCTACGGCCACCGTTGCCGCAAGCCGAATTAAATAGCGGTGACATGTCTGAGCCCCCGTAACTTTAGTGTAATGCTCGACCATTGTCGCGAGGTTGGCACGGCACCAGTCAATCATTCCAGGCTGCAATAAAAAGGCTACATAGGCTCGTCCTGCATGACCACGATTAAGGATCAGCTCGCTGCCGAGTTCTCCCGTAAGTGAAAAATTAGCATCGGCAGGCTTTTTGGCCTCAACCTCAAAGACACGGTTTGACATGGCGTCATCGCCTGACTTCTGTACGCCGTTAATGCAATCGACGAGGGAAAGGTTTGAAGCTGAAGAGAGTATATTACACCACGCATGGACAACAGGGTTTACGGTACCGTCAATGCGGGCGCGATGCTTGTCGCGACCCTCGGTAAAGCTGCGCACAAACTCGACGATCAACTCGGGGTGACGGCTGCGCAGTTCGTCATGGATAACAGGCAGGTGACAGATCGTTCCCAAACCCCGATATTTAGCGTTTTGTGTGTCATTACCGGATAGCCGCACAGCCTCAAGCTCGCCCCAAACGGAAGCAATCGCAATCATGGTCGTTGTCTTTCCTGATCCTCCGTCAGGACTTATAAGCGAGAATATTGCGCCGCCTTCGCCGGGTTGCGTAATGAGCGACATCAAGGGCGACGCAAACGAAGCCAACAAACCAAAGCTCTGCGACTCACAACCTTCAATAAATAATTTATTGGCTGCCGCTGTCCATGCGGCCAGCGAGCCATTTTTGGCCACAGTCAGCTTCTTGCCCCGCAACGTGCATTCGGCATTGCCCGCGGCGGTTTCAACTGTTCCATCGTTTTTGTACAGGCTATTGCCGAGATAGAAAGCTGAATAATCCATCTTCCAGCCAAACTGTTCGTAGCGCATTTTCTTTGCCTCCCCCTTGCGCATGGCGACGGTAGCGTCGACATACTTCAAAAAATGTTTTCGATTGTCGCCGTCAAGCATTAACGCTCCGTGGTCGGCGAGTTCACCCCACGAGCCCATACTGGCCAGCGCCTTGCCCGCAACTTCAAACTCAACCCAACCCCTTGCCGGTTCCCATTGTCTGAATAACATGCCCTGTTTACGCTCAAGGCTCTCGCTATCCCTGACCTCGACGAGGAAAATCGGGTAATGCGTAAACGCGCGATTATATTTTTTCTCTACGCCGGCGCTGTCTTTGTACTTTAGCTCGACCGTCAGTTGATAATCTTGATTGATGCTATAGCCTGAGGGAATTGGAGGAAAAGTTTCAACTGCCTGAACAGCTGCAGATGCAAACTCCTTTTCAACGCGGCCTAACATTATGGGGCTTGTCACAGAAAAGGGACAGTTGGCGCAGCCTGCAGGGTTCAGGGATTTGAAGCGTTCGCAGGTTGTTGGTCCTGCTGCGTTTCTAGCCTGCACAAGCTTTCGACTAGTCTCTTCGGAACTGTAGGTAGGGTGACCACAAGACCATTCTTGAGCAAGCTGATCCCCATCGGCGCATTGTGCAAGTACGCCGAGTCCCGCATACCATAAAGGCTCTGAGATATTGCCCCGCGTGTCGCGAAAACTGCGTAACTGTGCACATTGATTTGCAGCGATACCTGCATAGCTCGGCTCTCTTTCTGTGCTATATATTGCTGTCGCAGCGCTGTTTAAATCTAGGGTTTGGGCGGCGTGTTGAACAGTGGATGAGGGAGTGGCAGACTGAGATTGAGTTGCTCCGGGGATTTGTATTGTTCCGTCGACAATTTCGAGACACTCGACTGCTCTAGGCTGCCCCGCGAGCTTCCAGTTTCTTGTTGTTGGGGGTCGGAGGATTGAGGCGATGTCTGCTGTGCGGCTGGGGTCTGCGTGCAATCCTTTTGAGGCTGCAAGTTGTTTAAGGAGTTTGGCATTTGGTATCCATTCGTCAGGAGTTAAAGGGCGTGACAGGGGCCAATAGACATGAATGCCGCCACCTGAATAAACGATTGTGGGATGGGGCATGCCCACTTCATCGCAAAAATTTTCAATGGCATCACAGGCAAAATCCTCGTCGGGATAAGCACAGGGTTGTCCATGGCCGTCAGTTCCATAGTCTATGTCCATCCAGAAGCTTGACGCAAACTTTACGTTTTCAGCCTTGCGCGACACGGGTTTTTTATACGTAGCGCAAGCAAAATAGGCGTCGTACCCCAAAGCGTCCAGGCTGGTGAGGGTTGCGGCAAGGTCTTGCACTGATGAAGAAAATCCCTGTTGGGGGCGCTCGCCTTTTTTAAGCGCCACCCAACATTTGTATCCGTCACCCCTTAGAACGTGATTTAGAAACTCTACCAGAGAAGGCATCAATGACCTGCTGAAGATAACTTTTACGTTGGTACTGTGTAACGGACATCGGCACCGGGAAATGTTTCCCCGAAGCTATTGCCTTTTCTAGCAGGTCGAGCTTGGTGATGATCTGGGAATGGCGACATGTATGGGGAACTACCCCATGCAGCCACGTTTCCATCGTGCGGCGCTGGATACCAAACCAGTGCCCCATATCAGCGATCGAAAGCTCAGCCTTATCTTTGGCAGAGATTAAGCGTTCGTTGATATTCATTTATCCTCCCATCGCTTTACCCAATAAATTATCGAGTGCGGCATCAGTTGGGATTGTTGAGATCGGCACCGCTGCAGCTGCCGATAACGCTCCCGGCACGTCGGTTTGACGCTGCAAGAAGGCTGGCATCGGAGGCATTTGCGCCACAGGAGCTGCAACAGGCGGTTGAGGCTGCACAATGCCAGCTGGCTGGGCCATTACCATCTGCGGCATGACGGGATGTGGCGCTGCTGCGGCAGGTACACCTGGTGGAACCTGAAACACATTCGGTGCCTGTGCAGGTTGCGCGGCCGCCTCAGCCGCAGCCTGTGTCTTGGTACGACGTTTCTTTGGTGCTGGTGCTGGCGCAGCTGCTGGTGCCATCGGATTAAAAGTTGAGGACTGTGCGGCTGCTTGGGCTACAGCCTGCGGTTGCACAAACTGTTGGCTTACAAACTGTGGCGGTTGTGGTGGGGAAACGGATTGCATCGTCGGCTGAGGCGGCATCGGAGCCGGCTGATGAACCTGAGGCACCGCTAAAGGCTGCGGGGCAATCTGTGCGGCAGCAGGACGGGGAACGTCAGTAACATTGGTAACTTCAGATACATCTTCAGTTCCTTTCAACTCATCAACCGCAGCTATTTGTTGTTCATTAACATAGCTAACCGCGGTAAAGACAATCTTGGGATGCGGTACATTCGGATCAAACTCCAAACGCATAACCGCAAATTCAAGGCCCATCTTTTGCTGAGATAGCCCCTTGGCGATCGTGGCCAAATTTTTGAGGCTGTCTGCCGGCACGCGCAACTGATACACGGCGCCAGTAGGATTGTCAGCCAGCACCACCGCAAGCTTTTTGCTGTCTGTGCAGGCCTTAACTTGGCTTCCGAGATCACTAACACGCGAACCCCAAACATTGTTTGGGCACGCCGCGCAAGTGGCACATTGAGGGGAAACCGCGCGACTTGAAGGCCCGACGCCGTTATCAGACCAGCAATCAGGCGCTTTCTGATCCTGACCCGGCACCCACTTTGAGGCGTAAAAAGTTTTCGAGACGTGCGGGTTAACACCCACGATGATAACGTCGAGGTGGAAGGTGGGTACCTGAAACTCTTGCCCCTGCGGATCCTGAAGTTTCCAGCGCCGGCCTTCGATCGAGATTTTGTGGACCGATCCACTTGATAGGCCGCCCAAGGCATCGGCGGTCAGGCTGCTTTCGAGGCTTCTGTTCATCAAATGAGCCGGAAGCTGTGTTACTTGGTTTTGAATGACTGGCATATTCATGTTATGATCCCCTTACGTTGACATTGATGATTTCATTGAAGGTAACACCTGGAACGGTCTCACCTGTCTCTTCCTGATGTTTGATAATTCCCTTTTTTCCGGGCCGGAAGTCTGCCAGATCCCACAATGGAAACTGCCCTAGCACCTCTAAAAGATCATTTGTACCACCGCCAACCCCATCAAACAACTGGCCTGCCTGCACCAGCCCTAGTATCTGATCGGCAGCAGGGCGCAACACGTAGTTGCGAAAGCTGACCGGATCCTCCAACTTGACTGATCGGAGGCGCGACTGGTAAGCGGTGCCATGTGCTGTTTTGTAACTGTCGACACCATCCTGGTTCATCTTTGCAAGAAGCCAGGTTTCAATGTTTGAAAGACTTTCATTGAAGGGCTTCATCTCTTCAGCATGGCGCGCGGAAAGAGCGGCTTGGTCAGCCTTCAGTTGCCGATAACGCTCCACGACCTGTTCGACCGTATAGGCCATTAGTTTCTCCTGTTTGAGCCAGGGTGAGTTACACGCGACAAGTCCTTGTACGCGTTCATGGTCGTGATGATCCCCTGCTTAACCATCTCTCCCACATCTTCGCACCTGTTAATATTCCCCCCGCACGCGAGGAAAGTCTGCACGACAACGGCAATTGCCAATGACATGCTGTAGGTCACGTCGCAATTGCGACGATCAAGTGACATCCCGCAATCTTGGAAGTGCTTAGCAACACCGGTAACGTAGGCATTGAGCTTTTCGTCGGGTTGACGCAGCTCGGTTTTAAATTCACTCATTGGTCGTCCCCTCTGATAATATCAAGCATGAGTCCTTGGAGACCCTGTTTTCCGTCAAGTCGACGGTAGATTTCTCGTTCGATAACGGTAGATGCGAGCCGCACAACCAGCATTGATTTCGTTTGGCCGGGTCTATTGATACGACCGTTTGCCTGTGTGTAGATCTCGGGCTGATCCGTGGGGCCATACCAGATAATTGCCGAAGCCGCAGTAAGAGTAAGGCCATGAGCCATAGTCCTCGGGTCGGCGACGATGATCCGAGGATTTTCACTACACTGGAAGTCTTTGAAGACCTGCGAACGTTTTCCTGCTGCGACCGATCCATTGATAACCTCCACGGTGTAGTGTTTCGATAATTCCGAAGATACCATACTTACCACACTTGTCAATGGTGCAAAAATAAGTATTTTTTCGCGGCACTGTTCAATAACTTCATGTAGAACCTGCATGCGCGGCGCCGCGTCGATTTTGTGAATTTCGTGCTGTTCACCGTAAACCGCCCCGCAAGATATTTGAATGAGTTTCATGCGCAAAGCGGCTTCATTAACAGCCGTAACAATTCCCTTATCGACCATGATACGCAGTTCTTTTTTCAGATCGTTGTAAGCTTTCTTTTGGCCGAGCGATAGCTCAACATTTAAGTCCTGTACAGTAAGCGGCGGAAGATCGGTACACTGATCGCGCTCATAGCGAATGGACGGTTGCAACACTTGCGCCGTTGTTTTGGCAGCATCTTTACGCACCAACCACTTGAATGTGGAAATGCGGTACATCGTGCGGTCCTTAAAATTCTTTTGGCTCTCGACATAATCGGTGCGAACGGCGCGAGCTTGTGACCACGCGTCTGTTGGCTCGTTCGGGGTCGGCGTGCCAGTTAGCCACCATATGTAGGGTTTCGATGCCGTAACCTGTCGTAGTACTTTATATCGCATCGTTCCGCTGTCTTTATAAACTGAGCCTTCATCGACAATAAAAGCGTTAAAGGCAGGGTTGTCTCTAATAAGTTGAGCAAGTGCTCCCAATTTGATGGTTTTATTTTGCCGCTCCACACCAACTGACAAGCCGTCGTGGTTAATAATATAGAAGTCGGCCTCCTGATTAAGGAGACGCTCTCTTTTTGCTCTATCGCCGTATACAATAATGCTTTTGCGGCGAGATAAAAAATTCGCAAAGATTTCATTTTGCCACACCGTTTCAAGAGTTGAGAGGGGCGAAAGAATGACGCACTTTTTGACAAAGCCTTTTTGCATAAGATAGTCGACAGCCCACAGCATCGACAAAGTTTTCATTGTGCCAATGTCGTTCAATATAAAACTACGCGGGTGGAGTGTTGCGAAAGCGGCGGTGTGCAACTGGTGCTGTGCAGGTTTCCAGGTGGGACGTATTGGCCAGTCATAATCGTGCAGGATAGGGGACATGGCCTCATAGCCGAGATGGCGCATCATTTGCATGCTGTGTAGATCACAGGGTACGGCCACCTGATTTGGTGTCACAACGCGCGCGGTCGGGATGGCCGCAATGATCCGCTGCGGCGTTTCGCTATCGTAAACGCAGCAATTGTGCTTTTGACTATATAGCATCGAGATATTGCCTTGCGCCCCAACGCTCATAATGCTTTGCCAATTTTATATGTCGTCGAGCTTCTTTTGGCGAAATGCCTAAACCTTCGGCAATAAAATTAAGAGCCATACCTTTTTTATCCCAGGCCAAAGCGGTTCTCCTGAGATAATTTGCGCGTTTTCTTTTAGCCAAAAAAACCGCGCTTCTAATGTTCATGTTCTTTGTTGCCAGCAGAATTGGTGGCTTCTTTTTCGCGCGCTTTTTTGGTTTCTTTGGTGCGGCGATCAATCGCACACGCGCGACATAGCCCGGCCATGCGAGACTGGCGGCGGCTTTTTTAGCTTTGTATTCTTTATCTTCGAGGCACAAGAAAACGTGCTCCTGCGTAAAAACGGCAAAGCCGATCATGGGCAAAATCTTTTTCACGGCTGCACCACTGTTTTGTCTTTGAACGGTTCGAATGCAACGGTCACGTTTTCGAGACAATCAGCCACGATCACCAGCCCGCCGGCAAGTGTGATTGCCCGCATAACCAGATCTTGCCACGGCTTCGGTTTACCGCCCGGGCGCTTGGCCTCGATAACGAAAAACCTGCCGTGATAGCACCCGACGAAATCAGGAATGCCGCGCACCCCGTAGCCCGTCGGCACTGGCATGAAGAACCAGAGGAAAGGCGCTAAGGACTTTAGGTATTCCTTGATTTTGTACTTAACGGTTCCCTCTGGTGTCGACATCTTAAGCTCCTACTTTCCCATTTTCTTCATCGGCATTCCCTGCTTCGGCTGACCCGCTGCGAAACTCTGCTTCGGCGCCTGCTTGGCTGTCGGCTTGGGTGCTGACTTGCTGTCTTTTTTCATCTTTCACTCCATTATACTTGGCCGCCATACTTCGAATGCTGGTCATGGCAGCGGCGACCAGGTCGGGGTGAAGCTCGCCGCCTTCCCCAATTTCAAAAAGATCTTTTATTGTGGTCTCATTGATGCCGCAGTCGTGATGCACGACCACACCGTCTGCAATTATCATAACTTTAAACTGGATAATATCGGGCGGGATTTGCGCAAAAGGTGGGATTATGGGCTGTGTCATTTTTTACTCCGGTTATTTTCACAAGACAGTACAGGGCAATAAGCACATAAGGGCGACTGTCTTTTAGCCCATGTGTCTGTAGCGGCCGCGTGTTCCATGGCGGCAAGTTTTAGATAAATTTCTGACCATATGCGCGGAAGGTCAGCGCGATCATAGATATAGGGCTCGCCGATTTTATTGGTCGCTAGCCAGATGTTACAAGCCGTGATTGTGTTAATTTTAGGGAAGGTAAGAAATCCGAAAAAGGCGAATATATTCACCTGAAAATCCTTCTCGCGCGTCTTGCCTGTTTTCCAATCGCCGATATACATGGAATTGGGCCACAAAACGGACACGTCAAGCGCGCCGCGCGCATAAACATCTTTTGCAAAGAAGTCACAAGGTTTAAGATCGCGATCGACGCCGACTTTCATTTCGGTTCGGATCTCACCGCCTGTTTTACGCGCCATATTGACGATTGAGGCGGCTAGCGGATCCCATTTTGAGTAAGCCGGCGGCAGTTGAACATTAGCAGCTACCCGCTTCTCAAGAGCGTCATGGACGCGGCGGCCTTCAAGCATTTCTTCAGTGGCGGGCTCTTTATTCTTTTGAATAAATTTCCACCAATATTGGTGTGGGCAGTTATCGAACGTGTCGACATGCGTGTATGACCACGGGGGGAGTGTTACCGGCATTCGAGCCTCTTGTGCTTTTTGAAATCTTTGCGCGTAGAAAAGCTCCTGCCGCATTTTATGCATCGCACAATTTCTTCACTTGGTGTATCGGACATCGTAAGCAAGCTCCGCTTCTAGTGGAATATCAGGACACCATGCCGGCGGCGTGGTGAGAAGTTTGTGCAAATAGGCTTTCGCCTTTTCAGCCTCATTCTCTGCAACAAGGAAAAGACCTTCGTCATGCATGCAGCTTATGGCCTTATAAGTTTTGTGCATCTCCACCATTGCTTCTGTGAGGATCAGACGGCTCAAAAACTCAATAATGTTTTGAATAAATTTCGATTTGTAAATGCGGCTCTCGCCCTGGCGGCGTAGCACCGCGAAATCAGGCTTGCCTGCTTGACCTTGGCCTTTGTAGATCAGGTTGCTGTAGTCAAGCCAGGCACCCGTCGGACCAAAGACGCGTTTATCCTTCACAACCATAGGACCAAAGTCCATTTGCGAGCCGTTAAAAAGAGCGGCCAACACATGCTCGCCCTTTTCCCATAAGCCCCCCTTACCGCATATCTTCGGATGTGTACGCCGATAGTGGTCGCGCCATGCAGTACCCTCTTCATCGGTGATGAACACCGGCGGGCCGTAGGTGCCACGCCGCGCGGTCAGAGCAATCTTCGGTCCGCCCGAACCAAATCCGCATGACAACTCCACCTGCTTGGCCATGCCGCGCTCCGCTTTATCGGCTTTAGTAATTAGGCGACCATAGAATGTTGTGCCTAATTCGCAATAAAGGTCACGACCTTCGCGAAAAGCTTGCAACACCCAGTCTTCGCCGGCGAGCCAGTTCAACATGCGGCATTCGATCTGCGAGAGGTCGCCAACCAGCAACACATAACCCGGCGGAGCCATCAGACACTCGCGTATTTCCCCAGATCGTGGAAAGTTTTGAAAATTAACTTTGTCTTCCCCCGAGAAGCGTCCACTGGCTCCCGCACCGTAGTATCTAAGCGGGACAGTAAGGCTTCCGCGTTCGCACATACGCAGCAGTCTTTCACATCGTGTCTCGTTAAGTGTAGACTTTTGGCCGAGACGAGCGTTGCATAGTGCGCTAACTCTTTCGTCTTCATCATCACATAATTCCTTCATTTGCTCGTCGGCTTTAGCTAAAGCGAAAATGCGCTTAGCGGGTTCTTTAGGGCTAGGTTTAGTAGGCGGATCAACTCCAAGCGACTGTAGGATGGCTGCGAATTTAGCTGACGATTGCAAATCTTCTTTAGTAACCCGCAGATCATTGAGTATTTTCTCTTTATCTGCCTTAACCTTTTCATAGTAAGCCTCCATGCGTGGATAATCGAGCTGAAGCACCGGCTGCGTGAACATCCTAATGGTCATGTCTATGACGCGAAGTTCTGATTGGGGAACTAGCGGTAACAAGGATCGGAAGATGAGATATGTAAGCTCAACATCGTGGGCACATCCTGCGGAAAGCGCGGAATAAGTTTGAGGAGGTAAATCTCTAACTCCTCGGAACTCATTGTATGGCACAGTCTTTGCGGGCAAGCCGAACTTAGCAGCCAACGCTTCCAACGAATGTGATTTGTCATGGGGAAAAATTAACCTCGCCATTGATAGAGTGTCAAAGAAGAAAGCCGGCTGAACACCGTAATGGTGCGATAGGATCAGCCCGTCAAAGGACGCTTTGTGCATCACAACGGCATAATCTTTCACCAGGTGGGCTACTTGGCCGAATGTAGGACCGTCCATAACGTCGGTTTTTATTGCTGGATTTTCTTCGGCTCGCGGCATTTCGGTCATTGTTTTGATGCCCACACAATGCGTTTTAAAACGTGGATCGCGTATGTAAGCTTCGGTCGTCATCTTCTTAAGCGTGTAATCGTCGCTATAAAAAGTTTCGAAGTCGAGAATTGCGAATTTCATAACTTCACCGTTTTCATGATGCCCTCTTATTCCATTTGTGGGTTACTGGTCATAGCTTCATCCCCAATAGTTTTTCGCATTCGCTGCGGTGTTTATAAAGGGCATCTTCTGTAGGAAACCCATCGACATAAATTTTCAAAGCCTTTGCAACTTTCTGATATTTGGCCTCGGCAATGTTTGCCATTTCCATATTCATGTCGCTGCGCTTAATAGCTTCATCAAGAGCAAAGCGAAGCGTTTGTTCTGTCGTTACTGATTCAGACTTCATCTGGTATCTCCCGCAAAACTTTGAGGGCATTGTGCCAGCCGCACAAACCTTTGTTCAGATCATTAGGGACAGAACCATCCGTGCATTCAGGACAAGTGGCCGTAAGAGTGTTGTATTCCTCCATCTCGTCTACCGCCCGAACAAGGGCATCGCGTAAGATTTTGGTCGTCGTTTGTGGTTTATCGGGCATTATATCCATCCCAGTGTTGGTTTACCTTCATAGCCATGTTCCCAAACAAACCAAGCGAAAGCGATCATTCCCCCGTATTCTGTCGGGTTTCCATTGCGG